>Ga0272446_1002533_pt1 | contig 24677 bp, 21 predicted proteins | sample YNPCB0061_FD_194587 | JGI IMG/M metagenome (GOLD analysis project Ga0272446, IMG submission 194587) | Hot spring microbial mat communities from Yellowstone National Park, WY, United States - YNP-CB-006-1 | ecosystem: Environmental > Aquatic > Thermal springs > Hot (42-90C) > Sediment | place...
CTACGATTTCTGAAGCCAAGCCTTACTGCGGCCGGATATGAGGTTGTGACGGCGGAGACCGGCGGCGAGGCTCTGAAGCTCGCGGCGCTCAAGTCGCCGGACGTTATCCTCCTCGACCTTGGCCTTCCCGATATGGATGGGAAGGAGGTCATCCGGGAGCTGAGGCTCTGGTCTAAGACGCCGATCCTGGTCATCTCGGCGCGCGACCGGGAAGCTGAAATCATCGCTGCGCTCGATCTTGGCGCTGACGATTACATCAACAAGCCGTTCGGGATTGGTGAATTGACGGCCCGGTTGCGGACGGCGTTAAGGCATGCCGCGGCCGGCAAAGGCGAGGTCATGCAGATTGCGGCCGGGCCTCTGCACATCGATCTTGCGGCGCATCATGCGACGATCGGTGGCGAACGCGTGAAGTTGACGCCAAAGGAGTTCGATCTTCTTGCCGTTCTGGCCCGCAATGCGGGACGCATCCTGACGCACCGGCAGATTCTGACGGCCGTATGGGGGCCGGCTCATGCCGACGATCTGCAATATCTGCGCGTCTTCATCGGCCAGTTGCGACAGAAGCTCGAGCCAACGCCGAACGCGCCCGAACTCATCATCACCGAGCCCGGGGTCGGCTACCGTCTTTCGGTCGATAACGCCTGAGGCTTGCGTCAGCACAGTCCTTTGGCGCCAACCGGCAGCTTGTGACCCGGCATTTGCTGCGATGCGATTGTTGACATGATGTCACACATTGCCTTTCGATCATGGTGGCGGCTTGCGCAAACCATTTTGCCTCCGATAGCGTTCTTTCCATGGTCGTCCGGGGGGATGCAGTTCGGTTCGTGGTTCTACGCAGGTGGCTTTGCCATCTGCTGCTCTTTGCATTCGCGCTCAGGGCCGTCATCCCTGCCGGGTATATGCCCGACTTCAGCGGCGCAAGTGGCAGTCTGCTGAACATCGTCATTTGCAGCGCCGATGGCAGCAAGACCATCAGCGTTGACGGCGCGGGCCATCCGGTTCAAAGCCAACATCAAACGGCCAAGTTCGGTCACCCTTGCGCCTTCTCCGGGCTTGCCGCATTGGGGCTGCCTTCGCAGGCCGTATTTTCGATCATTGGCCCGGAGCTGCATTTGGCAACCCCGGCAATCGTCCGGGAATTTGTTCGCCCGCCCGTGCGTGCAGGGCCCGCACACGGCTCCCGCGCGCCTCCCTATCCGATCTGAGAACCTCCTTCAGAGATCGAGGGCGTTGCCCTCTCTTGTCTTCTTTTCAGGATCGGAAAAGTCATGCCTCGCACTGTTCGCAGGCGCGCGTGTGCGTCCAAGACGATTGCGCTTTCAAGTTCCCTGCTGCCACTTCTCACGGTTCAGGTTTCGGCCGAGGAGGCTCCCGCAAAGACGAGCGAGCTTCCGGCGGTGGTCGTCACATCTCCAAGTGAACCGAACGCCGCCGCAAAGAAGATCGCAAAGAAAAAGCCGACGGCACCCAAGGCGGTCGTGCCGACGGGGCCATCGGCATCGACCCCGGTGAGCGAAGCAAACGTGGTCGATAACATCGGCGCCGGTGCCGGGTCTCAAAGTCCGCCGGTCGGAAGCAGGTCGGGAAGCCTGACGGTGCCGACAACGGCCGAAGCGCGCGCCGAACTCGATACCACCCCGGGCGGAGTCGATCTCGTGCCCGATACCGCCTACAAGGCGTCAACCCCATCGGCAACGGTCAAGGACGTGCTCGATTACGTGCCGGGCGTGTTCGTGCAACCCAAGTGGGGCGATGATAGCCGTCTGTCGATCCGCGGCTCGGGGCTATCACGCAATTACCATCTGCGCTGCCTTCAACTCTATATGGACGGGATTCCGATCAATACGTCGGATGGGTTCGGTGATTTCCAGGAGATCGATCCGACGGCCTTCCGCTACGTCGAAGTCTATAAGGGCGCAAATGCTCTGCGGTTCGGGGCGAACTCGCTCGGTGGCGCTATCAATTTCGTGATGCCCACCGGATATGATGCCGACCTCTTTGGCGCGCGCACTGACATCGGCAGCTTCGGGTTCCACAAGCTGGCGACGAGTTCGGGGGGTGTTTACGGACCGGCCGATTACTTCATCACCGGTACCTGGCAGGAGCAGGATGGATTCCGCGATCACAGCAACGGCGAGAGCGTGCGCGGCTCATTCAACGTGGGCTATCGGCTCTCGGAATATGTCGAGACGCGCTTCTATCTCAATTCAAACTGGGTGCGCCAGAGGATCCCGGGCGAAGTCACGAAGGCGAGCGCGCTTTCTTCGCCCGAGACGGCTGCCACCATCAACGTCATCAACGACTGGCAGCGGAACATCGACACAGTGCGGCTCGCCAACAAGACGACGATCCGCGTCTCGGATGGAACGCTCGTCGAATTCGGTGCCTTCAATGTCGACCGGCACCTGATGCATCCAATTTTCCTTTGGCTCGACAACACCTATGATGATTACGGAGGTTTTGCACGTATCACGGACCAAAGGTCGATCGGCGGCTTCAAGAACCAGTTCGTGTCGGGGGTCAATCTCGTCAATGGACGGATCGATTCGCGCTATTATCTGATTGGACCGGGTGCAGCCAAAGGTCCGCTGCTCCAAAGATCCTTCGACTCGTCGGAAAATCTCTCCGTCTATGCCGAGAATTCCTTCTATGTCCTCCCCGATGTCGCGCTTGTCGCTGGCGCGCAATTCCTGCATGCCACACGCGACCGTGATCCGGTCCTCAATCGAACGGCCGGCAGCAGCGAGTTCGATATCTGGAGCCCAAAGGGCGGGGTGCTGTGGAACGTTCAACCCGGTTGGCAGATCTTCGGCAATGTTTCGCGCAGCGCCGAGGTTCCAAGCTTTGATGAAAATACGATCGTAACCAGCTTCGATACGAAGGCCCAGCGGGCAACGACCTACGAGATCGGAACACGTGGCGGCAATGCCGACTTCAACTGGGAGCTGTCGCTCTATCGCGCCAATGTCGATAACGAGCTCCAGTGTCTCAATGCGTTCACCGGAAACTTCTGCGTCGTCGTCAATGCCGATAAGACCATTCACCAGGGGATCGAGGCGGGACTGGGGGCGGCGGTCTGGAAATCCATTTTTGAGACCGGCCTCCGGCCTGACAAGCTTTGGCTGAATGCGGCTTACACATTCAGTGACTTCCGTTTTGACGATGATGCCGCCTTCGGGAATAACGAGTTGCCCGGAGCGCCGCGGCACTTCCTGCGCGGGGAGCTCCTCTACATGCATCCCTCGGGCCTTTATGCGGGGCCCAATGTGGAGTGGGTACCAACGGCCTATTACGTGGATAATGCCAATACCTTCAAGACCGAGGGCTACGCCATTTTTGGTGCGAAGCTCGGCTTCGACAATGGTGGGCCGTGGAGTGCCTATATCGAGGGGCGCAATCTGGCGGATCAAGCCTATATCGCGTCGACGAGCATTGTCGGCAACGTCGCGGGGACCGATCAGGCATTGTTCAATCCCGGCAACGGGCGCGCGGTCTATGCCGGCGTGCAGTACAAATGGTAACGCCCATGCCGAAGTCACGCCGCCGTGCCGGGGGCCCGTCTTACTCGGCATGGGTCGTCGTGGTTGGGGTGGCGCTCATTTGCGCCACTCCTTCAACCGGGGTCCACACGGAGAGCGAGGCAGCCACTGCCATCCGCAGCCTGATGTCGAAGACATGGGACAAGCCCGGCAATCCCCTTATCGTCGGTCCGATCGCAGTTGCGGGCGATTTTGCCATTGCGAGCTGGACGCAGGACGAGCGTGGTGGACGGGCGCTCCTCAAACGCTCGGAGGATCGCTGGAAGGTCATCCTCTGTGCCGGAGACCAGATCACCGACGCCAATGCACTCGAAGCCGCCGGCGTGCCTTCCACTCTGGCGCAGCAACTCGCCAGCGATATTCGGCATCAGGAGGAATCCGTCGATCCGAGGCGCAAAGCTCTCTTCTCCCTTTTCGGCGATATTGTTCCGATGGAGGGAGAGGCTGGCGAAGACTGAGGGTTTCGCGCCCGGGCTTAATTGACCCATGTGCCCGCATTCGGGCGAATGAAGTTCAGGTGCCGCGCTTTACTGCGTCGCCGACAGACGGGGGGCATCTGTTGATGCGCGCCGAGGGTTGTACTATTCCGCCGAGCAGAAACGTGGCGCGGCCTGCTCGAGAGGGGGCGGACCCGCGGCGAGCAAGTGCGATGTGTTGGCGTTATTGATCTGCTGAACCGATAGTGGAAAAATCCTTGAAATTTCAGTTATATAGATTCTGTGTCGCGCCCATGATGGATTGGACCGACCGGCATTGCCGGGTCTTCCACCGGCAATTGACGAAGCGCGCGCTCCTCTACACGGAGATGGTCACGGCGGATGCCGTGATTTATGGCGACCGGTCACGGCTGCTCGGCTTCTCGCCGGAAGAGCGTCCGCTTGCGCTGCAGCTCGGCGGGTCCGATCCGGTGAAGCTCGCCAAGGCCGCGGCCATCGGCGCCGATTACGGCTACGACGAAATCAACCTCAACGTCGGCTGTCCGTCGAACAGGGTGCAGGAAGGGCGATTCGGTGCCTGCCTGATGGCGGAACCCGAGCTTGTAGCGTCGTGCGTTCGGGCCATGCGTGCGAGCCAGCATCTCCCCGTTACGGTGAAGTGCCGTATCGGAATTGACGATCAGGATGAGGAGGAGGACCTCCGGCGTTTCATCGACATCGTTGCAGGTGCCGGGTGCACGACATTCATCGTGCATGCCCGCAAGGCGTGGCTCGACGGGTTGTCGCCCAAGGAGAACCGCGAGGTTCCGCCGCTCAATTACGGGCGTGTCTACCGGCTGAAGGCGGCGCGCCCCGATCTTAAAATCGTCCTTAATGGAGGGATCGAGACGCTCGCCGCCGCGAAGGAGCACCTTGAGCAGGTGGATGGCGTCATGGTTGGCCGGGCCGCCTATCAGACTCCATTCATTCTGGCTGACGTCGACCGTGTGATCTTCGGAGACAGTGGCGAACCGCCGTCGCGCGGCGACATTCTCGCAGCGCTGCTGCCCTATGTGGAAAAGCATCTTCAGAACGGTGGCCGGTTATCCAATGTCACGCGGCATGTGCTCGGACTCTATCACGGCCGCCCGCGGGGCCGGGCCTTCCGCCGCTTGCTCAGCGAGCACGCCGGACAAGCATCGGCGGGAAGCGAGGTTCTGCGCGCGGCCATCCAGCTTGCCGAGAGGGGAGTTCCACGCCATGAGAAAACGTGTGCGGCTTAGGACACGTTGATGGTGGGCTCTCTCTCGCCGGAAAACCTCGTCGAACTGCTTTTTCTGCTTGTCGCGGCGGGCCTGCTAGCGGGTTTCCTTTCTGGGCTTCTCGGGATCGGCGGCGGCGGTGTCCTGGTGCCTGTCCTCTATGAGGTTTTTGGCGCCGCAGGGGTTCCCGATGCTGTGCGGATGCATGTCACGCTCGGCACCACGCTCGGGGTCATTGCGCCGACGGTACTTCGCTCGTTCACCGCTTTTCGCAAACGCGGCACGGTCGATATGGATGTCGTCAGACGTATGCGGCCGTGGATATTTTTCGGGGTGGCGCTCGGTGTCGTGGTTGCGGGGACGGCGAGCAGCGTGGCGCTGCGCTGGGTGTGGGTGGTCTTCGGGACGGGCCTTGCCATCAAGATGGCGCTCGGCCGCGACGATTGGAAAATTGCCGATACGCTGCCGCGGCCGCCCTGGCTTGAGGGGCTGACATTCCTGATCGGCCTCATCTCGACTCTGATGGGGATCGGGGGCGCGACCTTCACGGTGCCGCTCTTGACGCTCCACGGCCGGCCCCTCCTTCAGTCCGTCGCCACGGCCACAGGCATCGGGCCGATCATCGCCATTCCCGGAATCGTCGGCTACATCCTGACCGGCTGGGGCGAACCTGGTTTGCCGCCCTTATCGCTCGGCTATGTCAATCTCGGTGCGTGTCTCATCGCCCCGATTTCTGTCCTCGCGGCGCCTTACGGCGTGCAGGTTGCGCATGGCATTCCGAAGCGGGCGCTCGAGCTTGCCTTCGCGGCGTTCATCGCTTGCGTCGTTGCGCGTTTCCTTTGGACGCTGCTCCACTGACCGGCTATCCGGCCCCCGAGGCTCGTTGCGCTAACGCGCCTAGACTGCAATCTTCTGATTGTATTCGCCGACCTCCGGGAAGCGCGCGAGCTGCTGGTCGATATCCTTGAAGATCGCCTTCATGTTGGCTTCCGAGGTCGGGCTTTCAACGACGATGACGAGTTCCGGCTTGTTGGACGAGGCTCTGACCAGTCCCCAGGTCCCATCTTCCAGCACCACGCGAACGCCATTGACGGTAATGAGGTCGCGAATTGGCTGGCCCGAGACGTTCCCGCCGGACTCCTTCTGGCGTTTGTAATGTTCGGTGATGCGCTCGACGACGGCGTATTTCTTTTCATCATCGCAGTGCGGCGACATCGTCGGCGAGCTCCATGTTTTGGGCAGAGCGTCGCGAAGATCGGCGATCGATTTTCCCGGATTGCGGTCAAGCATGTCACAGACGGCGAGGGCCGCGACGAGCCCGTCGTCATAGCCGCGCCCAAGCGGTGCGTTGAAAAAGAAATGGCCGGACTTTTCAAATCCGACGAGGGTTTTGTGTTCGAAATTGTAGCGCTTGATGTAGCTGTGGCCGGTCTTCCAATAGGCCGTCGTCGCGCCATTGGCGATGAGCACGGGGTCGGTCGAAAAGAGGCCCGTCGACTTCACGTCGACGACAAATTTGGCGCCCTTGTGAATCGAGGAAATATCTCGCGCCAGGAGCACGCCGACCTTGTCTGCGAAAATCTCATGGCCATCGTTGGCAACGACACCGCAACGGTCGCCGTCGCCATCGAAGGCAAGGCCGACATCGGCACCGGTCTCGAGGACCTTGGCCGATACCGCATGCAACATTTTCATGTCTTCCGGGTTCGGATTGTGGTTCGGGAAGGAATAGTCGAGGTCGGTATTGAGCGGGACGACCTCGCAGCCGACAGCGGCAAGAACTTCGGGCGCGAACGCACCCGCGGTCCCGTTGCCGCAGGCTGCCACAACCTTCAGGCGGCGCTTGAGTTTCGGCCGGTCGATCAGCGATTTCATGTAGCGCTCGGCCATATCGGGAACAAAGATATAGCGGCCTCCGGCGCGGACGTCGGACTTGCCGCCGAGAACGATCTCTTTCAGTTCCACCATGTCGTCGGGTCCGAACGTCAGCGGCCGCGACAGTCCCATCTTGATCCCGGTCCAACCATTGTCGTTGTGGCTCGCCGTGACCATCGCGACGCCTTCGACATCGAGATCGAATTGCGCGAAGTAGGCCATCGGCGACAAAGCCAAGCCGATGTCGTGAACCTCGCAGCCGCCGGCGAGAAGTCCTGTCATCAGGGCTTGCTTCACAGCGCCCGAGTACGAGCGGTAGTCGTGGCCGACGACGATGCGCTTTGGAACACCGCGGCGGGCAAAGAGAGTCGCCATGCCGAGTCCCACGGCATTGAGCCCCATGAGGTTTATTTCCTGCGGGAAGAGCCAGCGGGCATCGTACTCGCGGAAGCCTGTCGGTTTGACGAGGGGCAGGCGCTCAAAGTCGGCCGTATTCGGTTTCAGGTCGACACGTGGCTTCGGCAGCATGGACGCTCTCCTCGAACGACGATCATCTTGGGTTTGCCGGCTGGCAGGGCTCGCGAAGGCTAAGAGAGAAAATGCCTCTTGAGTTTCGACCTATCGGCGATGTTATGGGCGGAAACGTGGTCTTGCTACTCTTCGAGCACGAGCACCCCGGCGCGCATTTCGACGCGGGACAGCCGTCCCAAAAATGACATACCGAGAAGGGTGCGGCCGGAAACGCCGCGCTCGGAAATGACGGCGGGAACATTGCGTACCGTGATGTTGCCAATACTGATGCGGGATATCGTGACCGGGGCGACACGGGCCGGGCCATTGGCCGTCTGGGCGATGTTCGTGAAGTCCGACGGTTTGACGAAAATGCCAAGACGCGCCGCATCCTCATAGGTCAGGGCCACGAGCGAGGCGCCGGTATCGACCATGACATCGATCGGGCGGCCGTTGATCTCCGCTTCGGTTTCGAAATGCCCATAGTCGCCGGCACGGATTGCAACGGTGCCTGGCGTGTCGACAGGCTCATTCTGTGCAGCGAGAATGGTCCGATCCGAATGTGATGAATTCAGAGCCTCGTGTTCACTGGCGTCGACGAGCACGCGGTTCGCCAACGATGTCAGCAGGCCGGGATGGGTCAACGAATAGGCGAGTAGCGCCGCGCCGATCACCGCAAGCGCCATCGAGGCAAAGAGACTTGCAGTTGGTGATGACATGGCTCTTAAGGCTCCTGAGATGGCTCGGGGTTCGGCGCGCATAGGCGGCACGCGTGCACGTTACCGTCGTAGTGTCGCGAAATCTCCGGCCACCTGATATGACGTCAATCGCCTTAAGAAACTCATACCGAGCAAGCTTTCATTAAGGGTCCCGGGTTTGGCGACCAGTGCCTCGACGTCGTTCAGCGCAATTGGTCCGATGCGGACCGATTTGAGTTCGGTGGGGGCAAGGTAGCTTGTCCCGTTCGCAGTCTTGAGCGGGGTGTTGTAGGCGAGCGTGCGCATATCGATCCCGATCTTTTCGGCATCGGAGTGCCGTAAAACGACCGTTGCAGCACCGCTATCAATCAGCAGGGTCATGGTCTCGCCGTTGATTTCCGCATTGGCAAGAAAGCTGCCATCGGCGCGACGGCGGATGCGCACGGACGCCGGCGCGTCATGGGTGAGAGCGGCGGATTCGGAGTTCGACCTCAATGGCGCAAGAAAGCTCGCAATCACCTCCGGCGAATTGCCATGCAGCCCACGTGCGGCGAAAGCGATCAGACAGACAAGACAGAGCATGGCCACGGCGCGACTGATGCGCCGTTCGTCGTGTCCGCCCTGATGGGTTGCCAGGTAAAGTGCGAGCAGAGCGGCGAGCACAGCGGCAGGGACGGCAAAGCCGGGCAATGCACCCCAAAGATCGCTCGTCGAAATGCCGGTGACGATGAGCCCGCCCAAGCCTGCGGCGACGATCAGCAACACGATCAGCATCGCTGGCCTCAGGCACTGCCCGCCGCGCGGTACGGCATATCCGAACCATATGGCGAGGCGGGACGCATGCGTGGCTTGCGGGTGGGCCGGGGCGCCGGATCGCGGTGGCGCTCCTGCCCCAAGGGCTGCAACGGGGCAACCGTACGGAGGACCCGCTGGCGCGGAAGGGTGACGGTCACTTCCGTGCCTTTGCGCAACTCGGATTTGAGATCAAACGTGCCGCCGTGCAGGTGGATCAGGTTTTGCACGATTGGCAGTCCAAGGCCGGTGCCGCCTTCCGCGTTTTCGTGGGCCAGAGAGCCCTGGCCAAAGGCCTGCAGGACACGTGGAATTTCATCCTTCGGGATGCCGGGCCCGGTATCGACGACGGTCAGGAATTGTCCGCCGTCAAGCGTATGGCCCACAATCAGCGTGATGCGTCCGCCCTTCGGTGTGAACTTCAAGGCATTGGAGAGCAGGTTGAGGCAGATCTGACGCATGGCCCGCGGGTCGGCCCACACGTGCGGCAGGTCGGGGGCAAAGTCTTCAACGATCTGAAGCGCCTTGGCATCGGCCCTGATTTTCACAAGCCGCTCGCAGTCCTCTACGATGTCGGTCAGGCAGACGGTTTCCTCGTGGAGATCGTAGCGCCCGGCCTCGATGCGCGAGAGATCAAGGATCTCATTGATGATGCACAACAGGTGATTGCCGCTCGCATAGATGTTGCGGGCATATTCGCGATAGACGTCGCTGCCGATGGGGCCGAGGAGCTCCTTCTCCATCACCTCAGAGAATCCCATGATGGCATTGAGCGGCGTTCGGAGCTCATGGCTCATCGTGGCAAGGAAGCGTGATTTGGCCATATTGGCAGCTTCCGCGCGGCGGCGCGCCTCGTCGGATATGGCGCTCGCTTGCTCGAGCTCGGAGATCAGATTGTCTTTCTCGGCGCGATATTCGACCATCGCCAGTGCCGTCGAATGGAGGCCGCGGGCGAGGTAGACGAAGAAGACGTGGATGCCGACAGCCATCGAGGCGAGCGCGTAATAGAATGGATCGCCGAGCGTGAAGAGCCGGGTGGTGACGGCGAGCGTCATCGGGACGGTGCCGGCAAGGAAGACTCCGGGAAGCGTCGAAGAAAAGGTCATGCGGATCGCGAGCACGACCATCAACGTCGCGAAGATGAACACATGAGAGGAGAAGGTCGCTGGCGATGCGTGAGCCGGCTGGTTCATTGACATGCCGATCAGCGCGAATGCGGCGAGCGCCAACCCGTTCAATACCTCGATCCGGATGAAGTGCTTGCGCCACCGGCCGACGTTGACATCGGCGCGCGGGGCGGACAGCAACCGCCGGCACTGATCCAGCATGTAGACGCGGGTGATCGAGACGATTGCAATCCACATCGTCGCCTCGATGAAGGAGGCCCAGAACATCGAGGCGATGTAGAAAATGAAGCAAAGAGCCGGCATTGCGAAGGGCGCGCTCGTCTCGTTGCGCGCGAACATCGTCAACAGCTCGTACTCGAATTCAGGCTTGTGGGCGGTGCCGTGTGTCAGCCGGTCACGAAAAGACTTGAGATCGTTGGCGGGGCGGGTCCGCCGTGGCTGCGGCTGTTGCCCTATGGCGGCCGGGTCGATGTTGTCGGCAGTGTCCATAGCCTGTGCCGCCATATCCCTATTTACTGGTCACGCCCGATAGCGGGCGAGCGACTGGGCCAAAATGGCGGTAATTCGTTAACGCAAGGCTTAACGAGGGACACATTGCCAAATGTTCAAGATGCAACTTTCGGGTCTGGCAGAGGGCGGAAGTTGCAGAATGCGGGTACCTCGGGCAGCTATGAGCCGGAAGAAAAGGAGGGCGAAGTCCCCTAGGGCGGGCTTTGACCGTCGAGTTACTTTCGGCAGCGCAAGACGGCGGCAGGAGCCCCAATCACATGAAGAGCGGTGAGCGGCGTGCGGATCATTGAAACCCACAGAGCACCGAACCCACGAAGGGTCACAATTTTTCTCGCCGAGAAGGGGATCGATGTGCCGCGGGAGGAGCGCGACCTGATGGCCGGCGATCTCAAATCAGAGACCTTCTTAAAACTCAATCCCTGGCAGCGCGTTCCCGTTCTCGTTCTCGATGACGGGCGGGTCATTGCTGAATCGGTTGCCATATGCCGGTACTTCGAGGAGGTCCAGCCGGACCCGCCGCTGTTCGGCGTCGGAAGCGTCGGCAAGGCCGAGGTCGAAATGTGGAACCGGCGCATGGAGTTCGGTCTATTTGCGGCGGTGGCGAACGTCTTCCGGCACCTGCACCCCAAAATGGCGCATCTTGAGGTGCCGCAGGTCGCGGCCTGGGGCGAGGCGAACAAGGACAAGGTGCAGATGGAGTTATCGCGTCTCGATGCGCGCCTGTCGGATAGCCCCTTTATCGCTGGAGAGCGCTACTCGATCGCCGACATCACCGCCCTGGTTGCCGTCGACTTCATGAAGCCCGCAGGGCTTGCCGCACCTCAGGCATTTGCCAACGTCATGCGGTGGTATCGGGAGGTCGCGGGGCGCCCGAGCGCGTCAGCGTGAGAGCGCCGATTCTTATTCACCTCCTAATCCGCTCCTTAAACTTCCGGTTTCGGGCTTGGTCCAGGATTGGGGCCGACGGCAGTCGCATAGAAAAATATGCTACAAATTCCATTGACAGCCGGATTGAGGAAAATAATAGTTCCGTCATGGGTAAATATGGAAAATCATGTTTCCAGGGCCGGAGGCCGCACCATGTTGGACGAGATGGATGTCAAGATCCTGCGGATCTTGCAGGAAGACTGCACGCGGCCGGTTGCCGAAATCGGCAAGGAGGTCGGGCTTTCGACCACGCCCTGCTGGCGGCGAGTTCAGAAGCTCGAGGAAGCCGGGGTCATCCAGCGGCGCGTTGCGATTCTCGACGCGCATCAGGTGAATGCCGGCGTGACGGTGTTCGTCTCGATCAAAACCGACAAGCATTCGCTCGCCTGGCTCGAGAAATTTCACAGTGCCGTCGCCGACTTTCCGGAGGTCGTTGAGTTCTACCGCATGTCCGGCGAAATCGATTACCTCCTGCGCGTCGCCGTGCCAGACATTGCCGCCTACGATGCTTTCTACAAGAAGCTCATTTCGCGCATCGACATCGCCAAGGTGTCCTCGGCATTTGCGATGGAGCAGATCAAATACACCACCGCCCTCCCGTTGCAGTTCGCCATCCCGGAGAGCCAAGGCAAGAGCGAGCGGGTCGAGGCGTAGGGAATTCGTCAGCGGCGGGTTTTCGGCTGAAGGCGAGCAATCAGGCTTGAGGTATCCCACCGGTTGCCGCCAAGCGCCTGAACTTCCGCGTAATAGCCGTCGACCTGACGGGTGATGGCAAGGTCGGCGCCGTTGGCGGCTGCCTCGTCGAGGCAGATCGCAAGGTCCTTGCGCATCCAATCGACGGCGAAGCCGAAGTCGAACTGGCGCAAGTGCATGGTCTTCCAGCGGTTCTCCATCTGCCAGGATTGCGCGGCACCCTTAGAGATCGTTGCGATCAGCGCCTCGATGTCGAGGCCGGCACATTCGGCGAAGTGAATGGCCTCGGCGAGACCTTGAAGAAGCCCAGCGATCGCAATCTGGTTTGCCATTTTCGCGAGTTGGCCCGATCCCGATGGGCCGAGGTGGCGGACGCTCTTTGCGAAGCTCATGATCAAGGGCTCGGCGCGGACAAAGGCCGCGTGCTCGCCACCGGCCATCACCGTCAGGGCGCCAGCCTCGGCCCCGGATTGACCGCCCGAGACGGGGCAATCAAGAAAATAGAGGTCACGACTGCGCGCGGCAGAGGAAAGCTCGCGCGCGAGATGCGCCGATGTGGTCGTATGGTCAATGAAGATTGATCCGGGAGACATGGTCTCAAAGGCGCCGGCGGGGCCAACGGTGACGCTTCGCACATCATCATCGTTGCCGACGCAGGCAAAAATGGCTTCGCAGCCGCGCGCTGCTTCCGCTGGCGTTGGCGCGGCCTCGCCGCCGAACTCGCGGCACCACTTTTCGGCTTTGGATGATGAGCGATTGTAGACGACGACGTCATGGCCGCCGCGGCGCTTCAGGTGGCCTGCCATCGGATAGCCCATGACGCCCAGTCCGATCCATGCCACTCTTGCCATATTGAAATTCCTCACATGCTCGCCGCCCCCTTGGTGGAGCGATTGATCCGCGCCGCTTATAGCCAATCAGCAGGGCGTGGAGAACTTTTTGAGGGCCTCGGCGGCATCCACATCGGGGCAAGCTATTTTCGCTCGACCGGACGTTTCAGGGAGAAGACCGCGAATAATCGGTTATGCTTAAAGGTGTGCCCCCTAACCGAGACGGCGAAGCATGAGCGAATTTGCGACATCCAGCCGACCTGCCTCCCTGGCGGTCACCATTGACGATGTGGCTCGCGCCGCAGAGGCCATACGCGGCGCGGTCATCGAGACCCGCTTCGAGGTCAGCCGTACCCTTTCGACGCTTCTTGGTGCCGAGATCTGGCTCAAGTTCGAAAACCTGCAGTTTACCGCCTCCTTCAAGGAGCGTGGAGCGCTGAACAAACTGTTGTCCCTCAGCGAGGCGGAGCGCGCCAGCGGGGTCATTGCGATGTCGGCCGGAAACCACGCGCAAGGGGTCGCCTACCATGCGCACCGGCTCGGCATTCCAGCGACGATCGTCATGCCGGCGTGGACGCCGACGATCAAAGTGGAAAACACGCGCGGCCACGGCGCCAACGTCATTCTCGAAGGCCAATCGCTTGAAGAGGCCTTTACGTTCGCCGTCCAGTATGGCCGCGAGCGCAACATGACCTTCGTACACCCTTATGATGATCCCGCGATCATTGCCGGCCAAGGCACCATCGCGATCGAGATGCTGGCGGTTGCGCCAAATCTTGAGGTGCTGATCGTCCCGATCGGCGGCGGCGGCTTGATCTCGGGCATGGCGATCGCTGCGAAGGCGATCAACCCCAAGATCAAGGTGATTGGTGTTGAAGCCCAGCTCTATCCGTCGATGCTGAATGCGGTGAAGAAGCTGTCGCTTCCCGTCGGCGGCGATACGCTGGCAGAAGGTATTGCGGTGACGGCGCCAGGTCGTCTGACGCAACCGATCATCGAAGCGCTCGTCGATGACATTGTTCTTGTTTCCGAGGCCGACCTTGAACGCGCCGTGTCGCTCTTGATCACAATCGAAAAGACCGTTGTCGAAGGTGCCGGGGCAGCGGGCCTTGCGGCACTCATGGGCGGCAACCGCCTTTACAAAGACCGACGCATCGGGCTCGTTCTCTGCGGCGGCAATATCGACACGCGACTGCTCGCAAGCGTGTTGACGCGCGAGCTCGCGCGCGAGGGGCGATTGTCTCGCTTAGCAATCGACATTCCCGACCGGCCGGGACAACTTGCGCGTGTTGCGGGCATGATCGGAAAAGTTGGCGCAAATATTATCGAGGTCTATCACCAGCGGGTGTTCACGGATGTCCCGGCGAAGGGCACCGAGCTCAATCTTGTCATCGAGACACGCGATCGTGCGCATCTCGAGCAGGTTGTCGCCGAACTCCGGTCGGGCGGATATGCGGTCCTTGTCAAGAGCAATGCGGCGGCGGCGAGCTGAGGGCGAGACGAAAAGAGCCCTGCGCTGGACGGCACAGGGCTCAGGGGATCGGACGTTGGATCGTGGAGGAGCTGGATCGGAACAGGAAACTCACAATCGAGGCAGTTGCTTCAGGAGCGGGGCCATTCCGGGCGCACCATTATTCGCCTGTTCGGCCGACTTTGCGGCGGCGAGCGTGGCGAGAAGGATGCCGCTTGTTACCAAAAAGCAAATCGCCATGCCAGCACGTGCCAACCTGTCGGCGGGTTTGTCCTGGCGGGTGATGGCCTTGAGGTCCATGGCTCGGAACGCTTCACTCCATTCGGGTAAGGTTCTTGTAACCGAATTGGGCGCGTCAGTCGAATTTGAAATCCCTGCATACCTAATACGAACAATGCCGATTTAACGAAATGTTCATCACCCTTAACATTGGCGGTCCCGCGGAGGGGGCACGTGATCGGCTAAGTCGGCGTGGATTTGCAGGGCTGTGCCACTATGGTGCCGCGCGGAGCCATTAGGACATGGCCGCGATTAGAATTTGGAGGGGGCCGACAGCAATTTGCGGAGCACGATTGCAGTCTATTTGGGATGTGCGCTTTTATGCTTCCTGGGTTATGCCGCCTTTGGTCAGCAGACCCTCTTCGGGGCGGCCGGAGCCGGCGCCTCGCCTTCTGCGGCCGTGCCATCAAGGCCGGATGAACCGCGGGCGGCCAAGGTCTACGAGGTTCTCGAAGCCCACTGCGCCCGATGTCACCAGACGGGCCGTCTCGAGCGGCCGCTGGCCTCCGGCGGACTGGCAAACATTCTGGCGGTTCACGAGCTGGCGCGCGATCCATTGCTCGTTAAACCCGGGCTTCCCGACGCCTCCCGCCTTTATGATGTGCTCGAGACGCGACATGCGCCGCTTGACGTTTTCTCGAGCTCGCAAGGTGGCAGCGAGCCTCTGCCAGAAGAGATCGGATACGTGCGGGGCTGGATCAAGGATCTTGCCCCGGACGTGCAGACCTGTCCGGGCCGCCAGCCGGTGCGGCCGACGGATATCGACAAGATGATGCGCGATGCGCAGCGTCTCGAGCGGGATCAGGGCCGGGACGTCCGATTTATCTCGCTTGTGCACCTTTATAATGCCTGCGCCACTTCCGATGAGATGGTCGCGTACCGTCAAGCCTTGACCAAGTTGATGAACAGCCTGTCGCAGGCCAGCGAACCGGCAAAACTGACGCCGCTCGATGCCGCCGGGACAGTGTTTTCGTTTCGACTCTCCGAATTTGGCTGGACTGCCACGCAGTGGGCATTGATCGCGGGCGCTTATCCGCCAGCGCTTGTGCGTGAAGTTGCCGACGACGTGACAAAGACGGCCGACACGAAGGTCGTGATCGTCAACGGCGATTGGCTTGCAGCGGCCGCTGCCGAAGCGCCTCTCTATTATCAGATCCTTGGCATTCCGTCGAAGCTCACCGATCTCGCCAAATTGTACGGAACGGACCTTGGCCAGAACATCAGAACGCGCGCGGCGCGCCGCATTGCGCTTCGTACGAGTGGCGTTACGCGAGGCAATCGTCTGATCGAGCGTCACCCAGGAAGCCGTGGCGGTCTGTGGCTCATCTATGATTTTGCGACGAGCAATGGCGATCAAGACGTGTTCGAGCACCCGCAGGGTCCGAAATCGCTGATGTCGGCGGAGGTCTCGCCCTTCAAACCTGACCAGGTCCGTGCGCTCTTCACCTTGCCCAACGGTTTTTATGCTTTCGCAATCTTCGATGCCGAGGGAAGCCGTATCGATCGCGTGCTCCCCGGGATCGAAAAGCCTTTTGCAGGAGAGGAAGCCAATGCTGTCGAACCGGCGACGGCGGCTGGCGCCAACTGCTTTGCCTGTCACAGCGACGGGCTGATTGCGGCGAAGGATGAATTTCGGACCTCCGGCCTGACCGACATTTCGGCGCTCTCGAGCCCGGGCCGCCAATCGGTGCTGCCGCTCTTTGGTAACGACAGCGAAAATATGTTGCTGATGATCGGCAGCACCGAGCGTTATCGGACGGCGGCGAAAGCGGCAGGTATCGATCCGGGCCTGAGCATTCGAGGCGAGGAACCGGTCTCGGCCCTAGCGCGCCGCTATCGCGAATACGCCGATTTCGAAGCTGCGCTCAGCGAGACGGGGCTCGAACGGCAGGATCTCATCACCGAACTTGCGAATGCAGGCGGGGAAGCCGCGCCACTGGCGCGGCGGCTACTCCATGGGGTGTTGTCGCGCCCGGAGCTCAACCGGCTTTTCGAGCTGCTCCGGGGCATCGATACGCCAAGGCCGGCCGCGGCAAGAGGATTTCTGGGGGATGTTAAATCCGAGATTGGGCTCAGCATGTGGATCGACAAGCCCCGGCCTCAACCAGGCGACGTCATCACCATCAAGGCCGAAGCCGATACCGCCTGTTATTTGACGGTGATCAGCGTTGACGCGGCGGGACTTGCGACCGTTCTCTTTCCCAACGATTTCGAACCGGACAACCTACTTGCGGCCGGCGTGCCAATCAGCATTCCGGGACCCGAGGCACCGTATCAATTGCGCTACAAGGCCGAAGGCAGTGAGACACTCCTTGGCCGCTGCTCGACGCGGTCGACACCGCCGGTTGGTATCGAGCATGATTTCGAGCGCCAGCGGTTTACGGTGCTCGGGAACTGGGAGACCTTTCTTCGAGACACGCTCGTGACCGACTGGGAGCTGCGCAGCGATCCGCAAAAGGCTGAACGGGCGCGGGTCGCGCGGAGCGGGGCATTGCGGCGAAGTCAAGATCGCGGCGAACGCATAGCGCCGCCGCGTCCAGACGTCGACGGCCACAAATCGCTGCGCGATGGGCGCGCCGTTCTGGTCCTCGGGAGGGGCTGAGGGCTCAGACCTTCTTTTCGAGCTGGTGGAGCGCGAGCACGGCGCCGGTGATGATTGCGGCAACGGCGGGGACGGCGTGGAGCGCAAGGGTTGAGAGGCCGGTTACGCCTTGTCCTATCGTGCATCCCAATGCGAGGATTCCACCCAAGCCCATGGCGAGTGCGCCGAGCACATGGCGGGTGAGGTCGGCCCTATCGGAAAAGCCCTGGTAGCGGAAGCTCCCTTCTGCCATCGCGGCCATAAAGCTTCCGGCGAGCACGCCGAAAACGCTCATCACTCCAAATCCCGGCAGCCCGAGCGCGGTCGCGCGCTCGAGCCAATCGATGGCATCCGAGACTGGTTTGACGAACGACAGCGATGTCGGAACCGCGGGGTACGATGCCATTTCATCATAGGCGAGGCCGGTCCATGCCCAGCCAAGGGTCACAAGCAGGCCGATGCCGAAACCGCCGACGAGATTAGGCGGCGAGGCGAAGACCTTGGCAGGCCCGAGGGCAAAGACGAGGAGCGGACCGCCGAGGAGAAGCGTTGCGATCGCCTTGGCGATGCCGCCCGATAGTCCAAGAAGGACGAGGACGTCTGCCAGCGATTGCGTCGGAAGGCCGAGAGCGGCGAGGTCGATGGCCGTCGTGCGCTCGATGGTGACGCGGAGGCCGCCGAGGATCCCGCTCAGCGTAGCGAAGGCGGCGAGTGCGAGGGCCAGCAGCACCACGAAGGCGCGGAGATCGCCGCCGCCGGCTCTGACGAGCGCGCGGCTCGGGCATCCGCCTGCGTAGACCATGCCGTAACCGAAGAGCAGTCCGCCCGCCATCGCCGCAAGCCAGTTCAGCCGTGGAAGAAGGTAAATCGACTTGGCGAGATCGGTGATGCCCGCAGCGTCAAGGGCCTGTGCGCCGAAAATGGCCGTCGCCGCGGCGAGTGCCGCGGCGCCGAGACGGGATCGGTTGCCGGTCAGCCTCCAATCGGCAATGGCACCCATCAGGCAATAGTTGGTCGCCTGCGCCACCACGCCAAAAAGCGCACCGATAAGCAACCCGCTGGCCGCCAGAGCGAGGTCCGGCGATGTCGTGATGATGTCATGCAGTGTGTTCATCAGTGCCGATGGCGTGACGAGGCTGGACTGGATGCAGGAATGCCTCACTTTTGCCGGCAAGTCGAAGCCCAACCTTACATCGACGCGAGAATCCATCGACGATCAGAAGCATTTAAGGTCCAAAAGCCTTTACAGGGGGGCTCGTCATACCTAAATGCACCCCTTCATTAAGTTATTGCGGGCAGTCGGCGCATCGCCGGCCGACACCACCCGGATGGTTCCTTCCTCAGGAGGTTCTTTCGCGATGGAGAAATTCGCAACTGCCCTCGAGATGGTGACGGAACTCAAACCGCAGGGCCCGGTGTTTGCCGCGCGTCCCCATGCGGCCGGGCGGGCGGCACGCTGGTTCATCAAGAATTTTCCGGGCGAGGTGGCCTACGCCTATAAGGCGAACAGCTCCGTTTTCCTGCTCGGCGCGCTTTACGGGGCGGGAATCAAACAATTCGATGTTGCTTCCCTTGCCGAGCTCGAAGATGCCGCAACCATTCCCGGCGTCCGGCTTCACTTCATGCACCCCGTCAAGTCGCGCTATGCGATCCGCAGAGCGTACTTCGACTATGACATCAAATGTTTTGCGCTCGATACCGAGGATGAGCTGCAGAAGATCGTCGAGGAAACGGAGGGCGCCAAGGACCTGGAGCTTTTCGTGCGCATCGCGGTGCCCGCAAAGAACAGCCGCGTGCCGCTCGAGCATAAGTTCGGCATCGCAGGGCAGAAGGCGCAGCGTCTGCTCGTCAAGACGCGCCAGGTTGCCGATGAGCTTGGGATCACTTTCCACGTCGGCTCGCAGACGACGACGCCGGATGCTTACGCCATGGCTTTCGAGGAGGTCAAAAAGCATATCGTCAGGGCGGGCGTTGTGGTCGACGCCATCGACATCGGCGGCGGATTCCCGTCGCGCTACACCGACAGCGTTCCGGCGCGCCTTTCCGACTTCATAGACGTCATCAAATCGTCAATGGCCAAGATGCCCGTGACCGAGCACTGCCGGCTCATCTGCGAGCCGGGCCGGGCGCTGGTCGCGGAAGCGGAGAGCCTGATCGTCAAGGTCGATCTGCGCAAGGGGAACAACCAGCTCTACATCAACGACGGGTCCTATGGCGCACTGTTTGACAGCGCGCACCTCGGGTTCATTTTCCCGGTCCGGCTCATTCGCGAAGGGCTCGATCCGAACGAGCCGCTGGAGCCGTTCGAATTTTGGGGGCCGACGTGCGACTCGATCGATCACATGAAGGGTCCGTTCATGTTGCCCGCCTCGGTGCGCGAGGGCGATTATATCGAGATCGGCAACGTCGGCGCCTATGCGAGGGCGATGGCGACCCGTTTCAACGGCTTCGGCGCGTACAGCGATGTCATTCTGCAGGATGAGCCGATGTACTCCATCTATACCGATGAACTGGAGCCCATGGCGCGCAACGCCTAAGGCGAACATCGCGTTCGCGCCAGACTATGCGCCGGACCGACCGGCGCGAAACTTTCTGTTTGAAACTTCAGCGCTCGCGTTCGAGGCAATGCGAATCCGTTTAGCAGCAAGGCTCGGATCGCGAGGGATTTGATGCGGCTGCTGTTACGGAGCCATCTGCGAAAACCCGGTGAACAGCCGGGCTTCGATGCTGAGGTCCCGGCATCTGCGGTGGAAATGCGCCTTGACCGGATCGAATACGAATTGCGGCAGATCGCCAACGATGTGGCGTTGGTGCTGCGCTATGGCAACTCGGCGCGGTTCGATCGCTGCTCCCGAGGCTGATGCATCTGACAGTCTCAGTTCGCCCCGTCAGTTCGCCGGTTTCGCGACCGCGACGAGTACAGGCTCGGCCCGGAAGGCCTCGGGAAAGAGCCGCTTCAAATTCTCGACCTTCGGCAAATCGTTGACGACGATGTAGGGATAGTTCGGATGGAGTGTCATGAAATTCTGATGATACTCCTCGGCGGGGTAGAAATTCTTGCCCGGTTCGATCGTCGTTGCGATGGGCTTCTGAAACACATGGGCCGCGTCGAGCTGAGCAATATAGGCTCGGGCCACTTCGGCCTGGCGCTCGGAGGCCGGAAAGATTGCGGAGCGGTATTGCGTGCCCGTATCGGGTCCCTGACGATTGATCTCCGTTGGGTCGTGCGCCACGGAAAAATAGATCTGGAGGAGGCGTCCATAGCTGATCTTGCTCGGATCAAACGTGATGCGGACGGATTCGGCATGGCCCGTCCGGCCGGTGCCGACCGTTTCGTAACGTGCAGTTTTCTCCTCACCTCCTGCGTAGCCTGATTCAGCATTCGCTACACCGTTGACGTGCTGGAAAACTCCCTGGACACCCCAGAAGCAGCCTCCCGCGAACACCGCCGTTTCACTGCCGGAGTGCGTTGCGAGCGGTTCATCGACAGCCGGCGGGGGGATAACAGCCGCTTCCTCGGCGAAGGGGCGCGCGAGACCGACGAAGGCGGCCGCCGCGGTCAGCAACGCCAAAAGGAAAAGTACATTCAACACAGGGCGCCGAGCCGTTTCTCTTGTTCGCTCTGAAGGAGGCGGTCCCATGATGTGCTCCGGTTCCCGGACGTCTTGATGCGTAGCGCATCAGTTGCTGCGGTTTCATCGATAGTTCTACTTTACGGTGGCGGCGGGAAGATCGTTACGTCCGCAGAAACGGCGGCCGTTTTCCCAGCGTTCAAATGAGCGCTGTACGGGACAAAGATCTTTCCTTGTTCCGTATGGAACAGCCTCGGCCGCCTCGCGTGGACAATTTGAGCCCCTGTCGATGCAAGGGCCAGTCCGATCATGATGACTCGTGCCGCACCTGCGCCTTCTCCTTCGTTGCGCGATCTTGCCGCGATCGCGGTGAGCATCGTTGTGCTCGGGAGTGCAACCGTTGGGGTCTCCTCCTATGCGGACGGACCGCCGCCGATTGCCGATTTTCTGAATCGCGCTCAGTCCGAGGCCAACGCGCGCCGGTTTACGAAGCTGCTCGACACGTTGGGAGTCAAGCCGCCATCTTCCCCAATCGTGCCCCGGCCCGTGCCGCCGCTACCGCCTCAGGACGCGCAGAAGCCAATCGCCGGTGGGTCTCAGCCGGATCTGCAACCGCTGGCTCGTACGACGTTGTCTCCGGTGACGATCGTCCAGCATGCGCCCCCAGAGGCAGCGACGCAAAAGATCGTGGTGAACGAGCCTCCGCCCGCCGTGCGCAAGCCGTCCCGCAGGGTGGTCCGGACGTCGCCTGACGTTTGGGTCCGGAGAGCTTCTGGCATTCTCCATGTCATCGGCGTCCGATTTTAGATGCCGGATCAGCGAATGCAGTTCCGTGATTGGGTCATCATCTCAAAGCCCGGTTCTCGGGATCGGGGCCTGGGACAGTCTCTGCACGGCCGGTGTGCAGGACGTTATTTCCTCACATCTCAGTTCGCCGGCATCGGCTGCATTCCGCGGCCGCTATCGTAATCGTTGATCGATGCGAGAATGCTTGCCGGCAGGTCGCGCCCGCGGCCAATGGCGACGATCTCGATGGGTTCGTTCAGGCCCCGCACGGTGACGGTTGACACAAGTTCAGCCGGCGGTTCCCAGCCGGCTAGCCGCGCAACCTCACGCGAGATCACGATCTGGACGCCTTTCTCTTTCGAGAGTGCTTCGAGGCGGCTTGCAACGTTCACGGCGCTGCCGACGACGGTAATGTCGACGTTCGGTCCGTATCCGATACGTCCAATCAAAAGGTGCCCTGCCTCAATGCCGATTCCTACTCTGAGCGGCCGGCCGAACTCGGTTTCCATTTTCGCGTTGATGTGGTCGAGGGCAAGGTCGATGGCGCGTGCGGCTCGCAAGGCCTGGCGGCAGCCGATCTCAACGCCGTGGCGGTCGCCGAAAACGGCGAGCAGACCGTCGCCGAGGAACTTGTCGATCCACCCCTCATGAAGTGCAATGGCACCGCCGGCGGCTGCGAAAAGCTCGTTGAGCAGAAATACGACGTCATGGGGCAATTTCGTCTGTGCGAGACGGGTGAAATCGCGCATGTCGAGCACGAAGACGGCGAGTGGCTTTTCGACCCCGCTACTGCCGAACTCGGGCTCATCGACGTCCTCGGGGCCGGCGGTCGAAGGGCGGAGCAGGCGGGTAACGGTCAGCGGCGCATCGGGGCGGATCTGGCAGGCCAGACGCACGTTCGCGGGCGCATTGATGGCTGCCAGCGTGACCGCCTCCGGAAATGTCGGTTCCGGGAGGGCTTCCAATCCCTGCTCGATCCGGACGCGGCAGGTCGAGCACCGGGCGCGGCCGCCGCAGACGGAGGCATGTGGGACGCCGTTGAGGCGGCTGATTTCGAGCAGAGTCGGCCCGTATGTGCAGTTGACCGCCGGTCCGCCGACGTAGGTCACAACGAACTGCGGCCAATAACGCCTGCGAATCGACGGCCACGCAAAGAGGATGAAGGTTGCGGCGAGCATGGCCGCAAAGGCCATCCGGACCATGAAGCGATAATTCGCAAGCCGCTCGGCGTTTTCCGGACTTGGCCAGTGTGAGATCTCCTTGACCTCGGCGAACGTTTTGGGGTCGGCGATCATCTGGGCGACGGTCCGGCCGCCGACCATGAACCCGCCGAGGGCAGCGATCGGAATGACGATCGCAAAGACGAGGAGCACCGGTTGCAGCCGGCGATATGGCGCATAGAGACGCAGCCAGAAATGAATGCCGATACAGCCGTGGATCCAAACGAGCAGCAGCAGAGTACTCTGCAGGACGGCGCTGTCCGGCCAGAGCCTGGCAAGCTCATAAAGGTAGGTATCGTTGACCCCGAAGAGGGAGCGTGCCACCCGCGTGTTGACGATGTGGGGAAACAACAGAAACGGAATGCTCAATCCCAAGACGATCTGGAGAAGCTCCCACGGCGGCAGGCGGAGCGTCGAGCGATCGGAAAGCCGGTCAAGGGCGAGGACGACGTGAGTAACAAGTGCGGAGGCGAGAATGATCGTGCCGGGCCAGGATCGGGTGACAGCCCATCGCCATTGTTGAACCTCGTGCATCGTCTGCAGATCGACAAGGCCGAGCGCGTGATTGAGGAAGTGCGTTGTCGCGAATGTGAAAAGGATGAGGCCCGAAATCAGACGCAGCCTCTGACCCCAATTTCCCCGCAGCAGGACGTGCATGTGCTTTCTCCGGCCTCGACATCTCGGGTGCTTCCAGCGCTCGGCCGCACGTTGCGCATTTTGCACCTATCCCTTCGGCTCGGTAGGTTCAATCATGTGCTGGCCGGCAGTCTGCATCCCTTACTTGGAAGCAGTGAGGCTTCGGCGCGACGGCCAACGATGGCCGTTTCTGCAGTGCGAGACAAGGGAGCCGATGGTGGACGCCCCAGTAGTGCCTCGGCGTCATGAGGGCCGCCGGCGGGCTCCGGAAATAGCAAATGGTGGGCGGTACAGGGATTGAACCTGTGACCCCACGCGTGTGAAGCGTGTGCTCTACCGCTGAGCTAACCGCCCGCCGAACGAGGGACCTTATGCGAGGCCGCACCAGAGGCTGTCAAGGCTAGGCGAGATGTCAGTCAGCGGCGGGGCCGGTGCGGCGAAACCGATCAGGGCTTTGCCGCATCAGCGGGGACGATCTCGGCCTTCGACAGGATTTCCTCGATCTCAGCCCGACGCGCATGGCCGGCGTCGATTTCGGTTTTGGGGACCGAGGCGGTGACGATGGCGGCGCGGCCATGGCCGCCGAAGACGAGCAGAAATCGCGACTCTGGCCCCTCCCGGCCTTTGACCTCGGCAAGCACGTAGGTGTGTTCGTCGCTGCGTTTCAAGGCTCCGTCGGCGTAAGCGGCGTTCGTATAGCCGAGGCTTGCCAGGAATTCGAGGAAGGTTGTCCCCTTGAATTCGTGCAAGGCTTGCGGCGGCAGCTCCGAGACTTCGAGGGTAATGCCGGACGATTCTTGATGCAGCGAGGGGGGCGGTCCGGCTGCGGATTTGAAGTCATCGGCGACCTCGAATGTCACGGGGCCGACAACGGCCCTTTTCAACGCCATGGCTGTGGGAGCCGCTGCGAACGAGAGCGCGATGACCGGAAGAGCGCAGGTAATGGTGTG
>Ga0272446_1002534_pt1 | contig 24673 bp, 14 predicted proteins | sample YNPCB0061_FD_194587 | JGI IMG/M metagenome (GOLD analysis project Ga0272446, IMG submission 194587) | Hot spring microbial mat communities from Yellowstone National Park, WY, United States - YNP-CB-006-1 | ecosystem: Environmental > Aquatic > Thermal springs > Hot (42-90C) > Sediment | place...
CGGTGATGCTCGCCCGGAAATCCTGCGAGTGAGCGGCCGCCCCGGCAAGGAGCAGGACCGCGCTTAACAGACGATAAACGCGTTTCATGGTCTTTCCTTTCTCTCCTCTCCTGTCAAGCCCCCACCGTTCTCCCCAATGGCTGCTGCGAACTGCCGTCGATCGGCATGGCGTCACCCCGGTGGAAGGTTCCAGCGGGTGTCCCAAGTGATGCGCGACTGCGTGAGATAGGCGCGGTTCACCATATAACAAGCTACGGTCGAGTAATAGGCCACCTCTTCATTGGCCATCGGTTTGCGGCGCGTGCGAATGCACTCGATCCAGTCGCGCAGCATCGGCAGAGCGGAAGGCGCTCCGCCGTCGCCTTTCATGGCCGGCGTCTTGCTGAACTTGCCATTCGGCTCGTACGTCCAGGCGTCCTTCAGCTCATAGCGCAACACGGTCAGTACGCCGCCCGTGCCCCGAAGCTGCACCCCGGCGCTGCTCTTTATGCCCGGCGCGGTAAGACATTCGGCTTCGAAGGTGACGGTCACCTGCTCGGGATACTCGAGCGAGCAAGTGATCACATCGGGGGAGTCCCGCCCGTCATGGTAGTGGTAGATGCCGCCTGCGGCCACAGCAGCTTTGGGCTGCCTGAGGCCCAGCAGATGATGGGCTGAGTCGATCACGTGGATTCCAATGCCCATGATCATGCCCCCGTCGTAATGCAGCCATTTGTAAGGGCTGAAGTATATGTTCGGATTCCAAGGAACCTTGGGGCCCGGGCCGAGCCAGCGCTCCCAGTCCAGCCCCGCAGGCTTGGTCTCCATGCCTTTGGGCGCTTCCTTGATGTAGCCGGCGTTCGAGTTGTACCAAGTGCGCGCCAGGCCGACTTTCCCCAGAACGCCGGAATCGATCAATCTCTGCTTGGCTTCGATGAACTGAGGCTGGCCGCGCTGCTGCGTGCCCACCTGGAGGATGCGTTTGTGCTGCCGCACGGCTCTGACCACCGCCAAGCCATCCTTGGGATTGTGAACGAAGGGCTTCTCCACATAGACGTCCTTGCCCGCCCGGCAGGCGTCGATGGTGATGGAGGCATGCCAGTGGTCCGGCGTAGCGATGATCACTGCGTCGATGTCATTGTGAGCCAGCACTTGGCGGTGATCGCCGTATTCTTTGACGGGGCGCCGCGCCAGCTTTGCCGCTTGCTGCCGGCGAACGTCGTAGATGTCGCACACCGCGACGAAGTCGGCAAGATCGGCCCCCACCGTCTCCTTAATCAGGTACTGTCCCCGGCCGCCGGTTCCGATCACTCCAAGGCGCGGCCGGTCGTTGGCGCCGACGATGCGGTTGTAAGATGCGGCGGTGGTGAGCGCCACGGACGCTCGCATGAAGGTGCGCCGTGAGGAATCGGGCGAGCGGTTCATAACATGGCTCCTAATTCCGCAGCCAGCACCGCACGCAGGTGCGCCAGGCTGTCCGCGGCTTGTTTGGGCGTGCCGCACTCGACCGAGAGCACGCCGTTCCAGCCTGCCTCGCGCAGGATGGCGACGACCCGGCGCCAGTCGATGACGCCTTCTCCGCAAGCGCAACCCACCGCTGTGCCGGTGACTTTGCCCCGCTCATCCTCGGCTTGCCGGATCGATATGTCTTTGGCGTGAACGTGTATCAGCAACGGCAAAACCGCCTTCAGACCCGCGTACGGATCCTCACCGCCCAGGTAAGCGTTGCCCGTATCGTAATTCACCTTGAGGAAATCCGACTTCACTAGCGTGGCGATCCGCAGTAAACCGTCGGTTGTCTTGGTAAGGCTCTGGTGCGGCTCGATGCCGATATAGACTCCATACCGCTCCGCCACCTGAAGCACCTTCTTCAGCGTGTAGCGCATCACCTGAAAGCACTCCTCGTCTTCAAGCCACGCTGGCCTTATGCCCTCATCGGTGTTCACCACGTTGGTGCCGATGGCGGCGGCAAAGCGGATGGCCTTTTCCAGGTACGGCACGCTGATTTCCGGGCGCATCAGCGGGGTGTGGGCGCTCAAACCGGAGGCGCGCACCCCGTAGCTGTCCAAAATGTCTTTCATTTCTAAGGGATCGTTGTCCATCGAGAAAGAGTGGAAATAGCCGGCTTCACTCAACAACTCGCGGCCGTTATGGACCATCGGCTCCACCAACCGGTAGCCGATTTCGGCGGCTCTCCGCACACCCTCCTGGAAGGGCTTGTCCTCGCATCGTATGAATTCCAGATTCAAGCCGGGTTCAATAGGCATCCAGCAGCGCTCCTTTCGCTCTTGAGCCAAGTGTAATCCCGTGATAGGCTGGTGTCGTTCGAATCGTTTCGACCGAAAGATTTTACACATCGGGACGCCATGAGACGGCTGGTGCCCATCTTCCGGGACGCAGGCGAGTCCTTCGAGGCGGATACCTGCGGCCCGCTCGTAGAAGCCGCCGGACGGAAGGAAGTTCGCCTGGAGGCTCTGGTCCACGGACATTATCCCGGACGCCCGCTGCCTGCCGGTACGCTGCCGGGATTGAAATCGGTCGGCTACTGGGACGCGACTGCACCGCAATCCTGGGGCCTGCCCTGGCACCGCAACGAAGGCATCGAAATCACGTTTTTGGAGAGCGGAAAGCTTTCTTTTTGGGTGGATGAGAAAGAATACACGCTCCAGCCTGACGTGCTGACCCTTACCCGCCCCTGGCAAAAGCACCGGCTGGGGAATCCCAACGTGGGGTTGGGGAAGCTGCACTGGCTGATACTGGACGTGGGGGTGCGGCGGCCCAATCAAGCATGGTCGTGGCCCAAGTGGATCGTGTTGAATCAGAAGGACTTAGACGAGCTGGCCGACATCATCCGGCAGACGGAGCAACCGGTGTGGAAGGCTTCGACCGAGATTCGCCATTGTTTCGTCTCGGTGGCTTCGGCGGTGGAACAGGACCGGCGGGGGAGCAGCGCTTCGGTGATCGCCGTGCGCATCAATGAGTTGCTGCTGTTGTTGCTGGAATTGCTGCGACGCCGAAAGCCGGCGCTGAATCAAGAACTTACGACGTCCCGGGCGACGGTGCAGATGTTTCTGGACGATTTGGCGTCGCATCCGGAGCATCTGGCGCTGGAATGGAACGTGCAGGAAATGGCGGAATCCTGTGGTTTAGGAGTTACGCAATTTGTGCACATTGTGCGGCAGTTGACGAACATGACGCCCGGCGCCTTTTTGAATCAAAAACGGCTCGATTTGGCTGCAAAACTGCTCAAAACGGAGCATTCTGTAACGGTAACTGAGATCGCTTTGAGGTGTGGATATTCCTCCAGCCAGTATTTCTCGAATGTATTCCGCCGGCGGTACGGATGCACGCCGACCGAGTACCGGCACGTGGTTGAAGATCTCAGTACATGACATTCAGTATCCTGAGAGTAGGAGGACGGCTGTGTTGAGACTACTGCTCGCAGTGCTGTTTGGCTGCTTACCTGTTCTAGCTCAACTGAGTTCTGCCGTTCCGTGTCCCATACAGCGGGCGGCGGCTAAGGGGGAGAACGTGTGGTTGTTGTGCGACCGCCAAGGGGTGTATGTCTCGCCCGACGAGGGTAAGACCTGGAAGGCGCGGAGGGCGCCGACGGAGGCGAAACTGAGGGCTGTGGCGGTGCTGGACGCGCGGCGTGGTTTTGTGGCGGGCGATGGCGGGACACTGCTGGCGACGAGCGATGCGGGGGCAACATGGGAGCCGGTGGCTGTGCCGGTTAAAGACAACCTGACCTCGATCTACTTCGTTGGGGACCACGGGTGGATAGCCGGCTGGACGGGGGCGATCCTGCATTCGAAGGATGGCGGCAAGACTTGGGAGCGGCAGTCCAGCGGGATTCTGCACGCCTTGGACGACATCTTCTTTGCGGACGAAAAGCACGGCTGGGCGGTGGGTTGGGCGGGCACGATCCTGCGCACTACCGATGGCGGCGCCACCTGGGAGCAGGTGCGGGTTCCGAACGTGATGTGGTCGATGAGCGCGGTCTATTTTACCGACCTTAATAACGGCTGGATCACGGGTTTTAACGGGCAGATTCTGCGCAGCCGGGACGGGGGGCGGACCTGGGAGCCGGTGTCCAGCCCGGTGCAAAGCTGGCTGACCTCGGTGGTGTTTGACCGTTCCGGCCGGGGCTGGATCGCCGCTGAAAACGGGCTACTGACCACCGAGGACGGCGGCTCCAGTTGGAAGATCCTGCCGGTGGAAGGCACCGTGTTTCTGCATCAAGTTCTCACCTCCAAAGAGGCGCTTTGGGCTGTAGGCAACTGGGGCGTACTGCGGCAGCGGCCGGGCGAGCGCACGCTGACGCCGGTGACCAATCTACCCGCCGCGGCTGGGGGCAGCCGGGCGAGCGGCGTTGACGCTACGGATTAGCCAACCGGCGCCGCGCCGCTTTTTACCAGATCAGTTTCACCGCCAGTTGGATCTGGCGGGGATAGTTCGAGTTCGGCGCGCTGATAGCCGCCTTCGAGACCGTACCGAAGTTTGGATTGTCCGGGGTGTTGTCGAACTGCGCCCGCGTGTTGAAAAACGAATTCATCAAATTGAAGCATTCGGCGCGAAACTGAACGTTGAAACGCTCTGTGAGCCGCGTCATCTTGCTGAGGGAGAAGTCCACCATCTTGACGGTTTGAAGCCGGATGCTGGGATCGCGGTCCGGCAGCAGGCGCGGCGCCGTGTACGGCGGCACGATCAGCCAGTTCGGTTCGGTGCACCCCTGGTCCAGGCTGTACTGCATCCAGGTAATGGTGTTGTCGTTGTTCCAGCGGATGACGCAGGACTTGAAGGCGCGCACCACCGGCTGATTCCAATCGATGGGGATGCGCGGATCCTTCAGGATGATGACGTTAGCGGGCGGCTGCCAGGGTTGGCCGGAGAATACCTGGAAGATGAAAGTGCTCTGCCAGCCTCCGACCAAGCGGTTCATCAGCCCGCTGGACTGGTTGAGAAACTTGCGCCCGCGGCCGAAGGGCAGCGGGGCGATGGCGCTGGCCACGAAGCGATGCGGCTTGTCCCAATCATAGACGGCGCGGTACATGATGTTGTTCACCGGATCCATCCAGCCGGTTTGCCGCAGGTTCTTGGCGAACGTGTAATTGACGTTGAAGTTCAGACCGGTGCGAGTGCGTGCGTTGAAGCTGGTTTGGAGCGAGTTATACCAGGAGTAGCCGTCGTTGCGCATGTACTCGTTGAAGGTGCTGAACTGCGGGAACGGACGCAGCAGTTGGGCGCGCGTCACGGTGTTGTTGGTATAGAAGCTGGTGCCCTCAAACGGCGCCAAGTTGCGGAAGGGATTGCTCAATCCCTGGTCGCAGTAATTGCGGTCGCCGCCCAGCATGAAATTGCAACGGTCGCGGAAGGAAGCGTCTTCGACATCGTTGAACGGCTTGGTAGTCTGAAGCCTCTTGCCACGGCTGCCCGAGTAGGTGATTTCCCACCGGGAGCGCGCTGTGATGGCACGCTGGATGCTGAATGAGAACTGGTCGACGTGAGGGATCTCGAATTTGGTGTTGACAAAGTTGAAGCTTCGTCCGACGTAGGTGAGTAAGCCGTCGGCGCTGCCGCGCGGCTTCAGCACCACCGGGAAGGGGTTGCTGATGCGGTCCGGGATACCCGTGCGGTTGCTGTCGGTAGACCAGCTTCCGGAGGTGGTCTGCGTATAACCGTAATTCTGCTGGAAATCGTTGTTGGGGTTCATGTAGTAGCGGCCCCAGCCGCCCCGCAAGACGGTTTTCCGGGTGATCGCGTACGCGGCGCCGATTCGCGGCTGCCAAGTGTTCTTGTACAGGTCGGCAGCTTCCCGGGGCAAACCATTCTCTCCGGCGAACAGAAGACCTCCGCGGATGGTCGGAAAATCGGGGAACGCCTTGCGGTCGATCATGGCGTCCACCGGGCTGATGACGTCCGGGTCAAAGCCGCGATTCATACGGTTGTAACGCTCATTGGGCGGGAAGTTGAAGTCAAACCGCAAGCCGAAATTGACGGTCAGCCGGGAGGTCACTTTCCAGTCGTGCTGCGCCCACGGCGCCATGTAGCGGTACATGTAAATGGGGAAGGTAGCGTAGTTGACGCTGCCGCCGGTGGGGGTTCCGAGCAGCCAGCCGGCAATGGAGTTGCCGCTGAGTTCGTCCGCCCGGTTGTATACCTGCTGCACAAACGTCTTGTTGCTGCTTAGCGTGAAGACGTTGCCGGGATTCTGGACCACATACTGAATCCAGCGCATATCGAAGCCCGCCTTGGTGGTCCGCGTGCCGCTCACCTTGGTCATGGAAGGATGGGTGGCGAAGGTGTTGGTGAAGTTAAAGTTCTTGTACCGACCCAAGCTTATATAGTCAAACCCGCCATTGGTAAATGTGTAACGGCCGAAGCGGGGGCCATATGGTAGTTGATCCGTAAATGACTTCTGGAAGCCGAGTTTGGTGAGGTCGAAATTGTCGTTGGCTGCGCTGTCGGAGCCTTCAACGTAACGGCTGAAGGAGGAGCGGATGTTCACCACCATGGTTGGTGAAATGGTGCCCACCCAATCGAGCACATACGCATCATTGACCCGCTTGAGCGGCTGTGGTCCGTCGGCGCCGGGCTTGCCAATGACGCCGTTGGTGGAGCGCCATTCGGTCCGGTCGTTACTGCCATGGCGGAAAAAGATATGGTGGCGGTTACCGATGTTCTGGTCGAACTTGAAAACCAAATTATAGAAGCGGTCCGTGGCAGGGTTCATCCCGCCGGAAACGAAGTAATTGGACTGGGAATACGCCTGGTCGGGCGTGACTGTGTTCGGCTGCGGGAAATAATCGACGATCTTGCGGGCCACCGGATTGATGCGGTCTTTGGGGATGATGTTGTTGGGGAAGGGGTCGCGAACCCACGTGCCGCCAACGGTGCGGCCGGTATTGGGGTCGTAAATCGTAATCCTGCGGCCTCGGGCGTCGATGTATTTGGAGAAATCCCCGTCGCGCATCTCCATCTCCGGGACGCTCAAAACCAGAGGCTGCGGCGTGCCCTCCCGGTATCCCTCATAGTTGAACAAGAAGAAGGTCTTGTTTTTGCCGTTATACACCTTGGGGATGTAGAGCGGGCCGTCGAGTTGGACGCCGTACTGATCCAGATAGTGGCCGTCCTTGGGGGCGCCGCGGGCGTTGTTTTGGAAGGAGTTGGCGTCCCAGGCGTTACGCCGGGCAAATTCATACGCCGAGCCGTGCACGCGGTTGGTGCCGCTCTTTAGCACCACATTGACCACGCCGCCGCCCGACTTGCCGTACTGGGCGTCATAGGCGTTGGTCTGGATCTTGAATTCCAGGACCGAATCCACCGGGGGGACGTAGGCCAGATTGTTGCCTCCGGCTTGGGCGTTGTTCGGGGCGCCGTCCAGCAGGAACTCGTTGTTGCGGTTGCCGCTGCCATTGATGCTCCAGTCGGCGATGGCGCCGTTGTCGAAGGGGCGCTGGTAGGTGAGGTTCCCGTTGTAGTCGACGCCGGCTACCAGCATGGAGAGCATAAACGGGTTACGGGTATTGAGAGGATATTCTTTGACCGCCTGCTCATCGATCAAGCCTCCGCGGTCGGCGTTGCCTTGCTCGAGCAGAGGCGCTTCGGCGGTCACGGTGACCTCCTGCGCGATGGCGCCGAGTTCGAGCTTGAAATCGAGCGTGGCGGACTGGTTCACGTTGAGCTCAATACCGCCGCGGGTCACCTTCTTGAAGCCCTCCATCTCGACGGTGACGGAGTAGTCTCCGGGTTGAAGGAAGGGAATGGTGTAATTGCCGCGCGCGTCGGTTTTAGAGACGCTGCGCTGGTTGGTGCCGGTATTGACGGCGGTGACCGTAGCGCCGGAGATAGGCGCGTCGGTAGGATCGGTGATTCTTCCGGTAAGGGTGGCGCGGAATTCCTGCGCCAGCAATCCCGTTACGCATAAAGCGATGCCAATGAGCAGCCGCATAACAACCTCCAAGCTGAAATTCAGACCTGCGGCCCTTTTTAGGCCACAAGCAGCCTTTATCATATAAAACCGTGAGCCTCGTGGCAAGGCCCAAGGGCGCGTGGTCCGGAATCCGTCCGGAGCTGAAATCGGAGTACAACTCACCGTCCGGTGGAACGTGGGGCGGCGGGGGAGGCCGTTTCAACTGAAGGGCGTCAAATTGCGCAGCGGCGCTTATAAACAGGCTGTGGGCTGATACCGCACCGGCGCGGTTTCGACCCGCTGTAGAAAGCCCATGCTATGATATGGGGCAAGGTGGCAGGAAGCTTGTTGCGCGCGTGGGTTGCAACGCTGCTGATCTGGGCGCTGGCGGCGGGGGCCTGTCCATTGTGCCCTGAAGGATCTCAAGGAGCGCACGAGTGTTGCCGGCGGCCGGAAACCACCTCTTGCGGCCATACTCAGACCCCGGAACCTGACAAGCGGCCGTGCCCAGGCGGACATCCTTTGTTTGCCGACTACGGCAAGGCCCAGAAGGCTCCTGAAGACGGAACTGCTGCCTGCTTAGACGGCACACATTCCACGGTGGGGCAGACGGCTCAGCCCCGCATGTCAGGTGATGTGATCCACCCGGTGCTGAGCCCGGATCATTCTCCTCCGCCACGGTTCCTGCTGAACTCCATCCTCCGCATCTGATCCTCTTTTCCGGCCGGAAGTGTTGTCGGAAAGGAGGAGGAGTGTGGGAAAGAGTGCCTTTTGGGTAATTGTCATCGTTGTCTGCACTTGTGGCCTGTCTGAGGCCGCGTCGCCTGCCGGCCTGGACGAACTGATCGCCGAAGCCTTGCGGGTCAATCCGGAGATCCAGGCGGCGCAGAAGCGCTACGAAGCTCTGCGGCAGAGGGTGGCGCAGGAAGGCAGTCTGCCGGAGCCGATGGTTTCGGTGGGTTATGCCAGCGTGGGCAGTCCTCGGCCAGTCGCCGGGCTGGGATCCGAGCCGATGGCGCGCGCGGGCGTGATGGTGTCGCAGGAGTTGCCGTTTCCGGGCAAGCGCGGTTTGCGCAGCGAGATTGCGCTCAAGGAGGCCCAGGAGGCGCTTCAAGAGTACCGGGCGGTAGCGCTCGCGGTGACCGCCCGGCTGAAGGCGGCTTACCAGCGCTGGCGCCATAGGCGACAACAGCAACGGGTGTTGGAGATCTCGCGCGATCAGTTCTTGGCGGTGATCGCCATCAGCGAGACGCGCTACGCGGCGGGGCTGGCGGAGCAGCAGGACATCTTGAAGGCGCAAACCCAGCTTGCCGTGCTGGAGGCCCGCCGGATCCGCTTGGAGCAGGAGGCGCGGACGGCCACCGCGGAGATTAACAGTCTCCTGGCACGCCCGCCGGATGCGCCACTAGCGCTTCTGGAAAAGACTGCGCCGAGCGAACTGACGGCCAGCATGAAAGAGATCTTGGCCGCCGCGTTCCGGGACTCGCCGGCTTTACGGCGGGCCCAAAAATCCATCGAGAAGGCGGGGTTGGGGGTGGATCTGGCCCGCAAGAACTACCTTCCGGACTACACTCTTTCGGCGGGCTATTACAACCAGGGAAAGATGCCCGACATGTACGAAGTCCGGGTGGACCTCAAGATCCCGCTCTGGTATTGGGGTAAGCAGCGCGCGGCGGTTGCCGAACAGGTGAACCGCGCCAGTCAGACCCGGCGGGAGTACGAAGCCACTGCGCAGGAGCTGATTTTTCGGCTCCGTGAAAGTTATTTAGCGGCGGAGGCCAGTTCCCGCCTGGTCCATATGTACGCAGACACGGTGATTCCACAGGCGGCGCTGGCGCTGGAATCCTCTCTGGCTTCTTACCAAGCTGGAAAGGCCGACTTCCTGAACGTGCTGACCAGCCTGATGGCGAAGACCGAGTACGAGACGAACTACTACGAAGAGATGCTGGCGTTTCATCTGGCGGTGATTCGCTTGGAAGAGTTGACGGGAACGGACTGGCTGAAGGCCGAAAGAGGAGGCAAGAGGTGAAGGCAGGGTTTTGGGTCATGGGGCTGGCGGCGCTGGCAGCGGCGGCGCTGGCATGGTATGGATACGGGCGCTGGTATGGATCTTCGCCGCACGAAGAACACGCCAAACCGGCGTCTGAAAAGAAGATTCTTTATTACCACTGTCCGATGCATCCCGAATACAAGTCTGACAAGCCAGGCAGTTGCCCGGTGTGCGGGATGCATTTGGAGCCGGTTCACGCTGGCGCTCCTTCCGAAGTTCCGCCGGGCGGCGCCATTCTCACGCCTCAGCAACAGCAGAGATACGGAATTGTAGTGGGTCAACCGGCCTTCGAGACGGTGGAGCTAACCATACGTGCGCTGGGGGTGGTGCAGCCGGACGAAACGCGAATCGTGCGCGTGCATTCCAAGGTGGAAGGCTGGATCGAGGAGGTGCAAGCCGACTTCACGGGCAGGCACGTGAAGCGCGGCGAGCCGCTGGTCTCGGTTTACAGCCCGGAGCTGCTCGCCAGCCAGCAAGAGTATTTGCTGGCGCTACGCGCCCGGAATGTGATCGAAGCCAGCACGGTGCCGGGCCAGCGCGGCGGCGGTGAGTCGTTGGCGCAGGCTGCCCGGCGGAGGTTGGAGCTGTGGGACCTGCCGCCGGAGGCGATCGAGGAAATTGCGCGGACAGGGCAGATTCTCCGCACCGTGCCAATCCTGTCTCCCGCAGACGGCTACGTGATGGCGCGCAACGCCTATCGGCGGCAGCGGATCACTCCTGAAACAGAGTTGTATAGGCTGGCGGACCTGAGCCGGGTGTGGGTAATGGCGGACATCTTTGAATCCGACCAAGGCAGCTTGCGTCTGGGCCAGAGCGCGGTGGTGCGGCTAGCCTACGCGGCCTCGCGCAGCTTCCCGGCCAAGGTGCATTACATTCAACCGGCGGCCGATCCAGCCACGCGGACTCTCAAAGTGCGGCTGGAAGTCGATAACCCCCGCATGGAGCTTAAGCCGGATATGTACGTGAACGTGGAGATCCGGGCGGGCGGGGGGCGCGGTTTGTTTGTGCCGTCCGACGCGGTGCTGGACACAGGACTGGCCAAGCGGGTTTTCGTGGTTCACACCGATGGGCATTTCGAGCCCCGGGAGGTAGAAACGGGGCGGGAATGGAACGGGAAGGTTGAGATCGTGCGCGGGCTTTCCGCGCAAGACCGGATCGTAACCTCGGGCGTGTTTCTGGTGGATTCTGAGAGCCGCTTGCGGGCGGGGGGCGCGGGGCGCGGCCATGATCAACCGGCTCATTGAATTTTCGGCACACAACCGGTTCCTGGTGTTCGTGACCGCCGGCGCTGCCGTCCTGGCGGGCTGGTGGTGCATGATCCATGTGCCGCTGGACGCCATCCCGGACCTCAGCGAAACGCAGGTGATCCTCTATTCGCGCTGGGACCGGAGCCCGGACATTATCGAGGATCAAGTGACGTACCCCATCGTCACGGCCATGTTGGGCGTGCCGGGGGTGAGGACGGTGCGCGGATTCTCCGACTTCGGATACTCCTACGTGTACGTTGTGTTCGAGGAAGGGACGGACATTTACTGGGCGCGCTCGCGGACTCTCGAATACCTCTCCGCGGTGCTGCCCAAGTTGCCGCAGGGAGTGCGAACCGAACTCGGGCCGGACGCCACGGGGCTGGGCTGGGTCTTCCAGTATGCGCTGGTGGATGAGAGCGGGCGGCACAGCCTGGCCGAGTTGCGCTCGCTCCAGGACTGGTACCTGCGTTATCACTTGCAAACCGTGGAGGGAGTGGCGGAGGTGGCGCCAGTGGGCGGCTTTGTCCGGCAGTATCAGGTCAACCTGGATCCCAACCGGCTGCGCGCCTACAATATTCCCATCCGCGCCGTGGTGGAAGCCGTGCGAAGCGGAAACAACGACACGGGCGGCCGCCTGGTGGAGTTCAGCGGCGCCGAGTACATGGTGCGCGGATTGGGTTACGCACGCTCCACGGAAGACGTGGCGCGAATCGTACTGGGCATCAACGCAAACGGGATTCCGATCCGGGTGGGGGATGTCGGCCGGGTCACGCTGGGGCCGGATATCCGCCGTGGCGTAGCGGATTGGAATGGCCAAGGCGAGGTGGTCTCCGGGATCGTGGTGATGCGCCAGGGGCAAAACGCCCTACAAGTCATTGAGCGGGTGAAACAGAAGCTGCATGAGATCGAGCCGGCACTTCCCGAAGGAGTGCGGATCGTAACGGCTTACGACCGCTCGGAACTGATCCTGCGCTCGATCGACAACCTGAAATCCACGCTTATCGAAGAACTGGTGGTGGTGTCCCTGGTGATTCTGGTGTTTCTGTGGCACCTGCCGAGCGCCGTCATCCCCATGCTCACCATCCCTATTGCGATCCTGATTTCCTTCATTCCCATGAGGGCGATGGGGCTGACCTCCAACATCATGTCGCTGGGCGGCATCGCCATCGCCATCGGGGCGATGGTGGACGCGGCGATTGTCGTAGTGGAGCAGACGCACAAGCGGCTGGAGGAGTGGGAACGCGGAGGACGTCAGGGAGACTACCGCGAGGTGGTGGTGGGGGCGGTGAAGGAGGTGGGCGGCCCCAGTTTCTTCGCGCTGCTGGTCATCGCGGTGTCCTTTTTGCCGGTGTTGACGCTGGAGGCGCAGGAAGGGCGTTTGTTCAAGCCGCTGGCGTATACGAAGAATCTGGCCATGATTGTCGCCGCGGTGCTGGCGATCACGCTCGATCCGGCCATGCGGCTGCTGTTCACTCACGCCCGAAACTTCGAATTCCGGCCCCGCTGGCTGGCGCAGGTTGCGAGCGCCGTTCTGGTAGGCAAGATCCACTCCGAGGAGCGGCACCCCATCAGCCGGTTGCTCATCCGTGTCTACGAACCGGTCTGCGCCTGGAGCCTGCGATGGAAGTGGGTTGTAATCGGCGGGGCGGTGGCGGCGGTCGTAGCCACGGTTCCGGCCTATCAGAAGCTGGGTTCAGAGTTTATGCCGCCGCTCGATGAAGGCAGTATCCTTTACATGCCATCCACCCTGCCGGGCATCTCCATCGCCCAGGCGCAAAGGATCCTGGAGACAACGGACCAAGTTCTGGCCAGTTTTCCTGAGGTGGCGAGCGTGCTGGGCAAGGCGGGGCGCGCCGAAACCGCAACCGACCCGGCGCCGCTTTCCATGCTGGAGACTGTGGTTGTCCTTAGGCCGCAAAACGAGTGGCGCAAGGTGGATACTTGGTATTCCTCCTGGGCGCCGGAATGGGCCAAGCGCATTTTGCGGCACGTCACGCCGGACCACATCTCGACCGAAGAGCTGATCCGGCAGATGAACGAGGCGCTACGAGTTCCTGGCGCCTCGAATGCCTGGACCATGCCCATCAAGGGCCGCATCGACATGCTGACCACCGGGATCCGGACGCCGGTGGGGATCAAGATCCAGGGTGCGGATGTCAGGCAAATTGAGGCCATCGCTGTGGAGGTGGAACGCCTGCTGCCCCGCGTCGCCGGGACCCGCAGTGTGTTCGCCGAGCGCACTACGGGCGGCTTCTACCTGGATTTTAAGTGGAACCGGGAAGAACTGGCCCGCTACGGGTTGAGCATCGACGAGGCCCAAATGTCGGTGATGAACGCCATTGGCGGAGAAAACATTTCTTCCACCGTGGAAGGACGCGAGCGCTACCCCATAAGCGTGCGCTACATGAGGGATTTCCGAAGCGACATGAAGGCTCTGGGCGAGGTGCTGGTTCCGGCCATGGGGGGGCGGGTTCAGGTCCCCATCCGGCAATTGGCCACAGTGCGCCGTGTTTCGGGGCCGGGGATGTACCGGAACGAAGACGGCCTGCTCACCGGCTATGTCTACGTCGACGTCGCCGGGCGCGATGTAGGCAGTTATGTCAAAGAAGCGCAGGCGGTTACCAGAGAGAACCTGAAGCTCCCGCCCGGCTACTCTCTTACCTGGAGCGGGCAGTTTGAAGCGATGGAGCGGGTGCGGCGGAGGTTGTGGGTGGTGGTTCCGCTGACGCTGTTTTTAGTGCTGCTGTTGTTGTATTTGAATACGCGCTCCGCCGCAAAGACGATGATTGTGTTGCTGGCGGTGCCGTTTTCGGCGGTGGGGGCCATTTGGTTGCTTTACCTGCTCGGCTACAACATGAGCATCGGGGTATGGGTGGGTCTGATCGCGCTGATGGGCGTGGACGCCGAAACCGGGGTATTTATGCTGCTGTACCTGGACTTGGCTTACGAGCAGGCCCGCAGGGAGGGCAAGCTGCGTAACTTGCGGGAGCTCCAAGAGGCGATTGTTCACGGCGCGGTGCGGCGCATCCGGCCTAAGTTCATGACCGTGGCTACGATGTTCGTCGGCCTGCTGCCCATCCTGTGGTCGACAGGCACGGGAGCGGACGTCATGAAGAGGATCGCGGCGCCCATGGTGGGAGGCGTATTTACTTCGTTCATTTTGGAGCTGCTGGTGTACCCAGCGATCTATGAGGTTTGGCGATGGAACTTTCACGTAAAGAAGCACTTGCAATCTACTTGAGCGCGGCGTTGTTTGTCGCATCCGTTGCCTCGGCGGCTGAGATTCGGGCACAACACGAGCACTGGCGGAAGGGCTGCCCGGGAGAAGTGCAAATCGACGAGCAGGGGATCCGGTTCATCCCGCAGACCTCCGGCGCCAAGGCGCACCCATGGGAATGGAGCTGGCAGGAAGTGCAGCGGTTGGAGCTTTCCGCGGACCGCATTGTCGTGGTGACCTACGAGGATGTTCGCTGGCGACTGGGTGCGGACCGAGCAGTACGCTTCCGCGCCGCCACCGGGCATGATTTCCTTGGCGCCTACCAACTGGTTCGTGACCGGGGCGATGTGCGCCTGGTGGCCAAAGTAGCAGACCGGCGGGAGCCGGCACTGTGGGAAATTCCAGTGAAGCGGCTGGGGCGGACTCAAGGTTCGCACGGGCGATTGCGAGCAGGTCCAAAACGGCTCATATACGAGTCGCTATCTGACAACAAATCAATGACTTGGAAGTATACGCAGATACAGAACCTGAGCTCTTTAGGAGCGGACCGTCTGGTTTTGACGACCTCCCTGGGGCAATCTGTTTTCCAACTGAAAGCCCCGCTCGATCAGACCCGGTACGACGAGCTTTGGCGAAAGATTCAAGAGGCGCAAGGCTTGAGCGCGCCACCCATTGTGCATGGAGAGGAAACCGGCCGGTAAGGATCAACGCTGGCCGCGGGCGACTGCCTTCGGCGCCGGAGCCCTGGCGCATCAAGTGGCGATCATTTCTTGGGAGCCGGTTTCTTCAGATAAGTTTCCGGGGCGGCGTCGAACTTGCGCTTGCAATGGTCTGAGCAGAAGTAAAAGGTCTGGCCCTTGTATTCGCTCTTTCCGGCGGCCTTGGCGGGATCGACTTGCATGCCGCAGACCGGATCGAGAACTCTGGCTGCGGCCTGCCCGGTTTTCTTCTGAGCTGTATTGGACTGCGCCAGCGCGCCGCCGGCCCAACAAGAAAGGGCCGTGGCCAGCGCGATTCCGTGCATAGTGTGGGAAAGCGTGCGTTTCATAAAGCCTCCTTGCGTGGGCCGTGACTCTCTGCCGAGGGAACGGCGCCGTCAGCTCATTCGATGATAAAGCATCCGTTTGAGATGCGGGTCAGGAATGCCGTGGTTAGGGGCGGGACAGACGTGGCACGGCGTGCGCAGAATTGGGCCTCTCCTCTCGGCCACCAGGACCCCGGATGCCGCAGCGCACAAGCGATGGGCCGGCCTAACCCGCACAACGAGGAAGCGCGACTGCAACCTGCGGTTCGAGTCCTCCCGCGAGGCGACGCTTCGCAGTACCCTCTGGCTCATGTCCACCACCAGCGCGCGAGCCGAAACGCTTCTCCGGCGGGCTTGGCCTCAAGGGGCGACTGGCACGGCATCATTTCACGACAACGATGTTCGTTTGTGGGCCAGGAGTAATCAGAATCCGAAAAATCTTACTTGCTCAAGGGGTGTGCGTGGCTCCAGTGTTGAGCGGCCAAAGCGGGCCAGTGGCGCGCGATGAAGTCTCCGGAGCTGAGGTGTTTGTCGATTCCGTTCAGCAATGCGGCGAGATCGCGCATTGCGGCTCGAGTGTCCGCGGGGGGATCGTCACAGCAGGTCATCAAGCGGTGTACGAGGCGCTCCCATCCGGACACAGCGTCGAAGATTTGCGTCACCGGGACCGGCGGGGCATCCGGGAACTGCTCGCCAATCCACTGCCGCTCGGCCGCGACCGCTTCGCGCAAGCGGTCAAGCTGCGCGGCGGCGATGCGAGAGAGCATCTCGCGCCCGCGCGGGGATAGACTTGCCGCCGTAGAATCAGGGAACCGCTCCACGAGGCGGCGAAGCGTCCACGCCGCGGTGGCGGCGGTTCCCGCCCGCCGCAAGGCGCCGTTCACGATCGCATTCACGCGTTGCGCCGCTGCGCCGGCCGCGCCCGGGGATGGAAGCGCCTCCCGCAGCCACGTTTCGGCCGGGGAACTGCGGGCGCGCACAGTGTGTTCCGGCGCGGCGGCGTCTGGCAGAACGGCGGGACGAAATTGCGCCGCCACGGCGAGGTTCGCGCTCCAAGGCGCGGACCGGATGGCTGCGTTGAATCCGCTGAGAAGAATGTCCTTCCGGCTCTGGTCCTCCACGATCCCCTCGATGCGGAGTCCCCGCACCGGATCGCGTTCCAGGGTGAACGCGGCCAAGGATTCGGGGGAGTGCGCGCACAGAACGGCGGTGGCTTCCAATTCGGCTTCCGCCAGAGATTCGGGGGACCAGCGTTTCGGGCCTTGAGGCTGTGGCTCGATGGGTTCGAGCCGAGGCGCTGCGCTTGCCTCCGTCTTGCCGGCAGGAGCGGGGGTTTGCCAAGGGCGAGCCGGGGCGGTGACCGCCGCCGGGGTTTCCACAACGGATATGGACCCGGAAGCATGGCGCCAGTAGCCGATGCCGGCGGCACAAGCCAGAGCGCCCAAGGCGAGGCACGCCGCCAGCCGCGGCCAAGCGATGAAGCGCACTGAGGGAGCCGGAAGCGCTTGTTCTGACGCGACCCAGGCGAGGAAGCGGCGTTTGGCCGCCGCCGCCTCAGGGGAGAAACGCGATTGCTCCAGGCGGGCGAGGCGAGCCAGGAGTTCAGTTTGCCTCTGCACCGCCCCAAGCTGTTCGCGGCACGCCCAGCACTTGCGCAAGTGGCGGGCGCAGCGATAGCGGCTGAAGGGTCCAAGTTCGCCGTCGAGGTACGCCAGGAGCTGTTCCTCACTGCAATGCTTGGAAAGCATCGTAGTTGCGCTCCTTTGCTGGACGGGATGGATGCCCGGAGGACGGATCGAGGTGCAGGCGAAGCTTTTTGAGCGCCCGGCTGAGGAGAGTATTCACGCTCGAAGCGGTAATGCCCAACCGGCGGCCGATTTCACGGTACGTCAGAGACTCGAGCCGGAGCCGCACCACCTCTTCCTCCCTTCGCGAAAGCAAATGCATCAGCCGCTCGAAATCCGTCTCGCCGCCGTCTGCCGGGGGGACGGCGAAATCCAACAGCTCCGATTCCTCGAGGGGCACTTCACGGCCGCCGTGATGGCGCACGCGGTGGCATACCGAGCGCCGCACGACAGTGAACGTCCAGGCTTTCGGATTGCCGATTCTCTTGCCTGCCGCGAGCTGCCGGAACAGCTCCATGAAGCTCTCCTGCACCACGTCCTCGGCCGCGCTGCCGTCCGCTGTGAGGCGCGCGGCATAACGCAGCAGCACCGCGTACCAGCCATCGAACAGCTCGCTCACCACGCGGGCGGCGTCATCGCGGGACATGGCGCTCCTGGTATGTTGCGTGTGGTTTGCGGCGTCCTTTGCATGACACCGCGTGCAAACATTCTGTCACACTTTCCTTTCATGCACCGGGGCGGAGTTAACGGTCGGGCGCCGGGATGCCCTCCGGGAAGTAGCGGCGCACGATGCGGTCCAGCTTGGCGAGGTCGTGTTTGACCCCTGTTGCGGTATCAATGATATTGCGCTCGCGGGTCCAATGATCCCGGTACCAAGTGCAAGATTCGAAGTTGTCGTTACGCTCTTTGAGCATGGCGGCCAGCTTTTCCCGGTGATGTTTCAACGCCGCCGCGTGGCTGCGGTCCCCGGCCAAATTCACGAGTTGGTACGGGTCCTGGCGGTGATGGAACAGCAGTTCGTACCTATCCCGCCGATAGACGGCGTACGTGTACTCGTGACTGCGCACGGCGCGCCACTCCGTGCCATCGCGCCACGCGGCGGTGGTCCCCATGCCTTGCAGCAAAGCCGCGCCGGGTGCGGCGCCCCCTTGACCCAAGACGTGGCGGCTGAAGTCGTAGCCTTCCGCGGCGCGGGGAACGGGCAAGCCCATCAAGGAAAGCAGCGTGGGCATGATGTCCGGAGCGCCGAACAGGGCTTCGCTGACCGTCTTGGCGGGGATTTTGCCCGGCCAGCGCACGAGGAACGGCACGCGGATGGCTTCCTCGTAAAAGTTGTACTTGCCCATGCGCCCGTGGGAACCGAACATCTCGCCGTGGTCGGAAGTGAAGACCAGGATGGTGTTGTTGGATGCGCCCGCCGCGTCGAGGGCGTCCATGAGGCGGCCCAAATTGTAGTCGATGCTGGCTGTCTGCGCGTAATAGACGCGCATGCGCTCGCCAATGACGGTCTGCGGGTTTTCGGGCAGCCGCGCCCACGCGTCTCCGTAGGGGTCTTGCTGCTCGGAAAAGTTAGGCCGCAGGGGCAAGTGGACTTGGCGGTAGAGGGCGGCATACTGCGGAGGAACGTTGTTCCATGTCCAGGGGTCGTGCGGAGGGCCCCAGGAAAGAAAGACCGCGAACGGGCGTCCGGCTTTGGCGGTCTGGCGGATGAAATCGATCGCCAGAGTCGTTTGGGAATCGGGCTCGTAATCTTTCCAAGTGTGCCGCTCCAAGGTGTCGCGGTAGTAAGGCGCGCCGTAGTAATTGTGGCTGAAATTGTACGCCGCCCAGAGGCCGTCGAATCCCAGCCGGTAGGGACCTGGAGGGACGAACCCGTTGCGCGGGAGTTCGTGTCCGCCCCACTGATTGGCCCACAAGTGCCACTTGCCTATATACGCCGTTTGATAGCCGCTACGCGTCAGGACATGGCCGAAGCATTCGTGTTCCGGACTGAGCCGCAATTCGTTGATCACCATTCCGGTGCTCGACTGGCACTTTCCGGTCATCAGGGAGGCGCGGTAGGGTGCGCAGACCGGGGTGTTCGAGATGGCTTGGCGAAGGTTGCAGCCCTGAGCGGCTAAGCGGTCGATATTCGGGGTGCGGGCGTACTCGTCTCCGGCATAACCGCAACGTTGATACCCGAGCTGGTCGGCGAACACATAGACCAAGTTGGGCTTGCCAGGTTGTGGAGCCGGCGCGGCTGCGGCGGCGGCCGTACCGAGGAATTCGCGGCGGTTCATGATCCTCCTTCGCTACCGGGCTCTTTCGGCCCAGCGCTTCCACATTTGGCTGTCGCTTAACATCTTGATGAACACCCCGCCGACCACCGATCGCGCTTGAAAACCGCGCTGCTTTCCGCTGCTGGTCCAATACCAATCGGTCATTGGCGCCCGGTCCGGAGTTTCATTAAGGAAGCGGTACACGGGGTCGATGAGCGCCTCGAAATCGGCCTGACGCTCAGCCAGGGTGGCGGTCCAGAGGATCCAGTCGAGCTTGGTGTAGTCGGCGCGGTTGTCGAGCGGCAGGCCGTACTTGTTTTGCTTCTTCAAATAGAAAGCCATCTCCTTGCGGGCGATAGCGGGATCGAACAGGTTCAGGCCGAGCAGTTTGTCCCAGACGAGGTTGTATTTCTGGCTCCAAGTGCCGGGCTGATCAAAAGCCAGGCGGTAATGGTCTCCGTCATCGGCCATGGCGGGCCACTTGCGGGCCATCTCTTGGGCCATGCGCCGGTATTTAGCGGCGGCGTCCTTGTGTCCTAACATTTCCGCCACAAGCGAGTAAGAGCCCAGCCCGAGAATCGCTTTGATCGAGAGGTTGGTATTGTGGGCGAGATGACCGGCGAAGTCGTCCGTTGAAAGCTGGTTGTCGGGATCCATGCCCTTATCCGCCAAGTATTCCGCCCAGCGAGTGATCAGGGTCCAATAGGGGCGGCTGAATTCGGCATGGCCCTGAATCTTGGCGAGCGCGCCGAGCATGATCAGCATATTGCCGCTTTCTTCCACCGGCATCTGCCGGTCTTCGGACTCTTCGCCGCCGCCGTAGACCTGGCCGTTCGCCAGCGGATACTGGCCCAAGTCGTGCGGCGCGTAGGGCCACTTCCAGCGTCCGGAACGGGCGTAGTCTAACACGGGGCGGAGCTGAGCTTCGAGCAGCTTGGGGTTGAGCAAAAGGAACATCGGGGAAGCGGGGTAGATGACGTCCACCGTGCCGATGCAGCCGTTGCTGAAATTTTCCTTGGAGAAATGGAGGGCCGTACCGTCCCAGTCCGCGGCCAATTTGTGAGCCGCGAGAGTCTGCCGGTAGGCGAGGGTGGCTATGGCGGCGTACTTCGGACCACCGGCGCGGATCATATCGACGGTCAGTTCCTGATCGAAGCTTTCGCAGCGGTTTTGCAGGGCAGGGAGATCGTTTGCGGCGCCAGTAAGCAGGTCTTCCGGCTGCGCGCGGTTGCGGCGCCAGTACGGGCGTATGGGGCGGCGGAAGTACTCGAGGGCGTAAATATCGTCGTAGGCCGCCATGAGATAGCGCGAAATCGCGCCCGAGGGCGGGACATCGACGTCCATGGCGAGGGCGATGACGCAAACGTCACGGTCTGTTTGGGGCGGGATTTCGAGGTCGCGCGGGGTAGGGAGATCTAGAGTCGAGGCGATGCCGGCGCGAGTTCGCGCGGTCATGCCGGCCGTCGAGGCAGGCACGGGGGCGGCAAGGTAGAAATATCCCCAATCGATGCGCAGGTTATCGCCGGAGCGGCTGAGCATTTTCTGCTCTAAGGTGCCGAGGCGGATCACTTCGAGGTTGCCAACCCGGTGGCGCGACCACATCGTTTTTTGCGCCGGACCATCGACGGCGATGTGGCTGCTGGCGTCGACGTACAGGCGAACCCGGTGCGGCTTGGAGTCGGTAGAGCGGAGGTCAAACAGCAAGTAGGTGAGCGGGCGGGCGAGGATCTCCATGTCGCCCGCCAATGCCGGAGTGAGGAAAGTCAACTTCAGTTCGATGCCTTCGCCGGAGAAAGTGTAAATCGTGCGGGTAGGAGTCAACTGAAACGCGATTTGCTCCAAAGGCTCGATACGTTCGGCCCACCGCGGCGGCGTTCCCATGAACCGCCGGACTTTGCCGTCGATGCGGACGAGTCCGGTAAGCGGCTGTTCGGAGGCGGTCCAATGGCGGGTCGGCTGGGCGTAGAGCCGGTCCGCCATGGTCCAAACGCTGAAATATGGGTCGTGAGTAATGAGGGGCGTCGCCGGAGGACGGATGGGCGCCATCTGCTGAGCCAGCAATGGCGCCGCGCAGGCAAAAAGAAAGTTCAGGCGCATGGTCAAAATGCCAATTTAAGCGCAAGCTGAAGCACCCTGGGCAGCACGGTCTGCTGGCTGGCGGTGATACGGCCGAAATCGAGGCTTCCGAGAGCGGTGTTGGGTAGCCAGAATTGCGGCCGGTTGAAAGCATTGAACGCTTCCCCGCGGATCTGAAGGTTGTAACGCTCGAGGAAGCGGACGTTCTTGACCAGCGAGAAATCAATGCTGGCGACGCCGGGACCGCGCGTGTCGGGCAGCGTGCGGCTGACGTTGCCCATGGTGAACGACGGGGGCAACAGGAACGCCGTGGTATCGAACCAGCGGGTGATTTTGTCGTTGCGGCTGCGGGATTCAGAAATCTTGGCGCTGCGGCCGGCGCTGTTCGGCCGGTTGCCGCCTCCGGGGATGGGGGCCGAAAGGGCCAAGGGCATCCCCGTGCGCGCAGTGAAGATAGTGCTGAGATTCCACCCGCCCAAGAACAGCCCCGGGATACGCTGCTTTTGGAGGAAGCGGCGTCCCTTGCCGAACGGCAATTCAGCCACATGGCTGATGGTAAGCGCACGCGAAAGGTCCATTTCGGAAATGGAACGCTCTGCGCGCAGGTTATACCAGTCCTGGGTTCCCGTGCTGTTGCTTTGCACTCCGAGACCGGCGAGGAAGTTGTTGGAGTCGCCGATGAGCTTGCCCGCAGTAAAGGAGACCAGGAAGCTCTGTCCGTGGGACATTCGCTTTTCCACCTTGAGTTGGAAGGAATGGTAAACGGACGAAGCGCGCCCGGTGTTGATGATGCTTACGCCGGTGAATTGCGGGAACGGCAGAAGCAACTGGCGGCGCTGAACCCGCTGTTGCGAAAGCGTGCCCACGGAAATCTTGCCGTAGAAAGGATTGTCCACCAGTTCTTGCAGGCGCGCGCCGAGGGACAAAAGCTCCGTCGGCAGGGCGTTGAAGTCGGAGTTGCGCGCCAAGTGGACGCCGCGGCTGCCGGCGTACGCCACGTCGATCATAAGGTCGTTGGTGATGCTGCGCTGGATGTCGAAATTCCACTGCATGGTGTAAGGCGTGCGGCCGGCATAGTCCCAACTGAGGACTGACTGGCCCGCCATGGCCGAGGCCCCGGCGGTGCGGCCCGGCGGACGTTGCAAGCCGTCGGGGAAGGGATTCGAGAGCACGTTGAAGGGTCTCAACGAGTCAATGGTCCCGACAAAAGGCGTAAGGCCGCTGAAGCCGTTGCCGTTGACGGGAGTGAAATTGTTGAGGTCGTTGTTCGTTTCGAGCGGGGCGTAGAACATGCCAAAACCGGTGCGAATGGTGGTGCGGTTATTGAGGGAGAAGGCCAAGCCGGCGCGCGGGGAGAAGTTGTTCTTGTCCCAAGCGTAGGCGTGGCGCCCGGCGCCATCCTGAGTGACGAAGCGCAGCCCGCCGGTGAGGTTGGGGAAGGTTGGATTGGCCAGCGGGCTCTTTTGATTCACGTCGAACCAAGCGAGGTAGTTGCGCCTCTCGGTATGGGGCGACTCGGTTTCGTAGCGGAGTCCCAAGTTGAGCGTGAGGCGTTTGTGGATCCGGATATCGTCTTGCAAGTAGAACGAGTAGTAATAGTTTTGCAGGGAAACGCCGGGATAACTGCCAATCTGCCCCGAGGCAGCCGTTCCGAGCAGGAGGCTGGCGATGGCGCTGCCGGCGTTGACGGTGAAGACGTTGGGGTCTGGCCCGCGGGTAAAGGCGCGCGTGACGCTGTAAGAGCCGCCGCCGTTGGCGATGACCCACAGATTATTACGCCGCAAGCGCATGTCTCCTCCGGTCTTGATGGTGTGGCGTCCGCGGATGAGTGTGAGCGAAGGCAGCAGGCTGTGGGTGTCCTGACCGGTGTCCAGGAAGCTGCCTCCCCCCAAGGCGCTGAAACCTTCCACGGAGACCACGGGGAAAACGGGAATCTGCATCTGGCTCACCTGGGCCGCGGGCACGCCGAGTTGTTTCTGGTCAAAACCGTAGCTGCGGGTCTTGCGGGCCCAATTGAAACGCGCGAAGCCGTAACGAACGTTGAGCAGCTTGGATGGGGAAATGGTGAGGGTGTTATCGAAGCTTGCCGTATAGTAGCGAAACTGGATGTCTCCATTCGCGCCCACTCCTGGGGTGGCTGCGTTACGGAAGTGGTCCGGCTGGCCGAGCACATTGTCGGTCACGGCGAGGCGGCCAAAGGAGCGGAACCGTTCGCTCCAATTGCGGTCCAGGCGGATGGCGCCCTCATTCTTGCTGATTTTCCGCGGGGCGTTGCTCAGGAAGTTCTGGGTGTTGGTGACGGGGTCCCCGGGGGCGTTTGGCGCGGGGTAGAACTTCACCAGGTTTGCGCCCACCACGTCGAAGCGGTTCCCGGGTATGACATTGCCCGGAAACGCCGTACGCCGGTACTGCGTGCTCCCCGGCGCGATGGGCGCCGTGGTCAGCGGGTCGTAGATCACGATCAAGTCGCGCGCGGCGGTGAAGGTTTGGGAAAAATCTCCGGCGCGCTGCCGCTCCGTTGGGACGCTGGTTGAGTAAATATCTCCCCTCCGCCACCGTGTGCCCTCGTAATTGGCGAAAAAGAAGGTTTTGTTCCGCCCGTCATAGAGCCTGCCGAACCGCACCGGTCCCCCGAGGGCTGCGCCGAACTGGTTCATGCGGAAGGGCGGCTTGTCGCGTCCAGCGCGTTTGTTAAAGAACTCATTGGAGTCGAAAGCGCTGTTGCGGACAAACTCGAACAGCGAACCGCGGTACTCGTTGCCGCCGCCGCGGGTGCTGACGTTGATGACTCCGCCGCTGAATCTGCCCCACTCGGCGGACATGCTGTTGCTTTGTACTTTGAACTCTTGAGTGGCGTCCACGGAAGGAATGGTGGTGAACAGGTTCAGGAAACCGGTGGTCGAGGGAACTCCGTCGACCATCACCTCATTGCTCTGCGCCCTGCCGCCGTTGATGGAAAAGTGGACGTCGTCGAAAGTCCCGACGGAGATGTCGCCGAATTGACCGCTCGAACCGGGCGTCACCAATACTCCTGGGGTCAGGTTCACCAGCCGGAACGTCATGCGCCCGTTCAGCGGGAGGCTGAGGATTTTCTGGTTATCCACCACTTGCCCGAGGGAGGATGTCTCCTGATCGATCAAGGGGGCCTGCGCGACGACTTCCACGGCTTCGGACACAGCTCCCACCTCGAGGACGAAATCGAGACGCACCACCTGGTCCACCTGGAGGACGATGCCGCTCCGGCTGGCGGGCCGGAACCCATCCTTCTGGACTGTGATCCTGTAC
>Ga0272446_1002535_pt1 | contig 24664 bp, 16 predicted proteins | sample YNPCB0061_FD_194587 | JGI IMG/M metagenome (GOLD analysis project Ga0272446, IMG submission 194587) | Hot spring microbial mat communities from Yellowstone National Park, WY, United States - YNP-CB-006-1 | ecosystem: Environmental > Aquatic > Thermal springs > Hot (42-90C) > Sediment | place...
TTTTCTTGGGTCTGCGAGCAAGGTAATGTTTTATCAAAACTTTCATAACCTATGTCTTGCTCTTTAAGCGCAATGTTCATTGACAGAAATAGTTCTGGAACAATTTCTGTGCTCCGGAGGTCAGCAATCTTAACAAACAGTCGATGTATGTTTTTGGAGAACTCTCTCATGTTGTATTCTTCTGCCTGGAAATCGGGAGCAGCAACTTTAGCAGTTTTCGGGTTGGCAACCGGCACGGTTGCGCCGCTAGTTGTGCAGGCTCCCGGATGGGCTCAAACTACCTTTCCAGATGTGGCATCCAGTTATTGGGCCGCGGATTTCATTCAGGCATTGGTTGCCCGTGGAGTTATTGCAGGCTTTCCGGATGGAACCTTTCGGCCGGAAGATCCGGTCACCCGCGCCCAATTTGCCGCCATGTTGAATCGGGCTTTCACTATCGCTCCAATTCGAGAGCCAGTTAATTTCAACGATGTTCCAGCCAATTATTGGGGCCGCGCGGCTATTCAGCGAGCCTATGCCATGGGCTTTATGGCCGGTTATCCGGATGGCACCTTCCGGCCGGATGAAAATATTCCCCGGGCTCAGGTGCTGGTTTCTCTGGCCAATGGGCTGGGTTATAGCAGTACTGCACCCGTGGATACTGTTCTGGCTGTTTTTAGCGATAGCGATCGCATCCCAAACTATGCTCGTCCCAGTGTGGCTGCAGCGACGGAAAGGCGGATGGTGGTTAACTATCCTGATATCAAGTTTTTGAGCCCTAATCAGGTGGCAACTCGGGCTGATGTGGCTGCCTTCCTTTATCAGGCCATGTATAGCCAGGGACGGGTGCCTGAAATTGCCTCTTCTTATATCGTTGCTCCCCCGATCGCCCAAATTAAGATTCCGGCTGGAACAGCCCTGCCGGTGGTCTACGAAGGTCCAGTCATCCAACTGCCACCGAATGCCACCCAACCTGTTCCTGCAACCGTAAAAGTGGCACAAAACATTGTGGATGCCCAGGGGCGAGTGTTGATTCCAGCCGGTTCTAGCATAATCGGCCAATTGCAACCCGCTGATGGGGGCGCCCGTTTTGTCGGTCAACAATTGGTGATTGGCTCCTTACAACAACCTCGTTCCGGTCAACCGATTGAAATCAGCGCCAGTACGGAAGTGATCAAGCCTACTACCGTTGGGGGTGGTGGAGTGAACTGGGTGAATGTTGGGATTGGTACGGTTGTGGGTGCTGGAACTGGAGCTGGGATTGCTGGTGTGACCGGCGATCGCACCATCCAGGCTTGGGAACCACTCACGGGTGCAGCCGTAGGAGGCTTGTTAGGAGCCTTTTCCGGCAAGAATCAGGGGACTACGCTGGTGGTTCTGCCGACCAACTTCGGATTGTCCCTGACGCTGGATGCGGATCTGGTGTTGCCGCTGGCAGGTAAATGAAGACCGTTGTCCCAGGGTTTGGAGTAGCTGGAAGACTCGTTTGTAGCTTCAGCAACTCCGGATCCTGGGTTGGACTCTGTACCCGGATTTGCCCGTGCATTTGCTGAATCAGGGAGCGGGCGATCGCTAGCCCCAAACCTGTACCAGGAATCTCCGATTGGGCTTGGACACCTCGATATCGTCGTTCAAACAAATGGGGCAGATCTGCAGCGGGAATTCCCGGCCCGGTGTCGCTGATCGCCAGTTCTATCCAGGGTTGTCCAGTCTCTGGTAACCAGGCTGCGGCATATGGAGACACCAAAGTGGTTGAAATGCGGATATGGCCACCAGCAGGCGTGTACTTCAACGCATTTTCGACTACGTTCTGAACGGCTTCCCTTAAGGCTGCTGGGTTGGCCTGGATAGATAGGGTGGGGGTTGGCAGGTCTGTGAGAAGCGTCAGATCTCTATCCTGCGCCATGGTTTGGGCCGAGATTAGCAGCGGCCATAAAATTTCGGAGAGATTACAGGGAACCAGCGGTAACGGTGTGTCAGACAACCCGATCAGGGCCGGTGGTGCGCCTGAGAAGGCCGGAGGTGTAGAGGATTCCCCCTGGGCCGGCAAGGCATGGGACGGTGTTTCAAGGGCGGGGGGCAGGAGAGGAATTGTAGAAGAAGACTGTTCCTGTTTCTGAAGCGTAGCTTCTAACTGCTGCGACAGTTCCTTCAAACGAGCTGCTTCGCGGGCAATGCTATTGACCACATCCCGATTCGGATCGCCCGGCAAGAGTCGCTTCAGGATGAGCTTACTGAATGTCTGAAGGGCTGTCAGGGAATTACGAAACTGGTGTAATAGATTATCCAGTAAGTCCCGTTGTTGCTCCTGGAACTGTCGCTGCTCATGCTTTTGTTGTTCCAGCCATTGATATCGCTGATCTAACACACAGGCCAGCGCCAGCGTATTGGCGATCTCTTGAATTTGGGTCTGTTCCCAGGTCGTCCAGGCCCGATCCTCTCGTCCGACAACCAGCAGACCCAAGACAACGCCGTCGTGGAGTAAGGGCAAAACAAGCTGGCGTTGAGCGATCAGGGCAGACTGAGAACCTGATGCTTGACGTTCATGGATTGGACGAGAAGATAGGAGCGATCGCTGGGTGGTCAGATGGTTCCCGGTTGATACGGATGAGCCATCCTGGGATTGATTGAGTCGGCGGGGGGATGGTTCAACTGGGGCGATTGACTGATCAGGGGTGCTGGCCCGAATTGCTAACGGCGAAGAAAACAGATTGGCCCGCTCTACTTCCAAGGTTACGGCCGTTTCAGGATAGGCAATGACGGGTACGAGCTGAGTCTCTGAACCATCTGCCAGACCACGGGTCAGATACACAATACTGAGTGATGCCCCTAACCCTTGTGTGAGTAAGGTCACCTGGGCCCTGCAGAGGGCAATAAATTCTGAGGTCGTAGGCATCAACATGGAACCAGCGCAAAATGTAACCAGGGCAAAAAGAGTGATGATTTAAGAGACACCAATCTTTCCAGCGATAACTGGCTGGCTGCCGCAACAAGTATTTCAATGATGTCTCAAATCTGGCAATTTTGCTGAGAATCTGGCTAGGAGGGAACACCCCAGGCAACCTTGTTGCACGCTTCAATTTTGAAAGAAGTCTTCCACAATCTTCAAAATTCGGTCAGCGGCGTATCCATCGCCAAAGGGATTCACCGCCATCGCCATGGCTTCATAGGCAGTTGGATTGGTCAGCAAATTTGCTGCGGCCGCCAGGATGTCGTCTGGATTGGTGCCAACCAGGCGGGCTGTGCCAGCGGCGATCGCTTCTGGGCGTTCGGTGGTTTCTCGTAACACCAGCACTGGTTTGCCCAGACTGGGGGCTTCTTCCTGAAGACCACCTGAATCGGTTAGCAAGAGATGGCAGCGCTGAATTGCCCCCACCAGTTCGGCATAGTCCAGCGGTTCGGTTAAAAAGACCCGAGGGTGGTCGCCCAGAACCGCTTTGAGGGGGTCTCGCACGGTTGGGTTGCGGTGTAGGGGAAGCAACAACGCCGTGTCGGGAAACTGATTCAAAACCTTGAGGAATCCCTGGGCAATATCCTGCAAGGGAGCGCCCCAGTTTTCCCGGCGGTGGACCGTGGCCAGAATCACCCGATACTGTTGCCAGTCGAGGTTAGGCACCTGGCAAACGGGCTGCTGTTTCGCCACCGAGAGGAGAGCATCAATAACAGTATTGCCGGTTTGGTGGATTTGACCCAGCACTCCCGATCGCTGCAAATGTTCTACCGACTGGGCCGTGGGTGCAAAGTGCAGTTGGGTTAGTTGGGAGATCAGCCGTCGATTAGCTTCTTCTGGATAGGGATTGTAGAGATCATCGGTCCGCAGTCCAGCTTCCACATGCCCCACCGGGATTTTCTGGTAGAAGGCCGCCAGGGCCGCGGCAAAGGCGGTGGTCGTATCTCCCTGTACCAGCACCAACCGTGGCTTCAGGTCACGAAACAGTTGTTCTAACCCCTGTAAACTCCAGCAGGTGATATCGGTCAGTGTTTGTTGCGGTTGCATGATGGCCAGGTCGCGATCGGCCGTCAGGTTGAACAGTTGCATCACCTGATCGACCATCTCCCGGTGCTGGCCAGTCAGAATCACCTGGGTTTCAAATAGTGGAGAGGCCTGAAATTTCTGAATAACTGGCGCTAATTTAATTGCTTCGGGACGAGTTCCCAGAATGATGCTGACTGGGATAGCAGATTTCACCATGGATTACCTGGCCTTGGATGCGGAAGCTGCAAGCTGACAAGCTAGCCCTTGGGCTGACGCTCCCTATCCTAGCAGGAGTCTTTCGCCTGCCCCAATCCAAGCATAACTGGCTTGGACTGGAAGCTTTGTGGCGGATTGATCGGGCGGGTGGAAGCGTCTTTCCCTACAAGGTTGGGTTGATCTGTCGAGCATGATGCGTTGACTCCAGGAACAAATGCTGGGATATTGGGCGTGTTAACTTAACAAAAAGTTAATTGACATTGATTATTGACATTGATTTCCGATCTGCCATCGAGTATTGCTGACTCCCCATGGTGCAAAAGAAAGATTCTCCAGTTATTTCCCTGGCCCTGCTACTAGCGCTGGTCACCCATCCAACCCTGGCATCCCTGAAGCCGGATTCAGCTCTGGCCCAATCGCCGTCTCCTACTCCAGTTGTGCCACCGAACGTCTCTGAAGACGCCATTGTGGTGATTGATGGGTCTGACAGCATGCAGGTGATTAATCAGTCCCTCAAGCAGCGGTACGAGCAGCAGTATCCCGGTAAGCGGGTAAACCTGAATGCCAATGGTACTCCGGCGGCTTTGAAGGCGTTGTTGGCTGGGAAGATTGACCTGGCGGCCATTGGTCGTGGGTTATCTGCTGAGGAGAAGGCGCAGGGGTTGCAACAATCTCCGATTAGTCGGGAAAAGATTGCGATCGTCGTCAGTGCCCAAAACCCTTTTACGGGGAGCTTGAAAGATGAGCAATTCGCAGCCATGTTTCGGGGTGAAATTACCGACTGGCAGGAAGTTGGCGGCTCTCGTGGAACCATCCGCTTTATCGATCGCCCGGAAAGCAGCGATACCCGTCAAGCATTGCGGAACTATCCAGTTTTCCAGGCGGCACCCTTCCGGTCCGGCCCAAAGGTCGTCCGGTTAAGTCAGGACAGCACGGCGGATCTGGTGAAACAGTTGGGACCCGACGGAATTGGCTATGCGATCGCCAGTCAGGTGATCAATCAACCGGGTATCCGGATTGTCCGCATGCACAATACCTTGCCTGACGATCCCCGCTATCCCTTTTCCCAGCCCAGAGTGTATGTTTTCAAGGGCAGTCTGAAACCGGCAGCCCAGGAGTATTTAGGGTTTGCCTCAACCGCACAAGGGCAGGCGGCTGTGCAGGCAGCCAAACAGACAGAAGCCGCATCTGTAACGGCTGGCAGTGCTACGCCAATGGAACCGACTGCGGCGGCAGTGGCTCCAGATGCAACCCCAGCGGCAGACGCTCAAAAAGATCGGATTCCAGGCTGGTTACCACTACTGCTGCTGGCGCTGTTGGCCCCACTGCTTTGGTGGTGGAAAAATCGTCAGGGGGCTGTGACTGAAGGTGCAGTTCCTGCTGCCGCCCCCATTCCTCCCACAACAGCAACGACACCGACACCTGTGCCCCCGACACCTGTGTCCCCGACACCTGTGCCACCTGCACCCGAACCCACGGCTGTTGTTCCCGAACCAGTGCCGCCCCCAGTGGCCGAACCAGCGCCGCCTGCGCCAACACCTATTGTTCCATCGGCCGCGACACCGACAGAGGCAACGGCGCCAGTGGACATGACAAAACTGGCTGGTGCAGCGGCTGTCGCAGCAGCAGGGGTTGCTGTCTGGTCTGCTGTGACCGGTGATGATCGGGCTCAAACGGACGTGGAAGCAGCCAAGTATGACGTCGGTCAGGATGACCGCACTGGGGGAGACCTGGCCAGCGTGGATGCAGGTTTGGCCGATTTGCCAGATGGTTATGGCGAAAGCCGCATTACCCTGTTACCTCGGGATCCGCAGTGGGCCTATGCCTACTGGGATGCGCCCAACGAGCAGCGGGAAGCCGTGAGACGACAGGGTGGCAGCCGATTGGCCCTGCGCTTCTATGATGTGACTGATGTTGACCTGAACACCCAGAGGCCACACAGCGTTCAGCAATATGAATGTGATGAACTAGCGCGAGATTGGTATTTGCCCGTGCCGGTCAGCGATCGCGATTATCTAGTGGAATTGGGTTATCTAACCGACGATGGCCGCTGGTTGCTGCTGGCCCGTTCCAACCAAATCCGAATTCCTCCCGCTTACCCATCCGATTGGTTTGAAGACCAGTTCCTCAACATCTCCTGGGATGAGGATCTGCGCGGTAAAACCTTTGCCACCCTGACGCCACCGGATCGACGGCAAGCAGGCAGCAGCCCGGTGTCGGATCAGCTCTTCGCAATGGCTCAGTCTGCGGAAGCTCAGCGGTTAGCCGGTTCCCTGTTTGGTTCTATGCAACATGTGGCCGGTTCCCTGTTTGGTTCAGCCCAGATGGTGCCAGCCCAGGCCATCAGTTCCTATGTCTTTCCCTCTGGGGTGGGCATGTGGGCTTCTGGGGCAGGACTGTGGGCCTCCGGCGCAGGCATGTCTGGTGTCGGATTTTCGGCCTCAGCACCGCCGATTCGCTCCCGCAAGTTCTGGCTAGTGGCGGATGCGGAACTAATTATCTACGGGGCCACCGAGCCGGATGCAACGGTTACCATTGGCGGCCGACCAGTGCAATTGAATCCGGATGGCACTTTCCGGTTCCAGATGTCCTTCCAGGATGGCCAATTGGATTTCCCGATTCTGGCAGTTGCGGTTGATGGGGTGCAGACCCGCGCCATTCATCTGAAGTTCAATCGTGAAACCCCCATTCGCCGGACCAATACGAAGGAAGAGGCAACGGACGAGTGGCAGCCTTAAGGCCTGATATTGGGTGGCCTTTGCTGAACAATTCTGCTTCTGGTATAGCGATCCGATCAGGATTGTGAAAGGTTTCCGCAGGAAATCCTTCTCACAAAGCCCTTTCACCATTCAGTCGTTCACAAGTCAATTAGGATTGCTATATCAGGTATTGGGCTAGTGCAGCGTCAACTCTAGAAATTAGGGTTTGTAGTCAGCGCTTCAGCGCTAAAGCGCCGACTACGAGCCAATGGGTTCACCTTAAAATTAGGGTTTGACAGAACACTAGGGCGGAGGTCGCGTTCCATTTCTTTGGGGCATCTCCCCAGCTTTGTGACTTCGTAGGGCGGACTTAAGTCCATCCTAAAAGCAGTTTTTTGTGTTTATGGGGGGAATTGGTATAACGCTCCGCTTTTAACGGAACTTTATGGCCGATCCATCAGGAAAAGTTCCACAGAACGGGATCGGCATCCAGGTGATCGGTAACCGTCCGACCAATCCTGTCAATGGCTGCCAGGTCATCAGTCGAGAGCTGTAAATCAGCCGCTTTGGCATTCTCGATCGCCTGCTCGGCCGACCTTACCCCACAGATGGCACAGGTCTGCGGTTGGGCAATCAACCAGGCCAGCGCCAGATTGGCCAGACTGGTCTGGTAGCGATCGGCGATCGGACGCAACTGCTCCAGAGCTGCCTGGGCTCGGACATAGGTTTCCCCCTGGAACAGTTTGTTGGTAGCCCGCACATCGGCTGGGTCGAATTGATGATTGGGCCCAAATTTGCCGGTTAATAATCCCTGCGCCAGCGGTGAATAGGCCAAAACCGTCATATTGTGGTCGAGGCAGAAGGGTAAGGCATCGCTTTCAACCTGCCGCCAGAATAAGGAGTAGGGCGGTTGCAGACTGTCAATCCGACCATACTGGGCTGCTTCCTGCAATTGGGCACGGGAAAAATTTGACACCCCAATGGCCCGGATTTTGCCCTGTTGTTTTAGATCGGTCATCGCCTGCATAGTTTCGGCAATTGGCACTACCTCTGAGCCAAACGCCCCAGAGGGCCAATGGATCTGATAGAGATCAATGTAATCCGTCTTCAAGTTTTTCAGAGAACCTTCACAGGCTTCCAGCACTTGAGCATATCGAAGATGGCTGGCAAATACCTTGGTCATGTAAACCACCTGATGGCGCACATCGGATAGGGCTGCCGCCACAATCTGTTCCGAGTGTCCATCGCCATAAATTTCAGCCGTATCCACCGTCCGAATGCCAGCGTCAAAGGCGGCCCGGATCGCCCGAATACTGTCTGCATCTTCAATGCCCACCCACCACCGTTTGCCCGCCTGCCAGGTGCCGGTAATGATGGGGGTAATTTGAACGCCGGAGGTACCTAATTCGCGGGTTTGCATCAGAACCAGTCCTCTGTTTATAAATTCAAGGCTAGCTGTAACTGAGACTTATTCCGGGTTTGGGGTAGGGGAACTGGATTGACATTCATGGCTGGGCAATAGCGGGCAAAGGCACAGCGATCGCAATGGGCGCCAGGTGTTGGTTCCCAGCCCCGGTCATAGCGCAACCGCACCGCCAGATGACTGACCATCTGACGCACCTGCTGTTGGTGGGCTGCAGTGGCGGCAAATTGAATCTTGTCGCCTGTCCGCAAAAACAACAGGCTGAGATATTTCAGACTTTGACGATAGGTCTGTTCCAGGGCCAGAAAATAAAGGCCAATCTGAATGTCGATTTCCTCTGGTTCTGGCAGTTTCACTTCCCGGCTGGATTTGTAGTCAATCAGTTCCAGTCCATCTTCCAGAAAATCCAGGCGATCGTAGCGGCCGACAATCAGGAACTCCAGGTTCTCCACCTGTAAATGGCCTTGAATCTTTCCTTCCACCGCCAGGGGCTGGTTCAGGGCCGGTTCAGACACAATAAACGTGCGATAGTAGTTTTCCAGGATCTCCAGTCCCTCTGTGACCTGCTTGGCGGTCAGCTTATCGGAATGCTGCTGCCAGCAGCGGTGAAACCAATCCAAATCCGGTAATGGTTCCTGATAATGCCAGTCCCGATGACAACGGGCCAAAGTTTGGTGCAGAGCTACGCCCAGAGCCGCTGAACCAAATACCTCATTAGTCGCCAGACCGCGTTCATAGCGGAGATAGTAGGCAAAGGGACAGCGATGATAGGTTTGCAGCTTAGTAGCCGAAATTTGGTAAGTCATAGGACCACTTCCAATAGCGGAACTGGGGGTTAGTCAGACAGGCGATCAGAAAATTCCTTCAATGGTCAGAATGTGTCTGACGGGGTCACAGATCGCCCCTTGACTAACCGGTGATACCAAACGAAGCGAGATTCAGGAGATCGAGTTGCAATTCAATAAATCCGATGGCTAAGTGATAGACGCCTGGTTTCGGTGAGAGGCTAACGCTGATTGACCCAATCCCCAGAAAATCCACTGAACTGACCCATAGCCGGATGCCGGATTTAGCGGTCGCAATCTCTAGTTTGTAGAACCAATCGGACGCTTGAACAAAGCATCCAGATAGATGCGAGATGCCTGACGCTGATAGGACTTCTCTGGAAACTCATCGCTGCCCCGATTTTGAATCAGGAACAGCGAGATGGCCGCCGTAATGACTCGATCTTGGTCCCAGTCGGGACGAAGTTCAAGATAAGTCTTGAGAGAATCGTGCAGAGCTTCAGGAATTTCGACCAGAAGACTGACGTTGGAATGCATACAGACCTCAGCTCCCATGCAGTTTAGATGAATGAATCGTGTCCAGTCGGCTGAATCGCAACCAGCCCAAAGCAGACCTTGCCAACCCAGACCGTTGTGGCTCAGGAAATGAACACTTCGGCTGGATGACAAAAGTCCATGTGCTATCACTGGGACGCTTCATTTTGCAGCCGACAGGGCTGGATTGTCAATGCTGAGAAATGTTACAAACGCCAGCCAAAAAAAAACGTCTCCACGGAGCAATAGGCTTTTCAGGCCCATTTTCGTTACATTACTTCATGAATCGACTCTCAGTTTTCATCCAAATGCCAGGTCGGATGGGGACAGATGGGAAAACGGCAAATGCCGATTCCACCGTGTGGTCTGTGGAAAAACGACTTTGTTTTGGGGATAACGTGTGGAGAGACTGGGGAAAATAGAGGGTGGATTGGGGAAACAGTGTGGAATGTGTGGGGAAAAAAAAGGCAATTGATGAGAATTGTAAAGATTGCGGTTGATCGAGATGGTTGGCTCAAAAGTCTTTATTTGTCAGTTTTTCACTAGACAGACAGCCTGGACCTTGCTATAGTCGAGGGCCTTTGGTTAATTATTTTCCAGGCAAAGGATTTTTGACTGCAGGGACCGGTGTCCTTCTCCTGGGTAGTCCTATGCCTGGACAGCCAGGCTTGCCGGTGCAAGCCTGGCTGCAGAATCTGGGGCAGGTAGCTCTGGCAGCTTTAGCTTAGGCGTAGGGAAAGCAGCAGGGTGGGCTGTGTCGCCGTTGCAGCATGACCGGAGGTAAATGGCTATGGGCTAGACAGGATCGCCCAGAGGTGGCGCAACCCGTTGGAGCAGCATGGACTCTCGCACCACTTCCCGATCGCGCCCCAGCACATTTGTCAGATAGCGTTCTGGTGAGACGGCAACCTGTATCTGCTTCTGGGCGCACAACCAGGAAAAGTAGCTCAAGCTGACACGCCGTTTTTCCTGCAACCAATGGGGATAGGTTTGTTCCCCCATTCTGGTAGAGGGCGTCGCCGGTTTTGCCAATTGCAGGGCCCGGACTTTGGCCAGATCGGCCTGTAATGAATCGGGTACAGCCCGACCTGCCTGCAGATGGGAGGCGTCAGTCAGTAGGGAATCCAGCAATCCTTCAAAACCAAGAAAGGCCAGCCGATAGATCAACAATTGGGCAAAGGCCCCCTGAAAATAGCCGCCATGCACATCCCGCTTGCCCGCTACAAAGGCTGTGAACAACCGGATATAGTCCCATAGCCGCAAGGGCGATCGCTGCCCGTTCAAAACTAAGACAGAGGCTTCCGGTTTGGTGCCGTTGTCACCTGGTTGCCAGTCTTTATATTCCGTGCAGTCAAAGTAGGTAAACAGATCGGCGATCGCTTCCTGATCCACCAGTCTGCTGGCAACGACTTCCTCGCCGATTTGCTGCGCCGGTTCCAGGGACAGGTTGCACTCCTGGTTAAGCACGCTGACTTCCAGGTAGGGCAGCAAATGGCTGGTGCAATTGGGCAATTCTTCTAGATTGAGAATGCCGTAAACTGGGGGATATTTTTTTGATTTCGCCTTCATCTGGTGCTTGGGCGAGACGGTTAAATTTCCCAGTCGATACCCCTGGGTACGCGTTTTGGCTGGAAAGGAGAAGTAATTTGCCGCAGTTGAAGCAATGCGCAGGGCTAAGTCCCCTTCATTACTGAAAAGATAGGCTTCTTCAAATCGGCGCAATGCCGATCGCAAAAAATTGCTGCGGCCTGACGTAATGGTGAGTAGGGGAATGTCGGGTGCAACCAGCAATAATCGCCCTAATGCAAACACACGACCGACCCTAGATGAGGGCATCTTTGGCAGGGTGTGTTCTTGCTCCCAGCCAACGGAACGGGGATCAAAGACATCAGACAGAATTCGGATGACTTGAGTGGTGACATGAGCGCCCATACTGTGGCCAATAAAGGACAGCTTAATTGGATGATCGGTCCAGAATTGTTGCGCTATCTCATAGGCCAGGTTTTCGATCGATAGAAGATGGTGAAGCAGCTCAGATAAGAGGGTTTCAGATTGCAATTCTGGCGGCATTGCGGCCCGCAATTGGGGCAAGTAACGTTGAACAGTGGCTCGATCCGCCCGCCGTCTGATCTGGGGATGTTGTTGCAGTTCCTGCCGCAGGGTGTGGACGGCTGAGAGGAGGACGGAACGGTGTATCGATCGGGTAGCTGGAACCTGGGAAATTAACCGTTGGTAGAGGGTTTCCTCGTTCAAAATATCCCGTATTTTCCGTTCAACCAGGCTTTGATCCAACCTGCGGATCAGTTCTACTAGATCAGGAACACCGAAAAACGTAGCCCGATAGGAATCGCGAAAATAAACGGAGATGCGCAAGAGATAGAGGGTCAGGACCAGGGCACCGGCCAGGACGCCGCCTATCAGGAAAACGACTGCAAGGGTTGCCTTAAAAAAAAGGACTAAACCCAGACAGAAAATACTGATTGCCAGGCTGCTGTAGAGTAGCCCCTTTAACAGCACTGGCAAGGCTTTCTCAGCCTCTTGTCGAATCGTTTTTTTCTGCAAACTCTCAGAGGGCCAGCGATATCCCAGGAAGATCTGCCCTTTGCGTTTGCGGATGAACGGATCTTCATTGACATATTGGCAAAGCGGCTTATACCAGCGGTCTCTGACGCCATCGCTGGCTTCCTCCGAGCCGGTGTTGTAGCCGTGTATCGCAATGACCAGTCCTGCTTCTTCAGGGCCTGCTTGCCGTTTCTGATAGAGCAATTCGACCACATCCTTCAGGGTTGGCTGGTCTACGTCTTCCGCGATCGCCCCCAGGTCTTCCACATTGACTGGAGCAGTACTTTTGACGAAGAACGCTGGAACTGTAAAGTGGGAACAATCCTGTTCCCGAAACAGATTTTCTATCAAGATATCCATACTGGCTGCACCCCGGATACAAAAGGCTGACGCAAAAGATCTCAACTATTAAACCTGTACTTATTGACATTGTTGCTTCGAGCAAAGAATTGCAACCTATCAATTAGGGAATCAGGCAAATGACCATTGTCGTTAATGAGGTAAAGTCTTGTGAATGGAGCCTTGACAAATACTATAAATATGGAAACAAATCAAGCCGACAAAGGCTTTTAGGTCCAAAACCAACCCAAGAAAGGTGCTAACATAAGTTTTTTTACCTGGAAACAAATTAAATGGTTACGCAGGTTATACTAATCGGGCAATTGCTGGCTTTTGGAATTGGGCGATCGCTGCAAAAAAAGATTCTGTATCGATTGTATTCAGCTATTTTTACAGGAGTATTAAGAAATGAAAAGTGGGAAAAAATCCATCCAGTCAATTAAGTTTGCCAGTGTGGCTGCCGTTTCCATGTTGATGGTTTCATTGGCCGTTCCGACCCTGGCCCAGGTGACACCAGCCCTGGAGGCAAAAGCTAAGGAAGCCTGTCTGGCTAAGGCCCAAGAGAAGGGCTTTACCCTGGATCAGGTGGCGGAAGTGGCAGCCGTTGATGCAGATACGGTGAAGGTTGTGCTGCAGCTAACGGGTTCGCAAGGAGAGAAGGCCCGACTCACCTGCCGCTATAGTGCAAAAAGCAGTAGCGTGCTTGGATTTGGTGATGAGGCTGCAACAACAGGCGCTGGGACAACCTTTAGTCCCTGGTTTCCTGCCTGGCTATGGCTGCCCCTGTCTCTGCTGGGTTTAGCCGGTTTGCTGGCCTGGGCTAAAGGTCGGGGTCGGGATGGGGTGGTGGCTGCTAGTCGGACTACCGAGGAGGCAGCCTACGCAGCAGCAGTCGGCAGAAGCACGGAAGGGGTGATTCGGACAGCCGGCACGATTGTAGATGTGCACGCTGGCCCAGCTAGCACCTATCCAGTGACAACGACTCTACGCAATGGCCAACAGGTAACTCTGTCTGGACGGTCTGACAACAACTGGGTGGAACTGGCGGCCGGTGGCTGGATTCCAGTTGAGTACCTGGAAAGAGATCCCCGCTACGTCCGGTAGTGCGGTTGCGAAGTGGCTCGTTGTCTGCTTCTAACCCAGCCGCCTGCCGTGATCGGAACGAAGCCCCACTCGCTCAAGAGGACGGGGCTTTGCCATAGAATGCTCGTATCATCAGGGATAATGCAGGGCAGAAACAGTCAAAGATCAGAAACCGTTAAGGAAAACACCAGGTCAGTGCTGGACAAGGGATCTAACAACAGTAGATGATCTCCACTATTCAAAGCGTTACGGGGCGCAGTCCAAGGCTCCAGGCAATAAAACTCTTTGCCTTTCAAGGTCCAGAACACCAGGGTTGAAAAAGCTGGGCTGTATTTCAATTGTAGATGCAGTTTCCGGTGGGCATCGGTGACACTGGCAAGCTGGCTGGTTAGGTTCAGGAAGGCAACATCGATCTCGTCTTGCTCAAAGTCAAACTGGCCAGCAAATGGAGACACCGCTTTGGTTCGCTGGTCTTGTCCCAGCTTAGATGGGATGTCAAACTGCAATTGGCTTTTTTCGAAGACTTGAAAATAGGGATGGAAGCCTGCGGAGAAGGGCATGGGGCTGGAAGAGCGATTGGTATACCGCTGCCGAATCTCCAGGCTGTTTTGCTTGAGAACGTAGGTGAAATCTAGCTGGAAGTCAAACGGATAAACCGCTCGGGTGCGATCGCTACTGTTCAGCGTCAGGGTCAGGCTCAGGGGGTTGTCCTGCGACTGGGCAGACACCCGCCAGGGCAGATCGCGGGCAAAGCCATGTTGTTTCAGGTGATAGGCGCTGCCAGCATGGGTATAGGTGTTGTCCGGCAGGTTGCCACAAATGGGAAACAAAATCGGAATTCCACCCCGCACTGACAGATCCGGATTGGCAAACCGCTCCCCGTCTAGATAGAGGATCTCCTTGCCTCCAACTTGCCAACGAGTGACGATTCCTCCCCGTTCTGGCACCAGTTCCAAACAGGACTGGGCGGCTGGGTGGGACAGGATGTAAGTGAGATATTGACGTTGCTCCGTGGCGATCGCTGCCATTGCCTCTCCTTACCAGGAACTAATTGCCAGGGTTGCCACATCCGGAATCAGGTCTTCCCCGACTGGACTGCCAGACTGGTTGGCAACCTTTGCCTTTGCCCCTTGGGTTGTCTTCATCCCTTGGGGTTGGGACTGTGGTTGCACGGTGACCGAATCCTCTGGCACAGCCAGGCTTGGAACAGATTCTTGCTCGTCAACGGCCGGATTGCGCGGAACGGCAGCATCTGGTTGATGGGGATTGGGTTCTGAAAAAGGATTTGGCGCTGGCTGACTGACGGCTGGATCTGGACGATTAGACGGGCTGAGGGGAGTCCGATCTGGAGAATTGATAAATGGATCGGTGGGAGGGTGCAGGGAGTCTGAAGGGCTGGGTGTCTCTGCTGAACTGGGAGTCAGATTGGGCAATTGGACAGGCCGTCCGGCGGATCCAGCCCCATCCATCGCATCAGTCGGCTGGCTGGCTGGCTGACCGGTTGGTTGGTTACGGTCTAACGGCTGGGTTGTGGATTCGGTTGGTAGGTTCAACTCCTGCCCCCCTGGCTCCACGATTGGGTCAGGCATGGTGGGCTGGTTAACTGGAGCAATTGAAGCATCGTTGGTTGGTGCGCCGGGAGCTTCAGCCGGGGTCATTGGTGAGCTGGACGCTCCAGTGGGAGCGGGCTGAGCAGGCCAGCTTGATGGTGCTGGCGAAGGTTGGGATCTGGTACGGGCATCCAACGTTACAGAAGTAGGCATTGGTTGCTCGAAGCCAGCAGAACGAGTTTCGATTTGTTGCAGAATTTCTGAGCCGCGCTTGCCCCCGACCACTTTGGCTTGATAACCGCGCACCTCTACGGGCAAAAACTCTACTTTCATCTGTTTGTCTTTCAGCGCTACCCGCATCACAGCCGTGTCATAGTCACTGCGAGCGTTACCGCCAAAGATGAAATTACCCAAAGAATAGGCGATCGGGCTGCCGTTGTAGACTTCTGCCCCTTGCAAGACGTGGGGATGGTGACCAACGACCAGATCTGCACCCTGATCCACGGTGAAGTGGGCCAGATGCACCTGCCATTCCGCTGGTACTTCGGCCAGTTCCTGACCCCAGTGATAGTTAACCACCACCCAATCCACCTGATTGCGAATGGCTTTGATGTCTTGGGCAATGCGTTCTTCAACGATAGGATTGGTGCCAGCAGAGGTGGCGGTGGCGGCATACTCTTCGCCGTAATAGGCCAGGTAAGCAATGCGCTGGCCCTTGACCTCTACAATGTCGGGACGACGGGCTTCCTGAGTGTTCCGTCCGGCCCCAATATGCTGAATTCCAGCCTGGTCTAGGGTTGCCATTGTTTCCTCCAGTCCTTCCGCGTGGTAGTCCATGGTGTGGTTGTTGGCCAGGGTCACCAGATCAACGCCACCTTCCTGCAGAACCTTAACCAGGGCTGGATCAGCTTTGAAGTTAAATTGCTTGTTCGGCATTGGAATCGTGGCGCGGGTCAGGGGATTTTCTAGATTCACCATCGCCACGTCGGCTTGCCGGAGCTCATCCATCTGGGCAAAGGCCCGCTTATAATCGGTGCCGATGGTTTCTGCGAAGGAGTCAGCCAGGGTGACATCACCGGAAAACATCAGGCTGACGGTTGGGTCATTGGGTTTAGCGACTTGGGTTTGTTTAATGACGGGAACCTTGCCGATCGCTGTTGTGACTGTAGACGGACGAGACACTGGACTGCTGGTGGCTGCCTGGGAGGAAGAGGCCACGGCGTTGGTCTGTTCGCTGGGTGCTTTGGAATAACCGAAAATGCTGCCAATTAGAAAAGCGGCAACAGCAGGCCCACTGAAGGCAACAGTCCGTATAGCCCGCATCTGTTTTTTGCGGCGCATTGTGTGGCGGACTTGGGTCTTCAACAGCAGCGATCGCTGCTGTCTCTGACGCCGAGCTGGGGAAACAATCCGCACGGATCTGCGGAACAGGAGAGTCGATTGTCCTGCAAATCGGGCAGCTACTCTTACCCCCTCAATTCGGGCCGAGTTCAGTTTCCAAAGGCGCTGGCAAACAAATCGAACGAGATAATCCTGCCAATGGGCTGGCAACTTGCGTTGCTTTGCTGTCGTTGGCAACTCCACTAAAACGTTCAACAAACCTGGCCGCACAGAACCCACATAGGTTCGCATGCCATAGGGGGCAAAAGCCAGATTCAACCAGCGTGCGATCGCCTTGAAATTTCCTGATCTCGCCAATTCCACCAGGGAGGGATGGGAGATACCGCCGAGATAGTCCATTCGTATCAATCCTCACACGTTCTGCTGAATGTTTCTACCAATCTGAGCAGCCATCTGGAAGATCAGCGGCTTTTTCAGCGGCTTTTAAATAACTCCAAAACTATTCAACTCTAAAATTTCCCAAATGCTCACTAAATCTGCCTCAATTTTGCCTGAATTCAATGATTTTCGAGTTGATTTCTGAATAGGGGATGACGGATGAATGGTGTAAAAATCAACAATATCCGATTGGATTAACCCTCTTTTCTTGGATAGCCGCCGGTCTTTCCTTTGGCTGGCTCTAGATCGGATAATCCCAAAGGATAGGGAGTGCTCGTGCTAACCTGAATTACTCACTTGGCAATAAGGGATTGCGGAGCGGTGCGAATCGGTTAGTAGCTGTGATCGATAATCCGTGCCAGCAGTGGCAAATCTCTGCTTACAGAATTCTGGGGGGCAGGCCTGTTTGGCAACCGTTCTTAATTAATTGCACAATGGAGGCAAGTTTTTTTATCGGAACTGCAGCTATGGCGACTTTGCCTCTGAATACGAAGGATCTTCTCTCAGACCTGATCGCCCGTTATCGTTCCCAGGTAGACTATCTGGCAATTCGGTTGGAGTCTGCTGAAGGGGCGGATATTCTGCTGCGGGGGAACAAAATTGAAACCCTGAGTGAGGGGATCTCAATTGGGGGACATGTGCGAGCCTGCCATAAAGGGGGTTGGGGGTTTGCCAGTTTCAATCAACTGACGTCCTTGCCGGAGCGGATTGAAGAGGCGATCGCGGCAGCCCGATTGGTGGGAGACGATGAAACCATTCTGGCTCCAATTCCATCAATTCAGGATTTACGCACCCTGCCGTTGCTCGGCTCCGATCCCCGACAGGTGCCCCTGCGGGACAAAAAAGCTCTCTGCCAGCACTATGGGGAGATTCTCCGTAGTGTTAGCCCCAAAATCGCCACCATTTCCGTCCGTTATGGCGACAGTGCCCAACAGGTGATTTTGGCGACTTCAGAAGGCACTCTGATTGAACAGTCCTGGGTGGATATGGAAATGCGCTTTGCCGCCACCGCCCGCAATGGCGAAACAGTCCAGACCGGCAGGGAAACCACTGGTTCCCGTAAGGCGTTTGAGGATTTGGTGGGGCTGGACGCCCAGGTGCGCAGTGCCGCCCAGCGAGCAGTTGACTCCCTGGCTCTGCCGCCGGTTAAGGGCGGAACTTACACCGTGGTGATTGATCCAATCCTGACGGGTCTCTTTGTGCATGAAGCGTTTGGTCACCTGTCGGAGGCCGACATGGCCTATGAAAATCCCGATCTCCTGGAAGTCATGAGCATTGGTCGGCGCTTTGGCCCGGAAAGTTTGCAGATTTTCGATGGGGCGGCGCCGGAAGGTCATCGAGGCAGCTACTTCTATGACGATGAAGGCACTCCTGCAACCACCACCCAACTGATCGAGGATGGGGTGTTGGTGGGTCGTTTACACTCCCGCGAAACGGCTGGCAAACTGGACGAAATGCCCACAGGCAATGCCCGCTGTCTGAACTATCATTACCCACCGATTGTCCGTATGACCAATACCTGGATTGAGCGCGGCAATACCCCAGTGCAGGATCTATTCAGTGATATTGAGGAAGGGGTGTACGCCCGTAACTGGTTGGGGGGCATGACCAATGGAGAAATGTTTACCTTTGCGGCTGGCGAAGCTTGGATGATTCGTCAGGGTGAAATTGCTGAACCAGTGCGGGATGTCACCCTCTCCGGCAATGCATTCAAAACCCTGGCCGATATTGAGGCGATCGGGGATGACTTTTTCTGGGATGAGTCGGGTGGTTGCGGCAAAGGGGGCCAAAGTGGCTTGCCGGTAGGCTGTGGCGGACCTAGTTTGCGACTGCGAAATGTCGTCGTGGGGGGAGAAGCGGTTGAGGAGTAGGCAAGATGGGGAAGAAGAGGTGCCGAGTGGCAGGTGCTAGGTGTAGGGCGGCAGGTGGCAGGTGTTAGGTGTCAGCAACCCGATACCAAAAACTAGAACCCGACACCTAGTGTTCTGTCAAACCCTAATTTTAAGGTGAACCCATTGGCTCGTAGTCGGCGCTTCAGCGCTAAAGCGCTGACTACAAACCCTAATTTCTAGAGTTGACGCTGCACTAGCAACCAAAACCCAAAACCTGACAGCAAGTGTTATAAGGACTCAAACTTCCAGCGGCAGCTGGAGCAATTCCTGTAAGTGAGTCCAGACCTGTCTGGCAAATTCTGAGCGTTGGGAAAATTTGTCCGTCCGAATAGGTTTGCGATCGCCATCAAGGGTCCAACCATAGTCGCTGCTTAACCGCAAATTGCCTTGCCAGTCGGCTACTGAGAGGATCAGTTGGGGGGCTGGGCTGTTATCGACATCATTCACCCGGAAGACATAGTTATAGGTGTTTTGACTGGCGGCTGCCACTGTTGAGGGTTGACCAAATTTCTCCTCTAGCCGTTGCCGCATTTGTTCAGCCAGACCGGGAGTCCCCAACTCGTCCAGGGTCCGTACCGCCAGGGTAAGGGCAAAATAAAACTCCTCAACGGGAACAAATTCAAGCTGCATGGGCGATCGCGTCCGAATCCAACAGACATTTCAGGGAACTGTCATACCCAGATTATCAGGGCAGGTACAGTTTTTCATCCCAACCCTGAATGGATTCAGCGATTCAGTTGATCGATGCCAAGTCAAGTAGAGGTACAACCCACCAAAGAATTCCATCCTTCCATGCCAGAGTGGGAATCTGAGTCAAGCTTTGAAAGGATTCCCACGTACCAGCCGAACTTGGGATTCACCTGGCTTTCCCCAGCCCATTATCAAAATTGAGCTTTACAATAGCGCTCAGGCATCTGAAGGATGGATTCAAAAGCGTCCTGTGGATGGGTTCGGATCACTAACCAACGGCGTAAGCAGAGCGAAGCGCCCAAATGATTAATAAAGCCACACTACCCAAAACTAGAACCGCAGACAGGGTAACCATCATAGGGCTGTCAGCCCCTTGGAACTTCATAATTCCACGATCTAAGTCGGACATGATGGATGAGTCTCCTTTTTCCAAGTAAGCACCAATACACCACTGAATGGCTGCGGACTACGCAGTCAATAATCCGCTCTTATTTTAGCGATAAGCCCTGAAGATTCCAGGTATCAGACCTATCATTATCATTAAAAATTTCAATTGATCTGACGTTCCGCAACTTTTGACGCCAATCCAGCTAATTTCGGCTATCCTGACTCAGAAACCCCGTACCCCTTGTTGCATGACTGACCAAACTCTGGTGGCATTAGCCCAGGCTGGCGATGTGGATGCGATCGCCCAGTTGATGAACACCACCCTTCAAAGTATTGGCGTCCAGGCTAGACTTACGTTGAATAATGGGATCCTTTATATTCTTTTGGAATCTGAGCGGATTTTAGCTCAGAACCCCTGTCAAGAGTTCATTCAGCGAGGGCTGGCTCGTTTAGGGATCGGCAAGTTTTCTTCCGCAGTGGTATATAGCCGCATGCCCGGTCAACCAACTCCCATTTGGGTGCAACAACTGGAACTGACACCTGAAGCGGATATTCCCAATCCCTTTGTCTTAGCTCCGAATGCCCGATTGAAGGCGGCTCAAACCATCCGCCAGCCGTTAGTGCGACGGAAGGTGCACCTGCTGGATTTGTTGCTGCTGAGCTTTCCGCTGTTGGTTGTTTTTAACAGTGGTCTGATTTGGAACCGTTATCTCAGTAACCGGGAGATCTCGCAAAAAGGCATTGCCTCCTTCTTTGACCAGACCGATACTAGCTCGGAAGACCAGCACGAACCCTATCAGCAGGCTCGACAAGCGGCTCTACGAGCTGTTCAGTTAGGTAAAACGGCAGCCTCCAAAATAGAGTGGCGGCAGGCTGTGGCGGAGTGGCAACAGGCCATCACTCACTTACAGCAGGTGACCGAGTCTGATCCCAATTACGCGATCGCCCAGCAAAAGCAGCAGGAATACCAGAGCAATCTGGACTCGCTGATTCGGGACAAATTAAGTCTAGTTGGCATGGATCTGGTCAAGACAATTACAGGCGCGATCTCGCCCAAATCCATTGTCTACTCGGGGAAGGATCTATTCTTTGCCCAAAACATGATGTATCGGCATAGCATCACGGTCTACGACCGGGAATATAACCTGGTCAAAACCATTTCTGATGTCGTCAACCTGGGGAATTTGGGCTATCCCCAGTACCCTGGCGAACAACAGGGAGCGCCGGTTGAAGCGGCCTTTTCCCAAGATGGCCAGGTTGCCTGGGTGTCCAACTATCAAATGTATGGCGCAGGCTTTAAAGGTAACGCCGATGACACATGTAGCCCTTCCGAAAATCTCGATCCCAGCTTCCTGTATCGTATCGACACAAAAAGCCTCACCATTGAACGGGCCGTGCAGGTCGGAGCTACACCAAAGTTCCTGGCAACGGTTCCCAATCTTCCCTATGTGTTGGTAAGCAACTGGTGTAGCTGGGATGTCAGCGTCGTTGACACCCAAACCAATCAGGAAATTCGCCGGTTGCAAGTCGGTCCCTATCCACGGGGCATCGCAGTAGATGCCAACGCAGCGAAGGCCTACGTTGCCGTTATGGGTTCCTACGACGTAGCCGTGATTAACTTAAAAACCTTTGAAATTAGTTGGCTAAAGGACATTGGCAATTCTCCTCGGCACTTGAATCTAGATCCACATAATGGTCAATATCTATATGTGTCTCTGAATGGAGAAGGAAAAATTGCCAAACTTGATGTGATAACCGGGCAGGTTGTCAGCAAGGTGGAGACTGGCGAGGCTCCCCGTAGTATGGCCATTTCTGCCGATGGGGCCTTCCTCTACGTGGTCAACTATGACTCCAATACGGTTAGCAAAATTCGCACCCGCGATATGCAAGTGACTCAAACGGTTACAGTGGACCCTGGCCCCATTGGCGTAACCTATGATCAGAAGACCCACCAGGTCTGGGTTGCTTGCTACTCTGGCAGTATTTTGGTCTTTCAGGATTAGGCTGCTTACTGCAAGGTGGTGCTGAATCGCAGTATGCCTTAGAAGGCAGTTTCAATGCATACAATCCCTGAGTCATACGCGGAATCAGCAATACCTATTACCTACTGCAAAGCAGATAAACAATAAAAGCCGGGAACGACTTGTTTGGGCTTCCGGCTTTGCCAATCGTGTCAGTCATCAAACAGCAGCGGCAGTCATACCGCAACGACCTGAGGACTTAGCTCAGTCATCTGCTGCAAGTTGTGTTGCCAGGCCTTGCCATCCAGTGCCATTTGCTCAATCAAGCTAGCCAGCCGCAATGCTTTCAATGCTTGTTCGCCACCAACGGAGGGCTGGTTGCCTCCCCGGACACAACTGACAAAATGTTCCAGCTCAGCATGCAGTGGCTCAATGTTGCTGGTGTAGACTTTTTCGATCAGACCATCCTGACGATACAGAACTTGACCGTAGTCGGTCATACAGTTGGCTGTTGTTTGCCGATGAATCAGAATTTCGTTGTTCAGAAAATCGGCTTCAGTCAGCGAATTTTTGCAGTGAGCTGCAATTCGGCGGATTTTGCGGTGGGTGACTTTACTGGAAGTCAGGGTTGCCACAATGCCGTTGGCAAACCCCAAGGTCGCAGCAACATAGTCCAAATAGCCGGAATCAGAAGCACGGCTGCCGCTAGCAGTTAACTTGACGACTGGTGAGGCAGCCAGTTCCAACAACAGGTCGATGTCGTGGATCATGAGATCCAACACGACCGATACGTCATTGGCCCGGTCAGAGTAGGGGCTCATGCGATGCGCTTCCAGAGCCAGCAACTCTTCAGTTTTCAGGACCTTGCTGAGTTCCTGGAAGGCGGGATTAAATCGCTCAATATGCCCAACCTGCAAGATACATTGAGATTCGGCCGCCGCATTAACCAGTGATTCAGCTTCGGCAATACTAGCTGCGATCGGCTTTTCAATTAAGACATGTACACCTGCATGCAAACAAGTCATCCCAACACTGTGGTGTAGCCGGGTTGGCACCGCTACGCAAACCGCATCGACGTAGTTGAGCAGGTCATGATAATCTTCAAAGAATCGAACCCGGTATTTACTGGCTGTATCCAGTCCCCGCTCTACATTGACATCTGAAACGCCAACCAGTTCAACGTCCTTTAGCATGCTGAGGACGCGAGTATGATGCTGACCCATATTGCCGACACCGATCACGCCGACACGGATGGGCTCGTGCTGGCCGCGCTGGGCACCAGTCGAATGTCCCGAAAAAGCGCTATTTTGCACTTTTGTATCTCCTCCTCCACCAATTTGGCCAATTTGTAACATTACGCCACCTTAGCCATCCAGATAGTACCACAGTGATTCTAAATATGAAGAATTTCAAACTGGATATTAGGTTCCTGTATTTATTTTTCTCCCAGTCAATAAAGATGAAGTTTTAGTAGCTATTTCTCTGACCGCCTTCCCGATGTTAGAACTGAGAAAGCGGATAGTGCATGTTCACTGGCAGTCAGGCAACGTGGCATGATTCAGACTCGCTGACAGTGGATTACTTGCAAATTCAATCCTTGTCCGGTTGCTGTGAAAGTTGCAGTATCCGCAAAACTTGTTCTACATCTGCCAGCTTATGTTGTCCACTCAGGTCAATCACCTCGAATGAAAGGTTACGCACACACTAGGCGTTTGGGTTGGCTGTTTGCCGGTCGTCCCTTTGCCCTAACGGCAGCCCTGCTTGTTAGTAGTTGGTTGTTAAAGCCAATACTGCTATCCCCTATTGGTATCTCCCAGGTCGTGGCCAGTGCAACAACGGCCCAGCCGCAAGCAGCCAGCCCCGCCCGGCAGGAACAAAAGCAGAAACAAATCCAACAGATTCGGCCGGAGAATTTTGATCTGCAGCGCTTTCCGGTCACAGACCGAACCGAAAAACATTGGCGAAATCTGCTCTGGACAACAGCGGTAGTGTCTCCCGACAATCAGTTTGTTGCTGCTGCGTTGGAGCAAATTCTAGCTTTAATGCTGAACCCGAGGTTATCTCAGGCGCAGATGAGAACGGTGGACATGGCGGTCAGGGTGGCAACTCAGCTTTATCTCCAAAATCCGCAAGTATATGCAGAGGTTGGACAACAATTTCGGCAGGCCGTTGAACGGAGTCCAGATCCCGAATGGGTTGCCATGTCCTTATCAGGTCTGAGTTTGGGGGGGCTGTCGGCTAATGAACTGGAAGCTTTGACGCAGAATGTTAAAGCCCGGTTCCCAAACTGGTCACGCAATCCGGTGCTTTATTCAACCCTGACGGAACTGTCCCAATCGGCGCGTCCCAATGTCCAGCCGCCGTTGGCTGATTTACTGAACTGGACGATCGCCCCTGGGCAGTTGCAACTCTATGTTTTGTGTCGTCCTAACCGCTACGTATTGTGTCAAACCGTTCTGAAGGATCCGCGCGGGCAATTTGTGCGTCAAGGCTCCAGTTTGTGGACCGTACCGCTGTTGTTGCGGTCTATCCATAACCTGAGTTGGAACTTTATCCGGGGCCAAACTCCCCAGGGTCTCTATCGCATTGAAGGAACTGTCCCCCAACCAGATAATTTGTTCTTCCGGGCCTATGGGCAATTTGATCTGGTTAACCTCTATGTGCCATTTGAGGCTGGAGCCAGGAGCTTTTTGCCTGGAAAGGCTGGCCCCTTTCAGGGGAATCTACAGGCCTATTTAGCGTTGCTACCGCCTTCCTGGCGGGAATACTGGCCGTTACAGCAGTCCTTTTGGGCTGGACGTATCGGGCG
>Ga0272446_1002537_pt1 | contig 24660 bp, 16 predicted proteins | sample YNPCB0061_FD_194587 | JGI IMG/M metagenome (GOLD analysis project Ga0272446, IMG submission 194587) | Hot spring microbial mat communities from Yellowstone National Park, WY, United States - YNP-CB-006-1 | ecosystem: Environmental > Aquatic > Thermal springs > Hot (42-90C) > Sediment | place...
CCGTGCCGGGCCAATCAAACGAGCGCAGGAGCGAGGCCATGATCGAGCAACCCACCACCCTCCCCGCGTCACTGCCAGGTCGCCCGCAGATCGTGTCGCCTGCCGCTCCTGGCGCGGGCGCACATACACGCAACTCGTTGCATGCCGTTATGCGCCAGCTCAGCAAATCGCTGACGGTGCTCGCCAGTACTGCTGACCTGATCGTCCAGGGGCGAGTGAATGGCGTTGCATCACAATCGCTGCTTATCTGGCTGCAGCCGAACGCGCGCCAGGCCGAGGCTGCATTGCACCGGCTACGCGAATATCGCCTGGCTGGCTCTCCCGCCGCCACCGAACTCATCCAGTGTCTCACGGTCCTGGTGCTGGCGGCTGACATGATCGTTCAGGGGCAACTGAGCGGCAACGCTTCGGTCGAGACCTATGATCTGCTGCGGCGCAATGCCGACCGGGCGATGAAGAGCCTGCACGAACTAAAAGCGCAATTGCTTCCAAATGTGCGTGGCTTTGACGAGTTGTAGCTGCCCACATCAGCCGCATGACGAACCCGCCGGGCCACACAGGCTCAGCGGGTTTCGTCTTGCCCCGATTCGCCGCTACTGCCGTCCAGCTCCAATACCTTTCACATACGCCCGTCACCCCCACCCCGGCCCTCCCCCGGCGGGGGAGGGAGTCCGACTCCTCCCCCCGGCGGGGGGAGGTCGGGTGGGGGGCGGTGCGGTGCAGAACGCCTTATTTGAAAGGTATTGCGTCCAGCTCCGGGACGATCCTGAGGAACTCGTTGAAATCGCGGACGATCAGATCAGGTGCACAGGCGATGCGTAGTTCATCGGCGCTATGGGTCGTGGCGAGTGCCACACAACGCATACCCGCAGCGCGCGCCGCGGTAATGCCGGCATACGAGTCTTCGAAGACGATACAGCGTTCGGCGGGTTGGCCGAGACGGCGTGCCGTCTCAAGAAAGATGTCCGGCGCCGGCTTGCCATGGGCGACGTCCGACCCGAGCGTCACCGTCGCGAACCGCCCGACAAGGCCCAGTTCGGCGAGCGTCGGCCCGACATTGCCTGGCGGCGCCGACGTCGCCAGGGCAGTGATCACCCCACGCCGATCGAGCGCGTCGAGCAGGCGCACCAGGCCCGGCAGCGGCCTTGCGCCGGCCAGCATGTCGCGATAGATACGCTCCTTCTCTTCACTGAACCGATCAATCTCCTCCGCCGTCAACGCTCGACCAAACAGTATCGGCATGATTTCGCTGTTCCGCCGTCCAATCAGGCTCGCGGCGACATCCGGCGGCGGCAGGCGCAGGCCGCACCGTTCGGCAAAGGCCGCGAACGCCTGGAAGTGCAGCGGCATATTGTGCAGCAATGTGCCGTCCATATCGAAAATTGCCGCGCCAAAGGGGTAGAGCGCCATTTCTGTAATCCTCTCTCGCCATGCTATACTTCTGAGACGCAGCATGCTGCGTCCTGACGCTGGCCCGACACGTGCCATACCGTCGCGGATACTCTGATAGCGAAGGATGATATTCTGATGCTCACCCGCGCCCGGCTGGCGCTTCGTTCGCCTGATGGCGCCCGGCGCGCCGCTGATTACGCGCTTGCCGTGGTGCTCTTTCGTCTTTCGCCTGATACGCGGCGGGCGATCTTCGCCGGCGACGATCATGAGTGCTCGCTCTGCGGTGCGCGGTTGTCACGGTTTCTCCAGCTTCACCGGCCCTGCTTCCGCTGGTGTCCCGTCTGCCGCTCGCTTCAGCGGCACCGCTTCAGCTGGCTGCTGCTTCAGCGCCAGCTGTTCTCCACGCGATTACCCGGCGACGTGTTGCACTTCGCTCCTGAGGAGTCGCTTGCGAACGCGTTCCGCCGCCTGCCGCACATTCGCTATGCAACAACCGACCTGTATGCGCCCGGCGTAACGTTGCGCGCCGATATTGTGCGTCTGCCGCATCGGGATGCAGTGTTCGATCTTATCTACTGCAGCCACGTGCTGGAACATATCCCCGACGACCGCGCCGCCATGCGCGAGTTGCGGCGGGTGCTGCGAGTCGGTGGGATCGCGGTGATTCTGACGCCGCTCTGGACCCGCCCGACCTTTGAGGATCCCGGCGTAACCGACCCGTTCGAGCGCGAACGTCTTTTCGGCCAGCACGACCATGTACGCTGGTATGGCCTCGACATTGTCGAGCGGCTCTCAGGCGCGGGGTTTTCGGTTTGCACCGTTCGGGCAGGCGACATCGCAAACGCCGCAGAGATCGAACGATACGGCCTGGACGTGGGTGAGGTCGCGTTTCTCTGCAGCGCACACTAACGCCCAACTTCTTCGAGCTTCAGCGAAAGCACGCGTGACGCGCCATCGTCACCCATCGTGACGCCATAGATCGCGTCGGCGATCTCGATGGTGCCACGGTTGTGCGTGACGACCAGGAACTGGGTCTGCGCGGTCAACTCGGCGAGCGCCTCGCGAAACCGGCCAACGTTCGTTTCGTCGAGGGCGGCGTCCACTTCGTCGAGTACGCAGAAGGGCGACGGGTTGACCTTCAGGATGGCGAACAGGAGTGCCGCTGCCGTGAGCGCGCGCTCGCCACCCGAAAGCAGCGCCAGGTGTTGCAGCCGCTTCCCTGGTGGCCGGGCAATAATGTCAACGCCGAGCGCGGCAATCGTATGTCGCTCCGATCCACCGTTTCCATCGCCTTCTTCTCCGTCGTCGCGAGTCAACAGCAGGCGCGCCTCACCGCCACCGAACAACCGTGTGAAACTCCGCTCAAACTCGGCGGCAACCGCGTGAAACGTCGTTTCGAAGCGGGTCTGAATGGCGCTATCGAGTTCGGTGATCAACTCGTCGAGTGTGGCCGATGCAGAACGCAGGTCGTGCATCTGGCCGGTCAGAAAGTCGTAACGTGCGGCGGCTTCGTCGTGTTCCTCAAGCGCAAGCGGATTGATGATGCCCAGCCGGCTGATCCGGCCCTTCAGCTCCAGGATTCGCGTATGAAGATCGCCGGTAAGCGTCGCGTCGGTTGCTGAATCGGTTCCTGCCGCATCCGGCACCCCAGTCGGGGGCGTGTCACTCCTGGCGCGCACGACGGCATCAATGTCAATAGCATCACCGGCGGCCCGTTCCCATAACGTATCGAGCCGGTCGCGGGCGCGCTGTGCCTCGACGGCGGCCCGATTGTACGTCGCTTCGGTATCGATCAGAGCAGCCGTCAATCTGTCTTCGTACGACTCCAGTTCTTCGCGCCGGCGCTCCAGTTCCGCGAGGGCTGCTTCAGCCGGGCCGATCCGTTCACGCAATTCATCAATTTGCGCCAGCAGCGCGTGATGTTCGGCGTCACTCTGAGCGAGTTCTGCGATCAGGGCGGCGCGCTCGCGCCCATACTCCGCGATGCGCTGCGCCGCCGCGGCAAGCTGATCGTCGAGCCGCGCCAGCGTCTGCGCGCCGGCGTTGAGGAGGGCACGACTGGCGCGAACTTCACCTTCGGCATCGGCCTGGCTTGCGCGGAGCGTAGCCAGCGCCTCCTCAGCGGCGGCGTCGGCTGCGCTCTGCAACTCCTCCTCGGCGCGTAACCGCTCGACTGTGGCGCGCACTTCGGCGACGCGGCGTTCGAGAGCCTCCTGTTCCGCCGTCAGCATTTGTGCGCGGTCCTGCAACGTGCTGAGATCGTCCTCAACCCGGGTGACGCGCCGCTGGTGCAGCGCCAGGTCAGCTTCCGCATCTTGCACGGCGCGGCGCGCCTGAGCAGCAGCGGCCCTTGCCTGGTCGAGCGCGCGGCTTGCCTGGCGTTGCTCCTGCCCCGCATCGTGTAGCCGGCCTTCAGCGGCGCTGCATGCAGCAACGGCAGCGAGATGCGCCTCCTGCGCCTGTTCCACCGTCTGCGCCGCAGATGCCAGCCGCCCTGGCATCTCGCGCAGTTCACGCTCACGTCGCAGCGTTCCGCTCTCTTTTGTGGACGAACCGCCAGTCACTGCACCGCCACTGTTCACCTGCTCACCAGTCAACGTCACAATCGTCCATCCACCGGCGAGGCGCTGCAATTCCCGTCGTGCAATGCGCATATCGCGCACCACCAGCGTCCGACCCAGCAGGAACTCGGCAACCGGGCGATAGCGTTCATCGCAAGCCACCAGGTCGGCGGCCACGCCAACCACCTCATCGCCGGCGCCGGGCGCGGCATCATCAGCCGGCGCCGTCACGTTCCGAGCGTGGATGTTGTCGGCGCCGCGCCGCCGGATCGTATCCAGCGGGAGGAACGTCGCGCGGCCTTCGCCACTGTGCTTGAGCGCCTCGATCGCATCTTCGGCATCTTCCCAGCGATCAACGACGATATTCTGCAGCCGCGAACCAAGCGCTACTTCAATCGCGGTTTCGAGTTCGGCTGGAACGCGCAAGAGTGCTGCGACCAGGGCAAACCCGGTGCGTTGCCGGGCCTCGGCCCACCGCATGGCGGCGCGCACACCGGCGAATACGCCGGCATAGCTACGATGCAGCCGGTTCAATGTTTCGGCCTGTGCCTCCAGATCGGTATGTGCGCGTCGGGCCGCATCCAGCGCTTCGGCGGCAGTGGCACGCTGCTGCCGCATCCGGTCCACCTGGCCATGCCTGAGATCAACCAGGGCAACGGCGTCGGCCACCGCGCACTCACAGGTGGCAACGTGCGCCGCAGTCTGGTCGTCTTCGGCACGGCGAGTGACCAGCGTATCGTTGGCCGTGTCGAGCGCCTGGCGCGCAACTATCTGTTCGCGGCTCAACTCTTCGCGTTGTTCAGCGGCAAGCCTGAGCTGGCGCTGCTGTTCTTCCAGCGCCGTTACCGCCTCGATCTCGCTGCGGCGGGCCACATCGAATGCCTGGCGCGCGGCGCGCCGTTCAGCGGCACGCTCTGAGCGGCGGGTCTCCAGGGCCGCCAGTTCGTTTCGTGCACCGGTCAGGCGCCGTTCGGCCTCTGCCAGGTGGCCGGCAACAAGCTCCTGTTCCGCCTGCTGGTCAGCGCGCTGGCGTTCCAGTTCGCGCAGCAGACGCTCCTGATCTTCCACTCGACGCGCAATTGAGGATAGTTTTTCATTGCCAACTGCCAGGTGACGCTGGGCCAGTTCGGCGCGAGCGTGCAAGGCGCTGCTTTCGGCATGCAACGCGCCAAGGCGTTCACGCAACGTGCGCAGATCATCGCGCACCTGCTGCAACTCGGCAGACGCCGCCAGCGCCTCGGCCTGGCGCGCCGCGAGCACGCCGGCCAGGCGCTGCGCCTCCTGCTCGGCAGCGACACGTTCGGCATGGGCCGTGAGCCACAGGGTGGCATAGTGACGCTCGAGCAAGCCGTGTAGTTCGGCGGTGAGGTCGCGATGCGAACGTGCGAGCGCCGCCTGGCGCTTCAACGAGCGCAGGCGCGGCTCGAGTTCCGCCAGAATGTCGGTGCAGCGCGCGACGTTGGCGCTGGTTTCGCGCAGGCGGCGTTCGGCGTCGGCGCGGCGTTGTTCGAAGACGCTGATCTCGGCCGCATCTTCAAACAGGCGGCGGCGCTCGCGAGGGCGCAGATTGAGCGCCGCGTCCACCAGGCCTTGATTGATGATGGTGTAGGCGCCGCTGATCGGCGCGATTGCTTCCTGCACGTCGCGCAGGCGAACCCGGTTGCGATTGATGAAGTATTCATTATCGCCGGAGCGAGTGGCGCGGCGGGTGATCGTCACTTCGCCATAGGGCAGCGGCAGGAGCCGGTCGCTATTATCAATGGTCAGCGACACCTCGGCAAAGCCGGCAGGGGCGCGGCGACCACCGCCGCTGAAGATCAGATCTTCGGTGCGTTTGCAGCGTAGCGCGCCGGCGCTCTGTTCACCCAGCGCCCAGCGCACCGCGTCGACCAGGTTCGACTTGCCGCTGCCATTGGGGCCAACAACCGCCGTCACGCCTGGCTGAAACTCGAACAGGGTATGACCGGCGAAGGTTTTGAAACCCTGGATGTCAAGACGACGAAGGTACATGAGTAGTGATCGCAATGCTTCGAACGGCCTGACATTATACCACCAGGAATTTTGACAATCCATTCATCTTGACAGAAGATACAGTGGCAGAGTAATATAGCATGTATTCAGTCATACTGAAATGCATGTTTGAGCCCCAGGCAACATCGCGGTCGCAGCCCGGAAACGGGCTGTAGTGCGCTGTACCTTTACAACATGGCAGGAGGACGTCGTGCAATGGCTCATCTGGGCCATACCCGCGCTGCTGGTTGGCATTGCCGCCGGGGCGGGTATTGGTATCCTTATTTACAAGAACAGCGTCCAGAGTCAGATCCGGCAGATCGAGGCAGAAGCCCGACTGCAGCTTGAGGCGACGCGATCAGAGCAAAAAGATCTCATCTTACGCGCGACGGACGAGGCGTTGCGGCTTCGGAGCGAAGCCGAGGCGCAGATCCGCGACGCGCGCGCCTCACTGGCCAAACAGGAGGAACGGCTGCAGCGCAAAGAAGAAAACCTCGATCGCAAAATCGAGGGGATCGAACGGCGCGAACGCCAGATCCAGCAGCGCGAACGCCAGACGGAGCAGATCCAGGCCGAGGCCGAACAACTGCGCAACCAGCAACGGATGGAGCTGGAGCGCATTTCCGCACTTAACCAGGAAGAGGCCCGCGCCATCATTCTCAAACGTGTCGAGGAAGAGACTCGCGATGAGGCCGCGCGCCGTATTCGTGAGATCGAAAAGAGCGTTCGCGAAGACGCCGATAAGCTGGCCCGTAAGGTCATCAGCATGGCGATACAACGATGTGCCTCGGAATATGTCGCTGAGGTGACCGTGTCAACGGTGACACTTCCCAGCGAGGAGCTGAAAGGGCGAATCATCGGGCGCGAAGGCCGCAATATCCGCGCGTTCGAGCAGATTACCGGTGTTGATATTATCGTTGACGATACCCCGGAGGCCGTCACGCTGTCGTGCCACGATCCGGTACGGCGTGAGGTGGCGCGCCTTTCGCTCAGCAAGTTACTGAAAGATGGCCGGATCCATCCGACGCGCATTGAAGAAGTTGTCGGCAAGACCCAGCAAGAAGTCGATCAGATCATGCGCGAGGAAGGTGAACGGGTAGCGTACGAGGCCAATGTCCAGGGCCTCCATCCTGACCTCATCAAATTGCTGGGCCGGCTGAAATATCGTACCAGTTACGGGCAGAACGTCCTGCAGCATTCGCTGGAGTGCGCCCTGCTCGCTGCACATATAGCCGCGGAGATCGGCGCCAACATTAATGTGGCGAAGACTGCCGCACTGCTCCATGATATCGGGAAAGCGGTCGATCATGAAGTCCAGGGGCCGCATGCCCTCATAGGCGCCGATATCGCGCGCCGCCTCGGCAGATCCCCGGCGATCGTGCATGCGATCGCCGCACATCATAATGATGAAGAACCGCAGACGGTCGAGGCCTGGCTGGTGCAGGCCGTTGATGCGATCTCCGGTGGCCGGCCGGGTGCGCGCCGCGAGACGCTCGACCTCTATATCAAGCGGCTCGAAGCTCTGGAAACTGTGGCGACATCGTTTTCCGGCGTGCAACGCGCCTTCGCCGTCCAGGCCGGGCGTGAGGTGCGCGTTATGGTTCAACCCGACACGATCGACGATCTTGGCAGCATCCATCTTGCCCGTGATGTCGCCAAAAAGATCGAAGAAAGCCTGCAGTATCCTGGCCAGATCAAGGTGACGGTCATCCGTGAGACGCGTGCAGTGGATTATGCACGCTGACCGTTCATCATGACGGCGCGGTACGTTCTACGGCATGGATCAGCGTGTGACGCCTGATCCATGCCATCGCGCTTCTGCGTGGCCGCCGTGGCGGCTGTCGCTGCTGATCATTGCAATGGTATTGATCCGGAGATAACAGGCCGGCGCGCCGGCCGGCGCCCAACCCATCGGAGGAGGAACGTATGACGAGCAATCTCTCACACTCCACATCTATCGCTCGCGCCATTGGTGCGAGCGGCGCCGACGCGGTCGAACGGCACAGCGCCGAAGTGCTGAAAGTGTCCACTCGCTCGCGCCCCAGCGCGGTCGCCGGCGCTATCGCCGGGGTCATCCGCGATAGCGGTATGGCGGAAGTGCAATCGATCGGCGCCGGAGCCACGAATCAGGCGATCAAGGCAGTGGCAATTGCGCGTAGCTATCTCAGCGAAGAAGGTATTGATATTGTCTGCACCCCCTCGTTCATTGATGTTGCCATTGATGAAGAGGAACGCACGGCGATCCGCCTGCTGGTTGAACGGCGATAGTCTGGCCTGGCTGGAACCTCAAAGGGGCGGTGATATCTGCGGATGTCATCGCCCCTTTGAGGTTATGTGACAGGACTTACGCGGTCACGCGCGTAATCGGCCAGCCGGGCGAATGCCAATGCCTGTCCGGCGGCGGGACGGCGTTCTTTTTCACGTTGCGACCGCCTTCCCGCCGCCGGATGCTTGACTCTGGAGGGCGTGCCGCCCTCCAGGCCACCCTGCTGATACGCCACCGCGTCCGTCGTGTTATCTGAGGGGAGCCACCGTTTCCTGGCCAATGAGCGCCGGCATGCGATCATGGCCGGTGAGCGCGCGATACGCATCGGTGGGTGGTATCGTCAGCATGTAGATGCGTTCAAGATCGCCGCGCCGCACCAGGTAGCCGCGAATGCCATGCGCGATCGAGAACCAGATCCGTTTTTCGACCCCCTGGAGCGCCGGAATGACAACCTCGCGCGGGCGCAGGTAGGCCCATTTGCCGGCCTCCAGGCTCTCCAGCCGCACCCAGCCGGTTTTTGGCAGGCGCACGCTCTCGTCGCGGTTGCCCCAGTCGTACAGGCGTAGCATGCCATCGACAATCGCCGGCAACACAGGCCGCGGCTGCCAGAAGACTGCCTCGACGACTCCGCGCTCACGTGCACGCGCCAGTTGCTCAGACGTGTACACCTCGGCCAGCGCCGGTTCGAGCGCCGGATCGTAATTGAAACGAATACCGCCACACATGGCGTACCCCCTTTCGGCGTACGCCCATGCTACCACACCGGTGTGTCAGGCGCCGTCACACCCGCGCCAGTGCCCTGAGAGCAATACTCAAACAAGGCTTTCCGCACCGCACAGCCCCCCGCCCAACCGCCCTCCGCCGGGGGGAGGAGTCGGACCCCGGGCCGGGGTAGGGGTGACGGGCGTATCTGTATCCTGGGGGCTTTCCCCGGCCTCCGATCGTGAAGCGTTATGCCAGCGCCTCCTGTGGGCTACGCACGGTGATGATATCGTCCAGCCCTACCCCCTGCCGGGTTAGCGTCAGCGCCACCTCGGCCGAGATCCCGCTGAGCGTCACCCGGCAACCGAGGAGTCGCAGGGCGCGCGCCGTGTCGAGCAACGTCTTTGCGACGGCGGTGTCAACTGTCGCGACACCGGAAATGTCAATGATGACGTGGTGCGCGCGCCCATCATAGGCCGCCTCGAGCAGGCGTGACGTGAGCGCAGCCGAGCGCCGGGTGTCGAGATGCCCGACCACCGGCGCAAACAGCACGCCGTCGGCCAGCGATACCGCCGGAGTTTCGAGCGTGGTCACGAGGGCGAGCAGCCGTCGTTGCTCCTCCAGTTGTGCCTGCTGGGCGGCATTCGCCTCGGCGAGCGCGGCCGCCTGGGCTTCGGCCACTGCCTGTGACTCTTCGGCGCGCTGGCGCGCTTCCTCGCTCTGACGCATGGTGGTATTGAGAATCGCGCGCGCCAGGAGCATCACACCGACGATGAAGGCGACACCCATCAGGTTGATTGGGTCAACATATGGCCCGCTCCAGCCTACCCGCATCCCCATCAGCAGCGTGGTTGCAATCGCCATGCCCACCACCCAGCGCGGGCTCAGCAACACAAGTGCCAGTGACGGCGCGATAAGCGTCGAGGTGCGAAACACCGTCTCTGCATCCTGCGTGCTGTATACGGTGAGCGGCGCCAGAAGAATGACCAGCACATGCGGCGCGTATTGCCATCCGCGCAAATAGGCGACCAGGACGAGGCTGGCGAGCATCGCGCCCCCGGCGCCGATGGCGGCTGATGTCATTACACCGTTCAATAGGGCAAACGCTGAAAACAGCAACGCACCGACAATGACAAGCCCGCAGATAGCAAGAAAACTCTGGCGTTGCGTGATGTTCATTGTTGCTGGCTCGCTTTCTGGTGATATGGCCACGGCGTCACCGTGCTCCGTTGATGTTACGCATTATTGTATGCGCATCGCCGGCCAGCGTAGATTGCAGAACAGTAGCAGAATGCAACCTGTTCTGACTCAGCCTTCCAGCCCGATGGCACATGGGCGACGCAGGCTGGCTCCTATCCACAAAAATCACTTACACATCCACAGGTTATCCACTTCACCGCCATCGCATGAGTGTGCTATACTGGCGGTGTGATCCTGTCACCGTACCCCGTCGTCCTGTGGTTATGTCTGCAGAGCGCGTTCTGCTGCGTTTCTTCTGACACCTGAACGGACTGCCGGCAGTGCGACGCGCATCGAAGAGTCGTCCCTGGCCGGTGGAGCAGGATCGGGTGTAAAGCCTTTTATTGATTGTGCGGCGTTGCAGCAGTTGCGCTCGTCGCGTGGAGCGTCACCAATGAACGACTTCGTGCACCTGCATGTCCATTCCGAGTACAGCCTGCTCGACGGCTATGCCGCAACCGGCGCGATTGCGGCGCGCGCCGCCGAACTTGGCATGGATAGCATCGCCCTCACCGATCATGGCGTGATGTATGGCGCCATGGAGTTCTATACCAACGCCAGAAAGGCGGGCATCAAGCCGATTATCGGTATGGAAGCCTATATGGCGCCCGGGTCGCGCAGCGACGTGATGAGCCGCGGCGCAAAGAATTACTTTCATCTGCTGTTGCTGGCGCGGGACGAAGTCGGCTACCGTAACCTGGTGCGCCTCACGACCCACGCGCACCTCGATGGCATGGGCAAGGGCGTATTCGCCCGCCCGCGCATCGACCGCGAACTGCTGGAACGGTACCACGAGGGCCTGATCGTCACGTCGGCCTGTATTGCCGGCGAGGTCATTCAACATCTCACCGACAATCAAAAGGCGAAAGCGCGCGAAACGGCAGCCTATTATCGCGACTTGCTCGGCCCGGAGAACTATTTCCTCGAGTTGCAACTCCACGATAATGCGCCCGAGCTTGAACAGGTAAACGACGAACTGGCGCATATCGGCGCCGAACTCGGCATCCCGCTGGTGGTCACGAACGACACGCACTTCGTGCGCCGCGATGATCTGGAGGCGCACAAGATGATCCTGGCGCTCGGGTTCAATATGACCCTCAAGGAGTTGTGCGCGAAGAATTACCAGATGGACGAAACCTATCACATCATGTCGGGCGAGGAGATGTGGCAGCGTTTCAAGAAGTATGGAACGGCGCCGCTTGAGAATACCCGCCGGATTGCCGAACGATGCAACCTGACGCTCGATTTCGGTCGCGTGCAGCTCCCTGCACTCGATATTCCCGCCGGCCACGACGCTTCATCCTACCTGCGCCTGGTGTGTGAGGAAGGGCTCATGCGTCGCTTTAATGGTAATCCCCCGGAACACTATATCAGGCGCCTCAATTACGAACTGGACGTTATCAACCAGACGGGTTTCCCTGACTATATGCTGATTGTCTGGGACTATGTGAAGTACGCCCGGTCGCGCGGCATCCCCTGCCTGCCGCGCGGTTCGGCCGGTGCGTCGCTCATTCTGTATTGCCTCGGCATTACTGATGTTGATCCGGTGAAGAATCAGTTGCTCTTTGAGCGTTTCCTCAGCCCTGAGCGCCTGGAGATGCCGGATATTGATATCGACTTTGCCGATAGCCGCCGCCACGAAGTGCTTGACTATATCGCCAATCGCTATGGGCGCGAGAATACCGCCCAGATCATTACCTATGGCACGCTCGGCGCCAAGGCCGCCCTGCGCGATATTGGTCGCGTCCTCGAGATACCGCTCAGCGATGTCGATCGCATTGCCAGACTCATCCCTTCCCTGCCGGTCGGTACCACGATTGCTCAGGCGCTCGAACGGGTGCCGGAATTGAAGCAGATCTACGAAACGAACCCTGACCTGGCTAACCTGATCACCTGGGCACAAAAGGTCGAAGGGCGCATGAAGAGTGTCGGTACCCACGCGTGCGGTGTGGTCGTCAGCCGTAACCCGCTCGCCGAGATCGTACCGCTACAGCGTACCACCAAGGACGAAACCGCGTTGATGGCGGCATTCGAAGGACCGACGCTGCAGAAGATGGGCCTGCTCAAGATGGATGTCCTTGGCCTGACCAACCTCTCGGTCGTGGCCGAGGCGCTGCAGTATATTGCGCAGACGAGCGGCGTTACGATGGAGTTGTCTGATATTCCGCTGGACGATCCGAAAGTGTTTGAGGCGCTGAGCCGTGGCGAAACCACCAACGTGTTCCAGCTTGAAAGCGCCGGTATGACGCGCTATCTGATGCAACTCAAGCCAACGCGCGTCGAGGATCTGTATGCCATGGTTGCGCTCTACCGCCCCGGCCCACTGGAACAGATTCCGGTCTATATCCACAACAAGAATAATCCGAGGGATATCAAGTATCTTCACCCGATTCTGAAGCCGATCCTGGAAGATACCTACGGCGTGATCGTCTACCAGGAACAGATCATGCGCCTGCTCCAGGATATTGCTGATTACACGCTCGGCCAGGCGTATATCGTGATCAAGGCCATCAGCAAAAAAGACAAAAAGCTGATGGCTGAAAATGAGGTCCGGTTCAAAGAGGGGTGCCTCAAGAAAGGATTGACCCGGGAACAGGCGGACCAGTTGTGGGAACTTATCCTGCCGTTCGCCGGCTATTCCTTCAACCGCCCGCATTCGACCCTCTATGGCCTGCTCAGTTACCAGACTGCGTGGCTCAAGGTCAATTATCCGGTTGAATACATGGCTGCGGTGCTGAAAGGCGCTGGCGGCGTCACCGAGGACATTGCCAAGGCGGTCAACGAATGCCGCCAGCGTGGCGTGACGGTGCTCGGCCCCGATGTCAACAGCAGCGCGTTCGATTTTGCTATTCGCGAGTACCAGGACCCTGCTGATGGGCAGGTCAGACGCGGTATCCTGTTCGGGCTCGCGGCGATCAAGAATGTTGGTGCCGGGCCGCTGGAAGCGCTGTTGCGTGAACGTGACGCCGGAGGCCCGTTTCGCTCACTCGAAAATCTGTGTGACCGTGTTGATCGCCATGCCCTTAATAAGCGCGTGCTCGAGAGCCTGATCCGGTGTGGCGCGCTCGATTCGCTTCCGGGGAGCCGCCGCCAGAAACTGGCCATCCTCGATCTGGCGATGGAGGCCGGCGCCCGGGCGCAAAAGAATCGCGAGACCGGGCAGATCGATATGTTCGGCGGCATCACTGAGGATACCACCGACACGGTGAGCGCTATCCCGCTCCCGGCCATTGTTGAAACACCGGAGGATCGCAAAGAACAACTCGCATGGGAAAAAGAGTTGCTCGGCGTGATCTTCTCCAGCGACCCGCGCAAAGCAGCGCTGGAACGCGCGACGATTCCCGACCGCGTGCCGCTGGCGGCGATTCGCGATGCTGAAAGCCTGCAGGAGTATCAGGGGAGCGTGCTCACGTTCGCCGGCCTGCTGGCGCGCGTGCGTGCGGTTTCGACCAAAAAAGGCGATACGATGCTGGTTGCCGCGCTCGAAGATGAGCACGAAGAAGTCATCGAACTGGTGGCGTTCCCGCGGGTGTATGAAAAATACCGTGACCTGTTACGCCAGGATGCCTTGTTGATCGTCAAAGCCAGAGTTGATGAACGCAATGGTGGCATGCAACTGGTGCTCGAAAGCGCCGCGCAACTCGACCTGTCGGCTGCGGCGCCGCCGCCGGTTACCCCTGAGATGGATCTTGATGCGCTCGCCGATGATGAGCGTGTCATCAGCGCTCCACCTTCCGGGCCTGCCCCGGAAGTGCCGGCGCCTGCCCGGCCGGCGCCGCCGCCCCCCCCGATCACTGCGCCGGTAGCACTCATCAAACCTCGCGCCGCCTCGCGGTCGCAGTCTCCCCCATCCCAGAACGGTAACGGCCACGATGGGCGCATGCCTCAAGTGCCCGGAGAACCGCCTCCAGGGCGCACCATGCGGCTCCGCTTTCCACGCTCCGCCGACCAGGAGGCTGATATCCGCCTCATGCAGCACGTCTATGACTTGCTTCGCGGTCGCGACGGATCGGATCAGGTCGTCATCCAGGTTGATGTTCCAGAACGTCGGGTATTGCTGCGTATGCGCCAGACGATCACCTGCGATGAAGGGTTGCTTGGCGCGTTACGCGGCGCACTTGGCAACGAATGCGTCACGTTCGAATAGATGCTGCGTTCGTCGCTATGCAAAAAACCTGTGCATACACACTGATAATCTGTGCAGCCGGCGCCAGTCACCGTTATGATCGTGCGGAGGTCCATTCTCTTTCCAGGTCTTCCTGATGCCGGAAATACGCCACGCTTCCCAGGATGAGAGGCCGATGAGAATACTTTTCAAAACCTGTTCAAATCATTGACAATCCTGTGCATGCGGTGTATACTCAATGGCGAAGGACAGGTGAGGCACAATACCTCAGGGGAAGAGAGGACAGGTCCCTCCATGGTCAACTCGCAAACAGATGATACGTTTCACGCAGCCGTTGCTGCAGCACCCACCACGCCTCGCACCGACACGCCTGACGATCACGTGCTGATTACGGCGATCGCCGCTGGTGACAGCAGCGCTCTCGAAGTACTGTACGATCGCTATTCGCCGGTTGTCTACCGTATGGCGCTACGGATCCTGAAGAATCGCGAACAGGCTGAGGAGGTCGTGCAAGAAGTGTTCTGGCGAGTCTGGCGTCGGAGTGCAAGCTTTGAGCGCGATCGCGGGCGTGTTGCGCAGTGGTTGTTTGGTATTGCGCATAACCTGTGCATTGACGAGTTGCGGCGCATGCGCGCTCGCCCGGCGCAAGTCTACGAAGATGTTGACCATCCCGTCATTCAGCAACTGGTTGATGAGCAGATTGATGTGCCGGCGACGGCCTGGGCCTCCGAACAGCAACGTGTCATCCGTGATGCCCTCGATCATCTTCCGTCGGCGCAGCGCCAGGCGGTCGAGCTGGCATATTTTGGCGGCCTGTCGCACCAGGAGATTGCCACGCGGCTCAACCGGCCGCTCGGTACGATCAAGACCCGCGTGCGGCTGGGGCTGCAGAAGCTTGGCGCCCTGCTTGCTGCGCGCGGTCTGCGTGCCGGTGATGCATTCTAACGCACCGGCCATCCAGTTTCACAGTTCAACCAACCAGAAAGCGCGCGGCAATCTGCCGCGCGCTTCACGTATATTTGCGTCGCTATTCCATTTCCATCCGGCCGATGACCACACTACCCTGTGGTTGCTCCGCGCCGCGCTGCGCCACAGGCAGCAGCGCCGATCCAACTACAAGCGTTGCCACGGCGATCAGCATACCACCCAGATAGTACGGAGCGCCGGCATTGATGGCATCAAAGGTAATGCCAGCGAAGATCGGGCCGGCAATCATTGTCAGGCTCGTCAGCGCCTGTGTGCCGCCGAGTGTTGCCCCTTGCTCGTGGCTGGCGACTCGCCGCGAGATCAGGCTGGTGAGCGATGGCGTTGCCATGCCGCTGCCGATCGACATGGCGCCGATCACCGGGTAGAGCATCCAGGCCTGCGGTACAAACGCCACAGCCACGAAGGCCACGGCCATCAGCGCCATGCCGGCGATCGCCAGTCGCGCCTCACCGAAGGCCAGCACCAGACGGCGGATCAACACGCCCTGCATCAGCACGGCCAGCAACCCGACCAGGGCGAACACCAGCGCATTGTCCAGCGGCCCGAAGCCGAAACGGACATCGCTGAACACGGCGAAATTGCTCTGCAGGCTGGCGAATGCCAGGTTCAGCAGAAACACACCCAGCAACAATGGCCGGAGCGCGGGGCGTCGCAGCATGCCGCTCAATCGGCCCACCGGGTTGATCGCACCAGGCGCCGTGTGCCGCCGCCGCTCCGGCGGCAGCGACTCGGGTAGATTGAAGTAACCAAAGACAACATTGGCAAGCGCCAGACCCGCCGCCACAAACGCCGGCGTCGCCAGGCTGATGGTGCTCAACAATCCACCCAGCGCCGGGCCAATCATGAACCCCAGACCGAACGCTGCGCCGATCATACCCATACCCTTCGCTCGTTGATCAGGCGGTGTCACGTCGGCGACGTAGGCCTGAGCGGTTGAAATGTTGGCGCCGGTGACGCCATCGAGGATGCGCGCCAGGAACAGCATCGCCAGTACCGGTTCGACCCCCAGGAACAGCAGGCGATCCGCCAGGCCAAAGACGATGTATGAGACACCGGTGCCAAGCAGACTGATGAGCAGCACCGGCCGCCGGCCAAACCGGTCGGACAGGGCGCCCAGGAGCGGCGCGCACAGGAACTGCATCAATGCAAATGATGCCGTCAGCGCGCCGACAACCATCGCCCGGTTATCTGCCAGCCACGGCACGCTCGATTGCTCGACAATCTTTGCATAGTACGGCATCAGCGGCAGCACAATGCCGACGCCGAGTAAGTCGATCAACACTGTCAGGAACAGGAATAGCATTGGTGAACGCTGCTTCATGCGCTGCTTGTCTCCTTTTGTTTGACTGTTCAGTAAACCACAGCGATGATACGTCATCGTTGATGTTTTGTCAATAGTGTGCAAAGCTTTTGTAGGGGAATATTTCCTTCTGGCGGCAGGGCATGTATCACAACAAAACGCCGCTCTCCAGTGATGGAGAGCGGCGTTTTGCGGCCGTACACAATCCCACACCAGAGCGCATCATCTACGGGGGTACGCCTGGCGGATCAACCTTTGCTGGAACCTGTTGCGCCAACTCCGGCCTGGCCAGCTTATTCTTCCGCAGGTGTCGCTTCCGGCGCAGTGAACCAGGTATACAGCAACGAGAAGGCAAGCGGAAGGAACGGCACCAGCACGAACAGGAACATGAAGGTAACAAGAACCCAGCTCATAGGAACCTCCATTGAGACCGGCACCACTATTAATTATACGACGTTTTGACACTGGCGGAAGTGTGAATTCGCATGATTTTTGCTGCCGTTTCCTTACGCAAATCCTACACACCAGATCATGCGGCTTGCACGTACCGCCTACGACGGCTGGTTTGCCGCGAGCAACTCTTCCTCGCGCCGTTCGTGCGACAGTCGCACGCGCAGTAGCAGGAGCGCGCCGAGCACGATCAGAAGGAACGGCAGCGTAATGAGGTTCAAGATCACCCAGCCGGCAGCGAAGATCACGGTGCCCGCCGACAACGAAGCAAGCGCCTGGATGCCAAAGATGGTGAATTCATTGGCGGCCTGCGCCTTGAACCGCTCGGCAGGCAGATAGCTGCGGGTCAACAGGATCGTACCGCCAACGTACAGGAAGTTCCATCCAACGCCAAGCAACACCAGCGCCCACCAGTAGTGCACCAGGTGTTCGCTGATAATGCTCAGGCCAACGCATCCCGCCAGCAAGACCACGCCGGTGAACATAACGCGCAGTACGCCAAGCCGCTCGATGATATACCCGGTGAACAATGATGGCAGGAACATGGCAACGACATGACTCTGGATGACCCAGGCAGTCTCGTCAAGCGTAAAGCCGCTGATTTTGTTCAACTGGATTGGCGTGGCGGTCATGGTAAAACTCATGACGCCATAGCCGACGACGCCGGCGAGCAAGGCCACAAGATAGACCGGCTGGGCCATGATCCGGCCAAGGGGCCGTTCGTCGCCGGTGATCGTGCTGGCCTGTGGCCGCACATCCTGGAGCAGTGCCAGCAGGATCGCGGCGAGCAGATACACCAGCGCAAGACTTATGAACGATCCGGCATATGGCGCCGCAGCCACCAGGTCCCGGGTTCGTCTGGCAATCTCAGGCCCCAGCACGCCCGCGAAGATCCCGCCGACCAGGACGAATGAAACGGCACGGCCGGCATAGGGTGGTGCAACGCTTTCGCTGGCTGCAAAGCGGTACTGCTGGACGAACGCGCCATTCATGCCGGTGAAAAATGTCGCGCAGCAGAACAGGGGAAAATGACGGTTCGCGACGGCATATGCCGCGAGCAGGGCCGCGAGTGCCGCGCCGAGTGATGCACCGACGAACCCGGGTCGCCGGCCAAACCGGCGCATGAGAAGCGCTGCGGGGACGGTCGAACATGCGACCCCCAGCACCTGGATCGAGATGGGCAACGTCGCCAGTGTTGGAACAGGTGCGATATCCGAGCCAATTATGCCTCCCAGGAGGACCATCAGGGTTATACCGGCGCTGCCCAGTGCCTGGCTCAGGGTCAGCAGGAGAACATTGCGCGCACGCATGGATGGGCCTTCTTCGTCACAACGCGCTGGCGCAGCTACAGCAGCGAGCAGCAACCGCGATCCGCGGACGCGCCGCTGTTCCTGCACGCCGCGCGACCCACCGCGGCACAGGGTTATTGCTCTGTGCCATAAACACCGCCACATATATCTTCCAGGAAGGTTGATACATCAGCATCAATTGCTCTGTTCCCGGAAGATGTTCAGGGTTCCATGGAGCGCCAGCGCCTCACTCAACCGGCACAAGCCAGACCACTCCTTCGCGCGACTGCTGTGCAGCCCAGGCAACGCCGTCACGCCCCTCGATTCGCCACCAGACATAGTCATCCGCGGCAACGGGGCCTTCCAGAATCCGCACCCGCTCACCTTCCACGAACACGACTCGGACAGGAGCCTTGAGCCCTGGCGCGGCGCGTCCACGCAACGAGCGCCCTTCGGTGTTCGACACTTCCGCCACGCCACCCGTGCGCAACACCAGGATCACCGGCGAGGGAGGCACGTCGGGCGTCACCGTCGGGAAGAGTGGGGTTCGCGTTGGTCGCGCCGCTTCAGGAGACGCTGTCGGCGTCGCCTGAAGCGCCATGATCACCGGCGCCGGCGTGTCTTCAGGGCGCATATATACAACGACCGCGACAACAACCAGTGCGGCCACGACGATTGCCACCAGTACCCAGCGATACTCCGCCACCACGGCCAGCGGCGCGCGTCGCAAACGGCGGCGTGCGTGGTCGTAGCCACGGCGATAGTGGTAATAATGCTGGTAATAGAAGGGGTGCGACTCGCCACGTTCGGCATCCGCCACACCACGCTCATACATCTCTTCGCTGCTCATTGGTTCGCGCGAGTGCTACAACAAGCAGCCGACCGCGGTTGACGGTCGGCTGTGAAGCATACATGTGAAGAGCGGCGCATTCATCGCAGGTGCACTGGCGCTATGGTTCACTGCCGCCGCGGCAATATGCAGCCACCACATGTCGCAGCGACACAATTCACTTCAGCACAAGATCGCCGCGCCCGATTTCATGCAGCAGCCGGGGATACATTTCATACATTGGTTCTACGGCCGGCAGCAGCTTCAAGATCTTTGGTATCGGCCCTTTGGCGATAATCTGGCGCCGTGCCAGCGCCGTCATCAGGTTGATTTTGCCATGCCAGAACTGGTGCGCGATATCTGCCTTCATACTCATCTCGACATCGGGTTTCAGGCCGGTATCATCGCCCCACAACACATCAAAATAAGCGCCTTCCTGGGTTGGCGGCGCCGCGGCATTGATCGTCACGACCGCGCGTGGGTCGTCATAACGGAACTGGATTACAAGGTGCGAGTCGCGGATCTTCGGCGCAATACGCGAGTCGCATTTCGCACGATCATACAGCACACTCAGGCAGTGATGCAATTCGGGATAGTCCTTGAATACAGGCATAACGTCTTCCTCCTGGCGGCGCATGGGACAGATGGGGCATGCGAAGTATTATAGCATATCCCGCTGTAGCGACCTGACAGGTGTGACGGAATGTTCTCCAAGGCGAGGCGCTCCATGCGCCCAGAGTGATTCTGCGGCATGACCGTTCCCGCTCATGCATGGCGGCACGCGCGTGCGGGCGCATGAACGACCGTATGCGGTCATGGCGAGGCGCGTCAGCGACAGTGTGCAGCAGCGTAGCGAAGGGTGCATGTCGTCTCTGCTGATAGCTGTATGTCTGAATATGCCCTGGTATAAGGCGTTTCATTACAGCCGGTAGGGCATGTGCAAAGTCGTTTGACAAGTGCTACATCGCATTCTGAAACACCAGAATACGGTCGAAGGCATGGGCGAACGCGCGTTGAACTGCGACCAGATTTTGAGCGCCGCTCTGGGGCATCAGGCCAATGACCGTGTTGTTGAGCACCGCCAGTACCTGCGGCGCATGCCCCCGGCGCACCTGACTCGCATCTTCGTGCAAGGTGACATCGCGCCGATGCTCTGTCCGGCGAGTCGCGCCAGCACCACAATGCACAGCAGCAGGTCCAGCGGATAGCGGACGCCATGCGGCTTGCGTTTGTCGGTCAGGGTCTGCAGATAAATGGTCGAGTAAGGCCTGCAAACGGAAGGCAAACGGCATGTCGGTCGGCAGTTGGATCGTGAACGGGATCGTGGTAGAGTCCATGGCACACCTTTCCTGGACCTGGAATGGTTAATGACACTCCAATCCTATCCGAGAAAGGTGTATCTGTTTTCATGGCTCCTTCCGACTTTGCACATGCCCTGAGTTTTGCAGCGATCGTCTTGACAGGTATCACCAAAGCTGCTACAGTAACGCTGCGCGGGAGTGGCGCAATGGTAGCGCATCTGCTTCCCAAGCAGAGGGCTGCGGGTTCGAATCCCGTCTCCCGCTCCAGATTGAGAGCATTCCAATGCTGAACCCCGCCGAGTGGTCGGCGGGGTTCGTCATTGGCGGAACCATGGGCCCATCCGAATAACGGAAGGCCTGGATGTCCTCGCGCGCGACGCGCAGCAATCTCCCGGGTCATTGCGCGCGATAACGCAGCAATCTCCCGGCGTGAGAGGAATGGCAAGAACTATCTTGCGCAACGCGCAACACTGATAGATAATACCCACATGTACGCCGCGTCTCGCAGGAGCCGCCGATGACATCGCCAGCCTTCCCTGAACTGCCCGCCGATCTCCAGGCGCGCCTGGACGCCGCCGGCGTCACCGATGCCGCAACGCTGGCCGCCGCGCTCGATGCCGACCCGGAGTTGCGGCGCGCGTACCAGGCATTCCTGGAAGCAAACCACGACGCCATCGTTGCCGCGAACCGGGCGATCCTGCTCGACGCGCTGCCAGCAATCCCTGACGTACAGCAACTCCGCGCCCTCTGGCAGATGATCCCTTCCGAAGACGAAGACGCCTTCCTGGCCGCCGCCGAAGCCCGCGCCGCCGCTGCCGACGCCTCCGGCGACGCCGGGCTGGCCGCCGCGTTGCGGGAACGGATTGACGCGCTGCGCGCCTATCGTGATGAAATTGCCCACGATGGCGCGCTCCTGCGCCAGGCGCTCGAACGCCTGGAAGCCGCCACGACCGACGGTGATCTGGCGGCGGTGTGGCGCGATGTGCCGCTGGAACTTGAGGAAACCTTCCTGAACCTTGTCGCGATGCAGGCCGAGGAGCTGGAACAGTACGGCGACGCCGAACGCGCGGCGCACGTCCGCGCCTGCCACGAACGTCTCATCGCGATCCAGCAGCAGCAGCGCGCCGGCACCGAAACCATGCGCCGGTTGCTGGAACAGCTGGCCGCGGATGTGGAAGCCCTGGCCGCCGCCGATAATCAGGGCGTTGCCGACGTCTGGAACCGCATCCCGCTGGAGCTGGAAGAACCGTTCCTGCGACTGGCCGAACAGCGCGCCCGCGAACTGGAACAGACCGACGCCGCAACCGCCGCGCGATTGCGCGAGCGGATCGCAGCACTGAGCCAGGCGCGCGAGGCACGCGAAACCGCGCGGGACGTGGTGCGCCAGGCGCTCGAACGCCTGGAAGCCGCGCCGACCGATGACGACGCATGGCAGGTGTGGCTCGATCTCCCCGGTGATCTCGAGGAATGGTTCCTGCGGGCCATTACCGAACGTATTGAAGAAGCCGAACGCGACGATACGGATCTGGCCGAACGGCTGCGCGCGGCGCATGCTCGGATGCAGGCCGAACGCAACCGCCGCCAGGAGCGCGCCAACCGCCCGGTCGTGCAGGCGTTGCGCGCATTCCTCGATGCCCCCGGCGACGCCGACGCTACGCGGGTCTTCAACGACTACAAGGAGATTCTCCAGCCGTTCGAGGCGCAACGCGCACTCGACGATCTGGTGCAGCAGGCGCCCGATGAGCAGCGCGCCGCCATCGCGGCCCGCGCGGCGTTGCTGCGGCAACTGCGCGGCGGCGATCCCGCGCCACGGCCCATGCCGGTTGTCTCTCCGACGCCTCAGCGCGACAGCGCCTCACGTACTTCCGCCAGCCCACCTGTTCCAGCAGTGCGCTACCACGAGTTCCTCAAAGCCGAACCACGCTCACTGGCGCGCTTCATCCCACGCGCGGTTCCGCCTGCGCTGCGCCTGCCGCCCGAGATCAACCGCCTCGACCTGCTGCACCAGGAGGGTGTCGAAGCGCTACTGCGCGAACTCTACACTCTGCTGCGCGACCAGGGCATCAACTATGATGTTGAGCCGCCTGACCCGGCAATTGCGATACGCCAGCAGATCCGCACGATTGAGACAATTCTGGCCGAGAAGCGTGGCACGTGCCTGGATCTCTCGCTCCTCTTCTGTGCCGTCTGCCTGGCGCACGACCTCGTGCCGCTGCTGATTGTGCTGGAGGGGCATGTCTTTGCTGCTGTTTCCACCGAGCGCACCCTGCAGCAACCGGGCGGCGAAGGTGTGCTGGCCTTCCACCAGGGCATGCTGACCGATCTTGAGCAGCTGAAGGATCAGATGGGCCGGCTGTATCTGCCGGTCGAGTGTACCGGCTTCGCTGCCAGCGCCAGCCTGGACAGGGATCGTCCCGAAGGGCGCGGGCGCGAACGGCGCGATGGGCGCATGTCGTTTGATCGCGCCGTGCGGGCCGCCGAAGAATATCTCGACGCCCATATTGTCGCCGCGGATGCAATCCCAGGCGCAGCGCAGCGCGCCTTCCTCTATGCGCTTGATATCGTCGCCCTGCAGGACCAGTGGGGCTTCACACCAGCCGTAATTGTCAACCTGCCTGGCGATGCGCGGAGCTACTTATCCGCACATGCCGAAGGCGGTGGCGATGCCATCGTCGTCAACCACATCTATGAAGCGCCGCCTGACCGGGAATGGCTGCCGCCCTCCCCACCCGATGTTCGCGGCGTGATCCCGCGCGCCGACCGTGTGCGTGAGGTAGCCGATGGCCTGGAGACGCGGGAAGGCATGGTCATTACTGCGGGCGCACTGGCGGTTCAGGGTATGGCCGGCATCGGCAAGACCGTCCTGGCTCGCCTGGTTGCGCGCGAATGCAGTGCGACCTATACCGCCGGCATCTTCTTTCACCCACTTGGCGAAACGTTCCGGTCCGCAGACCAGGCAGAAGAGATCCTGCGCACCTGGGCGAGCCATTGTTATAACGGCAAGCTGCCACGCAACGTCGGTTTCACGCCGGCTGGGGTTCGTGCGCTGCTGGCGGAGGCCATTCGTCTGCATGGCCCGCTGCTCATTGTGCTGGACGACCTCTGGCATATGGAAGCGATTGAACCATTGTTGGAAGCACGGCCAGAGGGCGCGCGCCTGCTGGTGACAACACGATCGCGCTGGATGGCGGATCGGCTTGATATTCCGGCCTATGAACTTGACGTTCTCAATGACGCCGAAGTGCGTGACCTGTTCAGTCTACGTCTCGGTACACGATTTGCCGCGCTCGGCGCACCGCCCTGGATGGCGACTCTCGCGGAGAAAGTCGGACGGCACGCGCTCGCGCTCGATATCGTCTTGCGCCTGTTAGCGCGGGTTGGCGCGGATATCTGGGAGGAACAGGCGTTACGCCTCACCAGTGAGCTCGACCAGGGGCGTGGCTTTGAGGGCCTGATTATCGGCGAGCCCGATCGCGAGCGCCGGGTGGAGATCTCGCTCCGCCTGAGCTATGATGCCCTGAATGACATCGAACGCCGTTGCTTCCGTGAACTTGGCGTGATGGCGCCGCCAGACGCCGAGTTCAGCACCGAAGCCGCTGCCGCCATCTGGCGGATCGATACCACACAAACACGTCAACTGCTTGAAACACTCACCGGCGCGGCGCTGCTTGACCGGATCGAACAGCCGGGCCAGCCATCCCGCTGGCGCCAGCACAGACTGCTGCGCGGCTACGCACTGGCGCTGCTGCGGCGCGAAGGTGAACACGAAGCCGCCGCCGCGCGCCATGCCGCCTTCTATGCCGCTGCCATGCGCACCGCCGACGATGCGCAGCGCTTCTACGAAGTGCTGGGCGACTACGCACAACTCAGGCACGCCTTCGCCTGGGCGATCGAGAACGACCTGGAACTGGCGCTGGACCTGATTGCGAACACCGCGAACCTGCAACGGGCGCGTGACTATGGCCGCGACAACCTGGCCTGGGCTGAGCAGGCGCTCGCCGCAGCGCAACAGCGCGGCACGCCGGCGCAGATCGCGCACGCCCGGGTATCGCTGGGGAATGCCCTGCAACACGCCGCCAGCCTGCCGGGCGAGGATCGCGGCGCGCGGCTGCGCGAAGCGCTGGCGGCCTATGACGCGGCCTTACGCTACCGCACTCCCGAGACCGTGCCGCTCGATTACGCCATGACCCAGAACAACCGCGCTAATC
>Ga0272446_1002538_pt1 | contig 24655 bp, 15 predicted proteins | sample YNPCB0061_FD_194587 | JGI IMG/M metagenome (GOLD analysis project Ga0272446, IMG submission 194587) | Hot spring microbial mat communities from Yellowstone National Park, WY, United States - YNP-CB-006-1 | ecosystem: Environmental > Aquatic > Thermal springs > Hot (42-90C) > Sediment | place...
GATGCTGGTGCACCCGGCCTGGAAGCGGTCCCTCGAGGACGCCAGGAAATACCCCGACCAGGTGGGTCCCATGCCGGACCCGTCCTGGCCGTCCGGGGATGGCAGCGAGGGATTGCTGGAAGGCTTCAGCTCCACCATACGCCACGACGGCTCGCAGCTCGTGCGCTGGTGGCTTCGCAACGACTGTATGGGCGAGAGCTCGGCCTCATTCGCGTTCTCAGGCGTCATCGAGGGAAACCGGGACCGGAGCAAAACCGCGGCGAATCTGAACGACTTTATCTATTTCCACTCGGTGCTGGCCAGTGGCTCGCGCGCCGCCCCCCGGAGCGCCTCGTTCGGACTGGCCGGCTGGAATACCACGCCCAAGTACTATCAGGAGATGGACGGCTTCGGCGTCTATTACGGCGATGACAACGCGCGGAGCATGTTGGGCACCATGGCGGCCGCCGCCCTGCTCCAGTCGCCGCGCTGGGACGAAATGCTGCTGCGCTGCCTGCTGGCCAATCTTCGCACCACCGGAAGGCTCGGTTTTCGCGGCAACCGCCTGGACGAGGCGCCCCTTCAGAAGAACGGGTGGCGGCACTACTTCCACTCGGAAAGGATCAATTACGCTCCGCACTATGAAGCCTATCTGTGGGCCACGTTTCTCTGGGCTTACGAGCACACCGGCTTCAGGCCGTTCCTGGACCGGACCAGGAACGCAATTCGCATGACCATGGCCGCGTACCCGGACGAGTGGCACTGGACCAACGGCATGCAGCAGGAACGCGCGCGCATGCTGCTCCCGCTGGCCTGGCTGGTCCGGCTGGAGGACACGGCGGAGCACCGCGCCTGGTTGCGCCGGATTGCAACGGACCTGCTCGCCCTCCAGGATGCATCCGGCGCCATCCGCGAGGAGATCGGTCCGGCGGGCAAAGGCGACTACGGGCCTCCCCAGACCAACGAAGCCTACGGCACAAACGAAGCCACGCTCATCCAGCGAAACGGAGACCCTCTGTGCGACCTGCTGTATACCACCAACTTCGCGTTCCTGGGCCTGCATGAAGCCTCAGCGGCGACTCGCGAATCGCTCTATGCCGAAGCCGAAGACAGGCTGGCGCGATTCCTGGGCCGGATCCAGGTTCGCTCCCAGAGTCACCCCGAGCTTGACGGCGCCTGGTTTCGGGCGTTTGAATTCAAGCGCTGGGAGTATTGGGCCAGCAACGCCGACGCCGGGTGGGGCGCGTGGTCCATCGAGACCGGATGGACCCAGGCATGGCTGACCTCGGTCTATGGCATGCGCCAGCTCAAAACCAGCTTGTGGGACCTGACCAAGGACAGCCAGGTGCGCCGCCATCTGGACAACCTGGTCCGGCTGATGTTCGAGGGCGAGCGATTCGAATAGCCGGTCCGCACCACATGCCTGACGGGCGCCGCCTGGGTTGACGGCGAGCGCCCGCCTCGAAATACTATCTGCATGCAACTCGCCCGCCGCATTGGCTTATTCCTGCTGCTTCCCTTGTGCGTCCGAGCCGGTCTGTCCGAGGACGGCCGGATTACCGCCTCGGAATTCGCCGCCAGGGCCTTGCCCGTTCTGCCGGTCGAGCAACCCCACGATTTCCGAAAGACGCTCGAGAACTGGACCGAGCCGCTTCGCCGCAACCCGGCTTTGAAGCCGTCTTCTTCCGAGATGGCATTGCCCGATCGGGGCTGGACCATCACCGTGCCGGCTCAAGCCGGCCCCGTCCTGCGCCAGGCGGCGGAGGACTTCCAGGATTACCTCGCGCGCGCCATGCGGGTCCACGCAACCGTGGAAGCGAAGCCGTCACTCGAGAACTGGCCGGCCATGAAAGGGACCGTCGTCGCCGGGACCCGCGAACAGATGCCCGGCTGCGGCTCCGAACTCCGCGGCCGGAAGGATTACCAGATCATCGCGGCTCCGGACCGGATCGCAGTCTGCGGTTTCGATGAGCGCGGCGCCATGTATGGCCTCTATCACCTCGAAGCCCGCATGAACCTGCGCGAAGGTCCCTTCCTGCCCCGCGACCTCAACACCGCGCGCCGAAGCCTGTTCGGCGCCCGCATGACCCTGTCCGGACTCGGCTGGATGGAGTGGCCGGACCGGTATCTGTCGATCCTGGCCCACTACGGCTTCGATTCCATTTATGCCTCGGTGTACGCCAACCCGAACGGGGCGCCGGCACACTGGCCCTACAACACGATGAAGCGCCAAAACCCCGCCCGCATGCACGACCTGATCCGCCGCGCCGCGCGCTACGGCCTGGATGTGTATTGCCCGATCATGCATCACCTCGACGGGACAGCCGAGAATGAAGCGGCGCTCCGGAAACTGGTCCGCGACATCGTGACGGAGTTCCCCGAGATCCGCGGCTACGTGCTGCTGATTGAAGGTTTCGATTACGATGGCTGGCCATCCTGGGACCGGAAGGATATCGGCGACTGGATCGATCACTGGACGCGCGGCGTCAACGTCGCCGCCGAAGAGATGCACAAGATCAACCCCGCCATCGAGGTCCTGGCCTGGGACTACAACATCGATTTCCGGCCAACCGCGACGGAGTTGAAGAGGTCGGTTATCGGCCGGTATGCCCCGGATGTGACTCCGCTGTTGACCTGGGAAAACGGTAAAGGCTTCGAGCGCGACGGCGAGCGCGGATACCTGAAGGACTACGCTATCAACGAAGTCGGGCCTGCCGAGGTTGCCGCGGCCCAGATGGAAGCGGCTCGCAAGCGCGGAATGAAAGTGTACGCCAAGGCGGACACCTTCGCGAGCTGGCAATATGGCACGTTCCCGTACCTGCCCGTTCCCTACCAGTGGCATGCCCGCTACCAGGCGTTGGAGAAATACGGGATTGACGGCACGATGGAGAGCTGGAGTTACGGCTTCAAGCCGAACTTTGTGGCGGAACTGCGCGCCTGGTACAGTTGGACCGGGGCTCCGCCGCTCGATGAGTTGCTGCGGGCGATCGCGCGGCGCGAGTTCGGCCCCGGCTCCGAAAACCTCGTCCTCGCCGCCTGGGATCACTTCAGCAAGGCAATCCGGCTGGTGCCGGACACCGGCCCCAACATGGGGACCAACAATTCGATCGGCTCGCCGTTCTTCTTCGGGAAGCCGAAGCCGCGGGCCATCGTCGTCGAGCACTCCTGGTCGCAGCCCGGCATCGAGGCGGGCGGAGTTCCCGTCAGCGCCTACTGGCCTTATGCGCCCGCCCGCGTCATCCTCGTGCCGGACTTCACCAACCGCAGCAATGCCGCGGCGCGCTATGCCAGCCCCTTCAGCCTGCCGGTGTTCAACAAGTATCTGCTGCTGGCTGCCGGTGAGATGGAGACCGGTCTCCAGAGCTACCGCCGGGCCGCCCTCAAGGCGCCTCCAAACAAACGAAGGGCCGCGTTCCGGGAGGTTCTCCTCGCCGAACAGTTGCAGCGCATGATGCGGAGTGATCAGGCGATCCTGGAGTTCGAAGACCTGCGGCTGAAGCTCACCCGGTCGCTCGACGCCCCGCAACGCACGCGCACCTTGGACCGGATGGAGGCGATTCTCAAAGAGGAGCTTGCCCGCACCCAGGAAGCGCGCGACACCCAGTTGCGTGATTCCCGCCTGGGCTACGAATGGGAGCAGGATTACTTCTACACTCCCGACGTTCTGGCCGAGAAGATCCGGCAGATCCGCGCGGTGCTCGACCGTGAGATTCCGGCTTACCGGGTGAAGTAGAACAGCAGGCGGTTGGGCTGCGGTGTGGCGGGCCCGGAGTACACGGCAATGGATTCGACGTTTCCGCCGGCGGGCAGTTCCGCCGGCAGTCTCAGGTTGATCTGCATGCCGCCTTCAACCAGACCGAACGCGGTTCCCACATAGAGCAAGTCCGCGTCAATCCCGCCCACCTTTACTGTCACCGGCCGTTTGGGAGCTTTGCGCTCGCCGGCGTCGATGGCGCCATCGATGCCCGGTGGATCTGTGATGCCGAGGCCGGTGGCGTAGATGCTCACGATCGAGCCGAGCCTGGCGGGGTTGGAGGCGCTGTTCACGGATCCGTCCTGGTTCAGCATGCTCGCGTAGCGGTCCGCGTTCAACCCGCCGGTTCCGGGGATGTAACAGAACAGCGCGGGGCTCGCCCGGCGGAGTTCGGATGGGTAGCGGTCCGAACTGACCCCGTTGGACTCCACCTCGATGCCGGCGCGTCCCCGCCCATCCACGCCGAATGGCACGATGGCGTTTACCTGGTCGGCTCGGGCGTACAGGACGGGTGCGGCGACTCCGTTCACCCGGACCGACGTGCCAGCCAGTCGGGTCCCGATTCGCCCTTGCGCATCCAGCCTGGCAGTCTCGCCTTCGGCGGGGCCCAGCCGGGCGCCCCAGATCGAGATGATTTGCCCGGCAGCGAGCTTGAGATTGGAATTGAGCGAAGCAGCCTCCAGAACGGCTCTTACCAGCGGCTGCGGCGACACCGGACACGAGGTGGTGTCGACTCGCCGGATTTGGAAGCCGTCGATCACAACCAGCCCTCCTTGGGGGTCAAATCCGATGTCGGCGAAATTGGTTGCAAGGTCCGAGGTCCCGGGGAGTTCCGCTGCTTCGAATCCCCAACCAGCGTTGCCGATCCAGGTGATGAGAGCGCCGTCCGGCAGCACCCGCCGGATCCGTGCGCCGTCCGCGATGACCACCTCATCATGGGGACCAATGGCGATCGCGGAGGCAAAAACCGCGGTTTCGAGCGGGATCAGAACCGGCGCCCTGCCGTCCGGCCCGGCTTTGAGAATCCGGGAAGGGTTGTTCGAGAAGCGGCCCGTAATTCCCACATAGACCGTGCCGCCGGCGGTCACCGCCATGCCCGGCGCCGATTCGCGGCTGGTCACGCCGCTGAAATAGAGCGCGGCGCCGGGAGAATCCTGAACCAAAGTCGTCTGCGATCCGTCCCCATTCAGCCGCACCACTCGTGCGTCCCGGTCGCGCCCGCCGAATACGTACACGCGGTTCTGAGCGTCGACCCGAACCGAATAGATGGGCAGGGGCAGATTCTGGCGGACCGTCTCGATCATGCCGCTCGGGAGGACCCTGCGCAGGTCGGTGTCCGAGGCGATATACAGGACGCCGCCGCTGTCCGCGGCCAGCGATGAGACCGGACCGATTCTGGACTGCGTCGCCGGAACGCCGTCAATCCTGGCGGCCTGAGGATCTCCCGCAACGTGGCGAAATTCGCCTTGCGGCGTCATGGCGAGCACGCGGCCGTTGCCCCGATCGGCGAGATAAATCGTGCCGTCCCGGGCGACGGCGAGGCTGCGCAAGGATGCCACCGGGAATCCGCCGAGAGAAGCCGGTGGAGAGGGCACGAGCACGGACGCCTGCTCGCCCGGCCGGAAGCTTATCAGCCCTCCGGAGCCGGTCGCAATGACTCGTTTCGTGCGGGGGTCCTGAGTCATCCCGGCACTGACGACGGAAGCGGACAGGCGCCGTGCCACGCCCTCCTCCACCACCACCAGCCCGACCCCGGGCGAATCGATCAGGACCGTGCCGTCTTCCAGGGGCAGAACCCGGCCCGTGAGGGAGATCTCGGAGACCGAACCCGGGGCCATATCCGGCGGCGCAGACGGGCAGGCGCCGCACGTCCAGGGCCGGAGCATGCCGTCACCCTCGAGGCGCCAGATCATCCGTGGTCCGGCGATGTACAAGCGGCCTTGCGCGTCCAGAGCCATGCTGCGCGGCGCAATCAAGGCTTCAGCCGCCGGCTTCGCACCGTAGCAATCCGGCGAGCAGTCCGCATCATGGTAGTCATCCAACGGGTCCGCGCCGGCAACCGTGCTGATGTTGCCATCCGAGCCCAGACGCCGCACCCGCCCATTATCGCGGTCCAGGATGTAAACGCCGCCGGCCGGGTCCACCGCCACGTCGGTAGGACTGTTCAGCGAAGCGGAGCGCGCACTGCCGCCATCGCCCTCGTAACGCGGGGCCCCGTCGCCCGCGACCGTGTCGATCCTGCCGTCGGGCGCAACCCGGCGGACGCGATGATTGCCCGTATCGGCGATGTAGAGGGAACCGTCCGGACCGATCGCCACGCCGGAGGGACGCCGGAGCGTGGCGGCCAACGCGGGCCCGCCGTCGCCGCTGAATCCCGGGGAGCCGGTTCCGGCTACGGTCCACACTATGCCCTCCGGGTCAATGCGGCGCACGCGGTGCGCACCCTTCTCGGCCACGTACACGGACCCGTCCGGTCCGCCGGCCACGGCGGCAGGGTCCCGAAGCTGCGCGGAGCTTGCCGCAATCCCTTCAGCAAGGGAACCCTGGGGAGGACCTGCGATGGTTTGAAATGAACAGGACTGGCCGCGAACCGTCCCAGCCCAAGCGCATAGCAGCGAGGCGAGGGCAACCCACCGAAGCGCCAAGTCCGATTCTATCAAACCCCCTGCGCGCCCGCTATGCTGGTAGTTTCGTGCCGGAAGATTCCAGTCTCTATTGTGATGTGAGCCTGCCGGTCCCGTTGGACCGGGCCTTCACCTACGCGCTGCCGGAAACTTTGCGCCACCGGGTGAAGCCGGGTTGCCGGGTGATTGTGCCGTTCGGACCGCGCAAGCTGACCGGGGTGGTGCTGCGCTGCCACAACGATCCTCCTGAGGCGCAACTGCGCGAGGCGTTGCGGCTGGTGGATGCCGAGCCGGCCCTCGATGAATCCCTCATCGCGCTGGGCCGCTGGATTGCGGCGTATTACTGCGCTCCGCTGGGCGAGGTGCTGCGCACCATGCTGCCGCTGGCCGGCGAAATCCGGGCCGGCAAAATCTACTCGCTGACGGACTCCGGACGCGACGCCGCCCGGCAGCTCCTGCTGGATGCGTTGCCCGGCGATCCGGTGGCGGCCGTCCTGCGGGCGCTCGACGGACGATCGCTTTCCGCCGCTTACCTGGCGAAGAAACTGCCCCTGGCCGATAAGGCCCTGCGGACGCTCGAACGGCGCGGGTTCGTCTTTGCCGAGACGGTGCGAACCGAACGCGACCCGCTGCGTGCTCCCTCGGAAAAGTTGCGGGTCGAGTTCACCGGCCCTCCGGTGGCCGTCAAGCTGCCGAAAGCCGAGCGGGAGTTGCTCGCCTTTCTGGAATTGCACCCCGGTTCCCACAACCTGAAAGACCTCGAAGCGGTGGTGCGAATGGCGAGCGGGGCAGCGCGCTCGCTGGCCCGAAAGAAACTGCTGAAGCTCACCCCCGAGAAGGCCGGCGTGGCTCCGGCCGGCCCGGTGCGCGCGCCCCATACGCTGAACCCCGCCCAGCAGGAAGCCTTCGGCCAGATCCGCGATTCCATCCAGGCTGGGACGTTCCGGACTTTCCTGCTGCACGGCGTCACCGGCTCCGGCAAGACCGAAGTCTACCTGCATGCCATCGATGCGGCGCTGGCGGCCGGACGCGGGGCTCTGCTGCTGGTGCCTGAAATCGCGCTCACACCCGCGGTGGCCGGCCAGTTCTTTTCGCGGTTCGGCGATCGGGTGGCGATTCTGCACAGTGCTTTCACCGACACCGAGCGGGCCGGGCAATGGCGCGCCATTCGCTCGGGCGCGGCCAGCGTGGTGGTGGGCACGCGTTCCGGCGTCTTCGCCCCGGTGCGCAACATCGGTCTGATCGTCGTCGACGAGGAACACGACCAGAGCTACAAACAGGAGGAAGCGCCGCGCTACAACGGCCGCGATGTCGCGATTGTGCGGGCGAAGGCGGCGGGCGCGACGGTGGTGCTGGGTTCGGCCACCCCGAGCCTGGAGTCACGCTACAACTGCGAACGCGGCAAGTATACCCTGCTCTCGCTGCCGGACCGCGTGGAAGCGCGGCCCATGCCTCAGGTCGAACTGATCGACATGCGCATCGAGTTCCTGGAAACGCGCAAGCAGGCGACCTTCTCGCGCCGCCTCCTCGAGGAACTCGGAAAACGGCTCGAGAACGGCGAGCAGACCATGCTGCTGCTGAACCGGCGCGGATTTTCGAGTTTTGTCGCCTGCCGCTCCTGCGGCGAGCGCGTGCAATGTGTCAACTGCTCGGTCACCCTCACCTTTCACCGCCGCGACCGGCGCATGCTGTGTCACCTGTGCAATTACGCCGAGAAGGTCCCGGAGGTGTGCCCGAAATGCCGGAGCGAGCACATCTACTTCCTGGGAACGGGTTCGGAGAAGGTGGAGGACGAGTTGCACACCCACTTCCCCAGGGCCCGCGTCGCCCGCCTGGATCGCGACACGGCCAGCGGCAAGCGGCAGTATGAGCACATTCTGCAAGGCTTCCGCGAGGGCAGCTTCGACATCCTGGTGGGCACCCAGATGATCGCCAAGGGCCACGACATCCCGAACGTCACCCTGGTGGGAGTCATCTCAGCCGATACCGGCCTCGGCATCCCCGACTTCCGCGCCGCCGAGCGGACCTTTCAACTGCTGACCCAGGTTGCCGGGCGCGCCGGGCGCGGCGATGTGCCCGGACTTGTCCTGGTGCAAACCATCAATCCCGACCACTACGCGGTCCGCATGGCGAGTCTCCAGGACTACCAGGCGTTCTACGAAAAGGAGCTGCATTTCCGGCGGATCATGCGCTATCCGCCCTTTGCGGCCATGGCCAATGTGATGGTCCGGCACGAGAAACAACAGGAGGCGCTGCGCAGGAGCACGGAGCTGAGCGCCTTCCTGTCCCCGGTTCCGGAAAACATGCGGATTCTGGGACCGGCTGAAGCGCCGGTGTCGCGCGTAAAGAACGAGTACCGGTACCAGATGCTGATCAAGGCAGCCAGCCGCAAAGCGCTGGGCGAGTTGCTGTACCGTGCCCGCCAGTACGCCCTGGACCACAAATGGAACGCGACTTCGCTGGTAATCGATGTGGATCCCCTGACACTCGTGTAAGCTACAGAGTGGAGTAACCCCGGATGAAGACGCGCGGCGCCGCCTTTCTGGTTGTGGGACTGGCCGCCTTGGCCCAGACCCCGACACGGGATTATGCGACAGAGAAGGAGCTGGCTCTCGGCAAGTCCCTGGCCGCCGAAATCGAACGCAGCAACAAGATGTCAATGGACTCGGCGGCGGTGGGCCATGCCAACCGCGTGGCGCAACGCCTGGCCAGCCATGCCGGCCTGGCGATGCCCCTCAAAGTGGGGGTGATCGAGACCGAAGAGGCGCGCGCCATCCCGCTGCCCGGCGGATACCTGTTCGTGAGCACAGGACTGCTGCGGCGGGTTCGCACCGAGGCGGACCTGGCCGCCATCATGGCCCACGAGATCGCCCATATCGCAACCCGCCACGGAATCCGCACGGCCGGCGGCAATCAGCCGCTGGTCTTCATGGGCGGCGGCAGCGGGGTCTGCACGAGGCTGGGAAGCGCCTCCATACCGCCGGGATACCGCAACGCCGCGCGCGGTTTCGAGGACGAGGCGGACCGCCTCGGAGCCGCTTATCTGGCGAAGTCCGGTTACGATCCGGCCATCATGGCGGGTGTTTTCAACCGGCTCCTCCCGGCGCCTCCGCGGATCGTTCCGAGCCTTCGCAAGTTACGTTAGACCGGCTTGCCGAAACCATCCGCGCAGCAGGTCCAGATCTCTTCGCATCGCGGCATAGATCCGCTCGGGCGCCATCCCCGGCTTTCGGGAGCCCTCGTCGGCGCCGCCGAGCGGGTATTCGTAGTGCAACTGCACGGGGCCGTGGAAGCCGGCCTGTTTCACCATGGGAAGGTAGCGCTTGAAATTCACCATGCCCTCGCCAAGGGGACACCACTGCGGCGCCCACTCTCCCCGGGCATTGCGGCCCCACCGAAAGTCCTTGAAAGCGATCCCTCTTGTGTAGGGCAAGATCAGCCGCGCGGAGTGGATCCAACCGCCGAAACCGCCTTCCACCGTGGCGTGGCCGATATCCAGGTTCACGCTGACCCAGCGCGTGTCAAAATCCTTGAGCAGAACCCACAGATCCCAAATCGAGGCGCCCACTTCGGTGATTCCGGAGTGCGTGTGGTACATGGCGCACATCCCGTACTCCTGGTTCAGCGCGGCGAGGCCGGCAATCCGCGGCCGGAAGGATTCGAGCTGAGCGGCGATGTCGCGGTCGAGTGAGTAGCGCAAGCCCCCCCAGCGATAGTGGCGCACGCCCAGTTTGCTCGCCGTGCGCAGGATCTTTTCGGCGTGAGGCGTCTTCGCATCGACGATTGCGGTGGTGATCATTGGAAGACCCAGGCCGAACTTGCGCAAGGTTTCGGCGGCTTTCGGCAGGTCGTCTTCCACCCGCTCCGGCAGGATGTGCGCGCCGGGACGCACACACAGGTCGATGCCGTCGAAGCCGATGCGCGCCGCCGCCTCGGCCATGGCCGCTAGATCCAGGAATTGGAAGAACTTCGACATCGGGGCGATGGGCAGAGAGCCACCGGCCGGGACTGCGCCGGCAAGCGGCGCTGCGCCGGCGGCGGAGAGCCACTGGCGGCGGGTGGGAGCAGGAAAGCGTCGCATGGATGAAAACCAGTTTACATTCAATTCGCAACGTAGTTTGTGGCAATGCATCCAATAAATTGAATGGCGATAGAAGAACAATACCTTAAAGGCAAGTACGCGGTAGTCACGGGCGGAACGCGCGGTATCGGCCGCGCCATCTCTGAGCGCCTGCTGCGCGACGGCGCGACTGTGGCGCTGTGCGGGCGAACCCGTGCGAGCGCCGAACGCGCGGCGGCTGAACTGAGCCAGGCGACCGGGGGTGAAGCCCTCGGGATCGCAGCCGATGTTTCCAGGTTGGAGGACGTGCGCCGGTTTTTCGAAACCGTGGCGGAGCGCTTTCCCGGCCTCGACGTGCTGGTCAACAATGCCGGCGCCGGCGCCTTCGCCAGTGTCGACCGGCTCACGCCGGCGGAATGGCATTCCATGATCGACTTGAACTTGACCGGAGTCTTCTATTGCTGCCACTACGCGCTGCCGCTCATCAAACAACGCGGGGGCGGTTTTGTGATCAATATCAGCAGCCTGGCCGGAAAGAATCCATTCGCCGGCGGCGCGGCTTATAACGCCTCCAAGTTCGGACTCAACGGATTCAGCGAAGCCATGATGCTTGACCTGCGCTACGACAAAATCCGGGTCAGTTACATTATGCCGGGCAGCGTGGACACGGATTTCGGGGGGCAGGCCGGACGGTCGGACTGGAAAATCGCGCCCGAAGACGTGGCTGAGGTGGCGGCGATGCTGCTGCGGATGCCGGAACGGACGCTGGTTAGCCGGGTGGAGATGCGGCCCTCCCGCCCTCCCCGGAAACCATGACAGGAAGCGGGGGAAGCCCCGGGTTGGGGGATCAAGCAGTGGAACTTGGCGTGCAGCGTTCCCTGTCGTAGACGCGGCAAATTGGCCGCCGTGACACGGGAGAAGAAGGGATTATGGTGCGCTTGAACAGGCTGTTGGACCCGACGAAGACCGGACGGGAAGCCGAAAAGCTGGATGCAGCTTTGCGCCGGAATATTGTCGGACAGGAAGAGGCCATCGAGCAGATTGTCAGTATCTACCAGACCTATCTGGCTGGTATGACAAGCCCTGGGCGCCCGATCGGCAATTTCTTGTTCCTCGGTCCGACGGGCTCCGGCAAGACCCGGCTTGTAGAGGTCACCGCCGAAGCTCTGGTGGGGGACGCTCGCGCCGTAGTCAAGATCGACTGCGCAGAATTTCAGCACAGCCATGAAATTGCCAAGCTGATCGGCTCCCCCCCGGGTTACCTGGGCCACCGTGAAACCCATCCTCTGCTGAGCCAGGAGGTTCTGAACCAGTACCACGACAAAGTGAAGCTCAGCTTCGTGCTGTTCGACGAGATCGAGAAGGCCAGTGACGCACTGTGGAACCTGCTGCTGGGCATTCTCGACAAGGCGACTCTGACCCTGGGCGATAACCGCCGCGTCGACTTCTCGCGCGCGATGATTTTCATGACCAGCAACCTGGGCGCGACCGAAATGAATTCCATTCTGAGACCCAATTTGGGATTCGCGGCCTCGGAGGCCGAACACCAGGTTCAGGCCGGCACGCTGTCTGAAGCGGTCAACGAGAAAGTCTCACGCGCCGGAGTCGAAGCCGCCCGCCGTAAGTTCACACCCGAATTCATGAACCGCATCGACAAGACGGTGGTCTTCCGGCCGCTCGGGCAGGCGGAACTGCGGAAGATTCTCGACCTGGAATTGAACATGGTTCAACAGCGCATCTTCAATTCTCCCAGCGGGTCCCCTTTCGTCTTCACTCTGACCGATGCCGCCAAGGACCTGCTGCTCGAAGAAGGCACGGATGTGAAGTACGGAGCGCGCCACCTGAAGCGCGCCATAGAACGTACGCTCGTGCAGCCGCTGTCGAACCTGATCGCTACCGAGCAGATACGCGGCGGCGATCTGATCCAGGTGGATTGCGATCCGGAGCTCCGCCGGCTGACTTTCTGCAAGCAGGCCGAGGACATGCCGGCTTCCGCCATGGCGCAAATGGTGGACTGGGCGGTCATGTCACCCGCGGCTCAGATCACCAGCGCCGGGACCGAGGTTCCCAGGGTCATTAACGCGCGTTCATCCCGGCGCAACTGAACCTCGTTGGGAAGGGTTGATTCGCGCTGGGCCGCACGGTACGATCGACTGTTTGCAGCCTCCCGAGAAACGCGATTCACGCCTGATGCGGGCGATGTTTTCATCCATCGCCCCGCGTTACAACTTCATCACCAAAGCGTTCTCCTACGGCATGGACCCGGGCTGGAAACGCCTGGGACTAAGGCTGGCTGGCCTGCCTGAGCGTGCCCGTGTTCTTGACCTGGCGGCGGGAACCGGAGATTTCTCCGTGCTGGTGGCCGCCAGCCGGCCCCGGGCCCAGGTTGTGGCCGCCGATCTTACCTTCGCGATGCTGCCGCTGGTGCGCAACCGAGGCATCGAGCAAACCGTGTGCGCCGACGCGTTAAAGCTGCCCTTCCCGGACGGCTGCTTCGATTGCGTATTCGTGGGTTACGGGTTGCGCAACTTTCCGTCGCTCCCGGAGGTGCTGGGTGAGATCGCCCGGGTCACCAGGCCGGGGGGATCGCTGGTGAGCCTGGACTTTTTCCTGCCGGAGAACGCCGTGTGGCGCGGGCTCTATCTGGCCTATCTGTACGCACAAGGCGCCCTGTGGGGCATCCTGCTGCACGGCCGTGCCCGCACCTACACCTATATTCCGGATTCGTTGCGCAGCTTCGTCACCATCGAGGGACTGAGCAAAGCGCTGCGAGCCGCGGGCTACGATTCCGTCGCCGCCCGCTCGTTTGTCCTGGGCGGCATCGGCGTCCACCACGCGGTCATTGGACCGGATCCCCATCCGCGTCAAGGAACCGTATCTCGCCGTAATTGAGTTCGCGGATGCCGGCTTCGATTTTCGCCCGGTCTCCCACCACCACCCAGACCATGTTGTCGGGATGGACCAGCTTTTCAGCCGCGGCAGCCATGTCGCGTGTGGTCAGCTTGCGGACTCTGCCCGTATAGGTTTCATAGTAGTCGTCGGGCAGTCCGAACTGGACCAGTTCGACGATGGAACTGGCTACCGCGCCGGTAGTTTCCCGCGAGCCGGGCAGGCTCAGCGTCTGATTGTCCTGGGCCATGGCGAGCTCCTCGCTGGTCGCCGGGCGGGTGCTCACGATGCCGCGAAATTCCTTGTTCAATTCCGCCATCGATTCCTTGGTCTTATCGGCCTGCACCGGCGCGTACGCGAAGAAGGTGCGCTGGCCGCGCGCATCCCGGATCATCGTGCCGGCTCCGTAGGACCAGTGCTTGTCTTCGCGCAGGTTCATGTTGACGCGGGAGATGAACGCCCCGCCCAGGATGGTGTTGAGTGTGCCCATCGCGATGTCATCCGGATCGGCCTTGGGAGGCGCGAGGTGACCCGCGAAAACGATTGACTGGATCGCTCCCGGCTTGTCGATCAGGTAGACGACGGACTTGGGCTGGTGGGCCACCGCCGCAATGTTCTTCCTGGGTACGCTGCCCGGCTTCCATTCCTGGAAGTACCGTTCCAACAGCGGCACGATTTCCTGGAGCGTGGTGTCGCCAACCACGATCAGAGTGGCGTTGTTCGGCTTAAACCAGGTCTGGTGGAACTTCGCGAGGACATCCCGCGTGATGGAGGCCACCGATTTCTCGGTGCCTGAACCGGTCATCGGGTTGCCGTAGGGATGCTGCTTGCCGTAGAGCAGGCCGGGCAGAACCCGCATCCCCATGGTGACGGGTTGCATCTTTTCTCTCTGGATGCCCGCGATCATGAGCTTTTGCTCCCGCAGAAAATCCTTTTCCGGGAAGACGGGGTGCAAGACGACGTCGGAGAAGATCTCGAGCGAGCGATCCAGATTCGCCTTCAGCGCGGATAGCGAAACGAAGGACATGTCGAGATTCGAAAACGTTCGCAGACTTGCCCCCAAGGCTTCGAGTTGCTCGCTGATCTGAAGAGCATTGCGGGACCGGGTGCCCTCGTCGAGCATGTTCATGGCCAGACTGGCGGTTCCGGGGATGCTGGTCGCGTCGGAGGCGAAACCCGCGTCGACAGCCAGGCTGAGGCTCAGCAGCGGCAATTCGTGACGCTCGGCCAGAATCACCTTCAGCCCGTTCGAGAGCGCGGCGCGCTGCAATTTGGGCAGTTTCAATTCGGGCGGGGCGCCGGGTTCGGGCACCTTCGAGCGATCGGCGTCCTTGCCCCCGGCCTTGAAATTCGGGAACGGGTGCACCTCCAGCGCGAAGACGCCGTCGGCGAGCCAGCGATTCGCGGCTGCTTTGACCTGCTCAGCCGTGGCTCGCTGGAGCAAGGCCAGTTCGCGCTTGTAGGCGCCCGGATCGCCCGCGTAGACCTGGCTGCGGGCCAGCAGATCCGACTTGCCGCCGAAACCGCCGATGCGCTCCAACCCGCGCAGAATTCCGGCCAGGGTGCGGGTCTTCACGCGGTCCAGTTCCTCCTGGGTCGGGCCCTCGGCAAGGAATTTCCGCAATTCCTCATCGGCCGCGTTCTCCACCTTCTCGAGGTCCACGCCGGGCCGCGCCGTAGCGATGATGGCGAACTGGCCGCCAATCTCGCGCGACATCGTGAACGCCATTGCGTCGGTGGCGAGTTGGTCCTGATACACCAGCCGCCGGTACAGGCGCGAGGTCTTTCCTGTGCCCATGATTTCGGAAACCAGGTCCAGCAAGGTGTTATCGGCGGAAGCGTACTCCGGCGTGTTCCACACCTTGTAGATCCGGGCCTGAGGGACGCGATCCTGAAGGGTGGCCCGGTGGCTGCCCTGCATCTTGGCGATCCAGGCGCGCTGCTTCGGCACGGGAGGTCCGGGCGGAATCGACCCGAAGTACTTCTCGACCTTTTCCTTCGCCGTGCTGGCGTCGATGTCGCCCGCCAGCACCAGCACGGCGTTGGACGGACCGTAGTAGGTCTTGAACCAGTCCTGGACGTCTTTCAACGAGGCTGCGTTCAAGTCTTCCATCGAGCCGATCACAGGCCAGGAGTACGGATGGTTCGCCGGATAGGTGTTTTCAGCGAGCATGGTAAACACCTGCCCGTAGGGCTGGTTCTCGCCCTGACGCTTCTCGTTTTGCACCACTCCGCGCTGCTCGTCGAGTTTGGCCTGGTCGATGGCGCCGAGCAGGTGGCCCATACGGTCGGATTCCATCCAGAGCACGGTATCCAGAGCGGAAACCGGCACGTTCTGAAAGTAGTTGGTGCGGTCGTTGTTGGTGGTGCCATTCAGATCTGTGGCGCCCAACTTCTCGAGCACCTTGAAGTAGTCCTGGTTGAAGTGCTCACTGCCGTTGAACATGAGGTGTTCGAACAGGTGGGCAAAGCCGGTCTTCCCGCGCTTCTCATTCTTCGACCCAACGTGATACCAAACGTTTACGGCCACGATGGGGGCCTTGTGATCTTCATGCACGAGCAGCGTCAGACCGTTCGACAGCACGAACTTCTGGTAGGGGATGTCGATCTTGATCTCCTGCGCTGCGGCGGGCACACGCACCAGCAGGGCGCAGAGAGCCAGCAGGGCCGGCGGGACAATTCGATTCGAAAACATAGGGTTACCAAGAATGCCAGCATATCACCCGGCCGCGGCCGGGCGCTTCAGAGCGTGATACAGTACCCGGTATGCGAAATAACAAATCCGGATCCGTGAGCCGGCGCGCGGCCATCTCGAGTCTGTTTGCCGGATTGGGCATTCAGGCCTTTGACCGGGCCGACGCCGCCGTCCAGCAGCGGGTCGGGAATTCAGCCCCCATCAATCCGAAAGACAACCTCAAGGTCACCAAGCTGGAAACCTTTCTGGTGAAACCCCGGTGGATCTTTCTCAAAGTCCACACCGACGCCGGTATCGTGGGCCTGGGCGAGCCGCTGCTGGAAGGCCGCGCCCGCACCATCGCAGAGGCCATCAAGGAAATCGAGCCATACCTGGTGGGCAAGGACCCGCGCCGGGTGGCCCACCACTGGCAGGCCATCTATCGTCATGCGTTCTATCGCGGCGGGCCGATTCTCACCAGCGCTCTGAGTGGCATCGACCAGGCCCTTTGGGATATCAAAGGCAAGGCGCTCGGCGTGCCGGTTTACGAACTGCTGGGCGGCCCCACCCGCGACCGGGTTCGCGTTTACGCCCACGCCGGCACGGTCGAATTAATGAAGAAGCGCCAGGCGGAGGGCTTCACGGCATTCAAGACCGGACCCGCACGCCGGCCCGAGGCGCGCGGAGTCATGAAATACATCGAGACTCCGGGCGCGGTGCAGTACGCCGCCGAGCGCTTCGCCGAGTTGCGCAAAGCCATGGGCAACGATGTCGACATCGCCTGCGACTTCCACGGAGCCATCAGCCCGCCCACGGCCAAGTTGCTGATCAAGGCCCTGGAGCCCTACCAGCCGATGTTCATCGAGGAGCCGTGCCAGGCGCAGAACCACGACATCATGGCTGAGATCGCGCGGGGCACCTTTCTGCCGATCGCCACGGGGGAGCGGGTGTTCACCAAGTGGGGTTTCCGCGAGGTGCTCGAAAAACACGCCGCCACCGTGCTCCAGCCGGACATGTGCCATGCGGGCGGCATCACGGAAGTGCGCCTGATCGCGGGTATGGCCGAGGCCTACTACGCAGCCATTGCGCCGCACAACCCGATGGGACCCATTTCGCTCGCCGCCGGCGTGCAACTGGCCGCCTCGATCCCCAACTTCCTGTGCCAGGAGCAGGTCTCCCTCGGAGAGGGATACCTGAAGAAGCCCTTCACCGTGCGCGGGGGCTATCTGGATCTGCCAACCGGCCCGGGACTGGGCGTCGAACTCGATGAGCAGGCGCTGGCGGATAAGATCGACCACAACTGGAGAAACCCGGAGACCTACGACCCCGACGACCACTCCGTGGTGGACTGGTAAACAGGCGACCGGAGGGCGTTACGGTTCCTGCCGGCGGACCAGCACCGCCGTGCCGGATGCAGGTCCCATGCCGCGTCCCAGTTCCGTGGCGGTCCAGACCACTTCGAGGGAATTTTCCGACAGCAGCTTGAGGTGGACCTCACCACGGGCGCCATTGCCGCCGGTCCACCGCAGGCTGGCGGCATTGCCTTGCCGCATGCCCTCGAAATAAAAGAACACATCCGGGGAAATGGGCCGGTCAGCCACGCGGTAACGCGCGCGGTAGCGGCCCCGGATCACACCGTCATCCTCCGTGATGGAGGCTTCGATGAACTCAGGCGGGTAGATCCCGCCCGGAGCCGGCGATTTACCGCGGGCATAGAGCCACGCTCCAGCGAAGGACCGGCGCGGCGTCTCAACCGGCTTGGGTGCGGCCGCGGCCGGAGCCGGAGGCAGCACAACTCCTGCCGGCGGGACCGCCTCCCGGGCTGGAGCGGGAGCCTCCGCCGCCAGCTTGGTTGGCGGGAGGTCCGCCACCGGTTCCGGCGGGGTCTCCGGCTGCGCCTCGGACGGGGGCGGCTGGGATGGCACGGCCGGCGCTCCGGCTGGGGTCGCCTCCGGCGATGAAGTTGCCGGCTGCGGAGGCGGGGCCGCCGCCGGGTTCGCCTCCGAGGCCACCTCGGAATCCGGAGCGGCGTGAAGCGCCGGACCTCCCAATCCGCCGGTTTGGGGAGCAAGATACCAGGCCAGCCCAGCCAGCGCTGCGACCGCCGCGGCCAACCAGGCCAGGTTTCCCCATTGCGACCGGTGGTGGTCCGCCCGGTAAGCCTCCCCCCGCGCCGGGACGACCACCGGAACCCGGCGCTCGCGGGAACCTCTGGAAAGCTCGGCGTCATACCGCCGCCGCCGGTCCGGGTCCGACAGCACCGCGTAGACCGCATTCAGACGCTTCATCTGAATCTCGGCCAGGCGGCGCACTTTCTCGTCCTGCTGTTGATCCGGGTGAAGCAGCCGCGCCAGGTTCCGATAAGCCTCCCGGATCTCCTCCGGGGTGGCGGCGGGCTGCAATCCCAGTTCCTCGTAGTGATTCATCGCGCGGCCCGCTGTGCCATTATCCCACGCACAAGAGCCGTGGAATCAGGGCGTCACGACGATCTTTCCGAACTGCTCCCGGTTTTCCAGCCGCTCGTGGGCGGCGCGAATCTCGCTGAGCGGGTACACCCGGTCGATCACCGGTTTCAACTGCCCCCGGAACACAAACTGGAGCACCTCATCGAGTTCACCGATTTCGCCCATGAAAGAACCCAAGATCGAGAACTGGCGGCTGAACAGGAAGCGCAGGTCGACGCTTGCGTCAAAGCCTGTGGTGGCGCCGCAGGTCACCAGCCGGCCGCCCGGGGCGAGCGATTCGAGGCTCTTCTGCCAGGTGGCCGCGCCGACGTGCTCGAATACGACATCGACGCCGCGCCGGCCGGTCAGCCGCTTCACCTCCGCCGAAATGTCCTGCCGGTAGTGGTCGATCACGTGGTCCGCCCCGAGATCCCGGGCCTTGGCCGCCTTGGCCTCCCCGCCCGCGGTGGCAATCACGCGGCAGTGAAACAGCTTGGCAATCTGAATGGCGGCGGAGCCCACGCCACTCGAGGCTGCCAGCACCAGCACATCCTCGCCCGGTTTCAGGCGCGCGCGGTTCAGCAGCATGTGCCACGCGGTCAGGAACACCAGCGGAACGGCCGCCGCGTCTTCAAACGGCATGGCGTCCGGGATGGGTCTGGCGGCGTATTCGGGAGCGGCCATCAACTCGGTGTTGCCGCCGTCGATGGCCGCGCCGAACAAAACATAGTGCCGGCAAAAGTTGTCGTGGCCCGCCAGACACTGCGGGCATTGCCGGCAACTCAGGGCTGGCGAGAGCAGGACCCTGGCGCCCACCTGCACCCGGCGGCACAGCTCCCCGGTCTGTATAACCTCGCCAGCAATGTCGCTTCCCAGGATGTGCGGCATGCCGATCTTCATGCCGGGAATCCCGTTGCGTACAAACAGATCCAGGTGGTTCAGGGCGCAGGCGCGCACCCGCAACAGGATCTCGTCGGCCTTGATCTTTGGTTCGGGGGCATCCTCGTACCGCAACACTTCGGGCCCCCCGTGCTGGTGGATTCTGACTGCTTTCATCGGTTCTCCTGACTGATACGATAGACCATTCATGGCCTGCCGTTTTTGCTCTATCGTTGAAGGCGCAAGCGAAGCCTGGGTGGTCTTCGAAGATGATCTCTCGATGGCCTTCCTCGACGCGCGGCCCTTGTTTCCCGGCCACTGCCTGCTCATTCCGAAGAGGCATTACGAGGTCCTGCCGGAACTGCCGCCGGAACTGGTGGGGCCTCTGTTCGGCAACGCGCAGCGCCTGGCGCGGGTCATGGAAACCGGGCTGGGAGCTGAAGGATCGTTCGTGGCCATCAATAACCGGGTCAGCCAGAGCGTTCCCCACCTGCACGTGCATGTGGTTCCCAGGCGAAAGAAGGACGGCCTGCGAGGCTTCTTCTGGCCGCGCCAGCCGTACCCGAGCCCGCAAGAGGCCCTCCGGATCCAGAGCATTTTGAAGTCGGCGCTTCGGGATTTATGACCCGGACGCCGGAACGTCCGTGACCGGCCTGCCCGCCACAAACACGCGCTGGACGGTCACGGCTTCATCGAACAAGATGATATCGGCCCACTTTCCGGGCGCCAGGCTGCCCAGCCGGTCCGCCACTCCGGCGATGGTCGCCGGAGTAAGGGATGCCATGCGAACCGCCTGCCAGAGCGGGCAACCCGTCAGATCGCGGAAAATGCGAACCATCTCATTCATGGGACAGACCGAAGACGCCAGTCCCGTTCCCCCGGCCACGCGCGCTTCGCCGTCGCGCACCGTCGCCAGCAGACCGTGGCGCGGGCCGAAGGCGTAATCGCCGTCCGGCATGCCTGCTCCCCGCATCGCGTCGGTGACGATGGCCAGCTTCTCGTAACCCTTCATGCGAAAGGCCGTCAGCAGCATCTCCCGCGACAGATGCCGGCCGTCGCAGATCAGCTCCGAGGAGAGCCGGTCATCCAGGAAAACCGCCTCCAGAATCCCTCCGCGGCGCGGCCGGGTGGTGCCGCGGTTACGATTGTTCAGGGCATCGGTCATGGCGCAGTAGAGATGTGTCACGTGGTTGACACCCCATCCGGCCGCTTCCTCGATTTCGGGGTACAGGGCCTCGCTGTGCCCCGCACAGGCGTTGGCGCCGCGGCGGCGAAGGGCTTCGATCAGCGCGCGAGCGCCGGGCAGCTCGGGCGCCAGGGTGACAGCGGCAACCGGACCCCTTTCCAGTATCTGTTCCCATTCCCGCGGTTCCGGGTTGCGGACATGTTGCGGGAGGTGGCAGCCCCGCTTGGACATGGCCAGATAGGGACCCTCAAGATGCGCGCCCAGGGCGCGGCCCCAACCGGCATCCGCCGAGCGGTAGGCAGCCAGCGCGTCCAAAGCGGCCAGGATCTCTTCGAGCGGAGCCGAGGCTGTGGTCGGGCAGAACGCGGTGGTGCCGTGCAGGGTATGGTACCGGGCGGCGGCGGAGACGTCCTCCGTCGTGGCATCCATAAAATCGCCTCCACCGCCGCCGTGGACGTGAAGGTCGATGAATCCCGGTGCAATATAAAGACCACCGGCGTCGATCCGCAGGCAGTCCTCCGGCGGCTGCCTCCAGGGGCCGGCATACTCGATCCGTCCCGCGCGGGCGATCACCATACCATCCGGAATCAGGCCGCTGTCGGTGATGAGGGTCCCGTTCGTGAAAACCTGGTATTCAGCCATCTCTCTCATTTTCCAGATTTTGAAGGTGAACAGCCTATGATAATTGACAGAGGTGGGAGTTTGGGTGTCAAGCAAACCGCAGGGGGGCGTCAAAACGCTGACATCAGAGCAGCCCGCTCAGGGAACCTTGGCCGCTGTGCACTATCTGCCACGCTGTGTAAGGATTCCACAGCGCTGAGGCCTCAGCGCCCGACACTTGGCGGCGAAGAAAGCATCGACAAGAACAGGCAAAATATCACCAAACCTGCCAGTGCCGCCGGGATGATCGTGAACTCCACCATGACAACCCCCGCATTCTTAGTGCATTTTGCGTGCCGAACGTTGCAGGGGAATTGGAGGACGAATTTGTGTTACGTTCCTGGTATGCGGATGGAGTTGGCTTTTGGGAAAACAGGCGTGGCGGTGGAGCTGCCCGGCGGGTTTCAGTACAGGGTTCTGGAGGCGCGCTCAGCCGTGCCTCTGGCCGATCCGGCGGCGGCAATCGAAGCTGCTTTGGACTCGCCAGTAGGCACGCCGCCCCTGGTCGAGATGGCCCGTGGCAAGCGCAGTGCCGCGATCTCGGTTTGTGACATCACCCGTCCGGCGCCCAACCGCCAAGTGCTGCCGCCACTGCTCCGCCGGCTGGAATCGGCTGGAATTCCCAGGGATGGCATTATCATTCTGATCGCCACCGGGCTGCACCGCCCGGCCACAGACGCCGAAATTCGCGAGATTGTGGGCGAAGAGACCGCCGCCGCCTACCGGGTGGGTAATCACAACGCCCGCCAGCTTTCCGAGCACCGCTATCTGGGCGCCACCGCATCGGGCACCCCGGTCTACATCGACGAGCGTTTCGTCGCCGCCGATCTTCACCTCACCCTCGGGTTCATCGAGCCACACCTGATGCTGGGATTTTCCGGGGGGCGCAAACTGATTGCCCCGGGACAGGCGGCGCAGGAAACCATCAAGGTCCTGCACAGCCCGAAGTTCATGCGCGACCCCCGCGCCTCGGAGGGCTCCATCGAGGACAACCCGCTGCACCGCGAGCTGCTGGAGATTGCCCGCATGGCGCGCCACGACTTCCTGGTCGATGTCGCCCTGGCTCAGGGCACGCCCGGGAACCGGCCCATCGCCGGGGTTTTTGCCGGTGACCCGGTGGCGGCCCACCGCAAAGGCGTCGAGTTTGTCTCCCGCGTGATGCTGGAAGAGTTGCCCGAGGCGGTAGACGCCGTGATCACCACCTCGGCCGGTTATCCACTGGATCTCACCTTCTATCAGTCAATTAAGGGGGTAACCGCAGCCTCCCACATTGTCAAGCCAGGGGGCAAGATCCTCCTGGTCGCCGCCTGTGACGAGGGACCCGGAGCGCCCGAGTTTTCCCGAATGGTGCTGGAAAACCCGTCGGCCGAAGCGTTCATGCGGCGCATCCTGACCGAGCCCGTCGTTGTCGATCAGTGGCAACTGGAAAAGCTCGGCCTGGTTACCGCCAAGGCCGAGGTGCTGTTCTGTGTTCCAGGCTTGCCGGACGCGTACCACGCTTCGCTATGGGGTAAATCGTTCCAACACCCCCAGGAGGCCGTGGATGCACTCACTGCGGCCCTCCAGCCGGGCGCCTCGATTGCCGTCATTCCCGAAGGGCCGTACGTGCTGGCCCGGGTCGCCCGGCAGCCATCCGGCGTTGCCGCCTGAACCGCCTTTGCCGGTTCTCCCCTGACGCTTCATCCGTGCGACACTAGGGTGTTCTTCGCACGGAGCGCTCCATGACCAAAATTCTATTCCTCGCCTTTCTCATGGCGCCTGTGGCGCCTCTCGCCGCTTTGCAGGGATCGGCGTCCGCTTCCATCCGGCCCGAGCAGTTGCGTTGCGAGTATCGCGTGAACCCTCTGGGCATCGACGTGACTCAGCCGCGCCTGAGTTGGGCGCTGGCGGCGGCCAACCCCAAGGCCCGCGGGCTGAAGCAAACCGCCTACCGGGTGCTGGTGGCCAGCTCGGAAGCCGCGCTGCGCACTGGCAAGGGCGACCTGTGGGATTCGGGCCGCGTGGAGTCCGACCAGTCGGTTCACGTGGTCTACAACGGAAAGCCGCTCACCTCCGGCGCCCAGGCGTTCTGGAAAGTGCAGGTGTGGGATCAGGCCGGGAAGCCTTCCGCCTGGAGCGCACCGGCCCTCTGGACCATGGGCCTGCTGAACGCCGCGGACTGGAAAGGGAAGTGGATCGGCCGCGACGAAACCACGCTCTACAAGAGCCCGACCAGCGTGTTTCGGAACCTCGAGCAGGCGCGCTGGATCTGGTACGAGGCCGGCGCTGCAACCAATGCTCCGGCCGGACTGCGCTTCTTCCGCACCAGGTTTACGATTCCAGCCGGACGTAAGATCCGCAAAGCCATCTGCATCATGGGGGTGGATTCAAACTACGAATTGTTCCTGAACGGGCACCGGGTAGGGCGCGGAAGCTTCCCGGCTCTGCCGGAGATTTTTGACATCTCCGCCGGCGTCCGCCCGGGTGAGAACCTGATCGCCGTGCGCGCCAACAATCGGAAAGCCGGCAAAGCCGCCGGATTGATCGGCGCCGTGCGCATCGACTTCGCCGGCGGCGATCCGCTGCTGCTCACCAGCAGCGCGGCCTGGAAGGCCACCAACAACGTTCCCAAAGGATGGGAGCAGCCCGGCTTCGCCGATTCGGCCTGGCCGGCCGCCAAGGAATTGGGACCCTTCGGCATGCAGCCCTGGGGCCAAGTCGGTTACATCGGCGAGCGGGTCTTGCCGGCCCGCATGCTCCGCAAGGAGTTCAACGCTCCGAAAGCTGTGCGGCGCGCCACTGTCTACGCTTCGGGGCTGGGATTGTACGAACTGTATCTCAACGGGCAGAAAATCGGCGATCACGTGCTGGCGCCGAACCTGAGCGACTATGACAAGCGCACTTTCTACGAGACCTTCGACGTCACCCGCCAGGTGACCGCGGGCAGGAACGCCGTGGGCGTGGTCCTGGGCAACGGCCGTTACTGGGCGCCCCGCCCCGCAATTCCCATCGGGACCCGCAGCTTCGGCTACCCCAAGGCGATTGTGCAGCTTGAGATTGAGTACACGGACGGATCCAAGGCTACCGTGGCCAGCGACGAAACCTGGAAGCTGACCAGCAACGGGCCGATCCTGGGCAATAACGAATATGACGGCGAAGAATACGACGCCCGCAAGGAGTTCCCGGGCTGGAATCGTGCCGGGTTCAACGACTCGGGGTGGGAAGCTGCGCGCCTGGTATCCCCGCCGGCCGGGCCGCTGGTGGCCCAGATGGCCGAACCGCTGCGGGTCATCGAGAACCTGAAGCCGGTGAAAATCACCCAGCCGCGTCCCGGCGTGTACATCTTCGACATGGGCCAGAACATGGTGGGCTGGTGCCGTTTGAAGGTTGCCGGGCCGAAAGGAACCGAAGTCACCCTGCGCTTTGCGGAAACGCTGAAGCCGGACGGCGAACTGTATGTCGACAATCTCCGTTCGGCCCGCGCCACGGACATCTACACGCTCAAAGGCGGCGGTCAGGAGGTGTGG
>Ga0272446_1002540_pt1 | contig 24626 bp, 26 predicted proteins | sample YNPCB0061_FD_194587 | JGI IMG/M metagenome (GOLD analysis project Ga0272446, IMG submission 194587) | Hot spring microbial mat communities from Yellowstone National Park, WY, United States - YNP-CB-006-1 | ecosystem: Environmental > Aquatic > Thermal springs > Hot (42-90C) > Sediment | place...
TTTTTATCGCCAGCAGCGTGTTGATGTTTGGCCTGGGGCCTGCGTTTTTGCGCGGGGGCGGTTTTTTGCAAAGCCTCTGGTTCACCCTGAAGCTGCCTCTGTTCTGGGCCCTGGCTGGGGGGTTGCTGGTGCGGGGGTTGAGCATTCCCCTGCCGCTGGGGTTGGGCGAAGGGGTGCACCTCTTAGGCCAGGCCTGCATCCCGGTGATGCTCCTGACCCTGGGCATTCAGATCGCTCGCTCCAAACCGGAGTGGGGCGGTTTTGAGCTTCAGGCCAGCGCTTTGCGCCTGGTGGCCGCCCCCCTGCTGGCGGCCCTGGCAGGGTGGGTTTTGGGGCTCGAGCGGCTCGACATTCAGGTTCTGGTGCTGCAAAGCGCCATGCCCATTGCCGTCAACGCCTTTTTGATGGCAGGGGAGTTTGGTGGCGACGGTGTCCGGGCCGCCCGGGCGGTGGTGGCTTCGTCGGTGCTTTCATTTGTAACGATTCCAGTGGTGCTGCTGTTGATTGGGGTGGGCTAGCTCTTTTAGCCGGAAGGAGGGGCTGGAGGGGGCGGAAAAAACGGCGAACCCACCTCGAGCTGCAGTAGCGGGCTATTCTGCACCAGCACCACCAGGCGGTAATAACCATCATCCAGGCGTTCGAAGCGGGCCTGGTAGGTGCCCGGCTTTTCAACCCAGATGGAGCGCTCCTGAAATAGCTGATCGCCTTTGTACCAGCGCAGCTCGAGGTACACAGGCTCGGCCAGGTGCCGCACCGTCAGCCGGGCTACCGCTGCGCTTTCAGCGGGTTCCAGGGTTCCGCTGAGGCTGGTGCGGTTGGGCAGGGTGGCGCGACCCGGGTCGAGTGGCACAAAGGTGTAGCGGCAAGCCGGTAACAGCAGGCCAACTAGTAAAAGCCAATGTAGGAGCTTCATAGTCCTTCACCGGCTGTGACCAGGCTCAAAAGGGCCACCGGCGCGGTTTCGGCTCTCAGGATACGTGGCCCCAGTGTGATGGGGGTGAAACCCCGCTCTTCCAGTAGCTGTATCTCATCGTCGCTGAGGCCCCCTTCTGGGCCGGTCAGCAGGGCGGTGGGCTTCTGGGGGTCCCACACCTCCCGCACCCGGGCCGAGGTTCTGGGCTGGGCTACCAGCCCCTGCGACACTGGGGGAAGCAGTTTGAGCGGCAGGAGTGGCTTTACTTCGGGAACCACGCTGCGCTCGCACTGCTTGGCCGCCTCGAGGGCAATCCGGCGCAGGCGCAGCAGCTTGTTCTCGCTCAGCTCCCGCACCACACAGTGCTGGGTCAGGATGGGCACAATGGTGCTGGCTCCCAGCTCGGTGGCGGCCCGCACCACCTCGGCCAGGTGGTCGCCCTTGAGCAGGGCCACATACAGGCTGACAGGGTGTGGGGGCTCTTTGCTGGCCGGCCAGGTTTCTTCCACCTGCAGGCGCACCCAGCCTGGCTCGGTTTGCACCACCCGGGCGCGGCCTTCTGTGCCCTTGCCGTCGAATACCGTGAGCGTGTCGCCCACCCGGGCCCGCAGCACATCCAGCAGGTGGTGGGCCTCCCGTCCGCCCAGCTCGACTTCGGGCTGTATGATGGGAACAAAAGCACGGTGGGGACGCATAGCTCTTTAGCAGGCGGCATAGGTCAGGCAGACCCACTCGCCTTCCTGCCTGCGTGACAGCAGCTCGAAGCGGTTGGCCTCGAGGGCGCTGCGAACGATGGGCTCACGTTCGGCCAGGATGCCGGAGAGGATCAGGGTTCCACAAACCCCAAACAATTCGCGGTACTTTTGGGCAAAATAGGCGTGCAGCTCGGCAAAGAGGTTGGCTACCACCAGGTCGAAGGGGCCTTCTATGTCCTCCAGGCTGCCCAGCATAAACGAGGCCTCGACCTGGTTGTACCGGGCATTTTCGACGGCCTGGGGGATGACAGTTGGGTCGATGTCTATTCCCAGCGCCTCCGCTCCCAGCAGGGCCGCCCCAATGGCCAGAATGCCCGAACCCGTGCCTAGGTCGAGCACCCGCATCCCGGGCTCGGTTCGCTGGGCCAGGGTTTCCAGGGCCATACGGGTAGTCTCGTGGTGGCCGGTGCCAAAGGCCATGCCCGGCTCGATTACGATGCGTTTTTCCTGGCCTTCCCACTCATGCCAGGGGGCCAGCACCACAAAAGGCCCGGCCCGTACCGGCTTCAGGTCGCGCTTGTAGGCCTCGAGCCAGTCGGTATCGGGCAGCTCGAGCCACTCCCCCGGCAGGGGCAGTTCAACCCGCTCGGGAAAATAAGCCCAGACCTCGCCGGGCTTCTCCTCGAGGCCCCTGGCCCCTTGCTCGAACAAAAAGGCCGAGTATAGGTCGAGGGTTTGAAAGTCTCCACGTAAACGAAAAACGTGCATACCATAGTTTACCTGCTGAAGGCTCTTCAACCGCTGGGCACTAAGGTCAGGCGCAGGCTTCCCGCAAGCTTTTCGCCCGGTTCCAGCACCCGCACCCCCGTATTTTCCCAGCCCTGGCTCAACAGGTTGAAGCCATCGGTGGCGTGAGTGACGGGCTCGAGGGCCACGCTTCCATCGGGGGCGGTGAAGACCACCAGGTGCGAGAAGATGGGGTCTGCGCTTAGCTCCATGCGCCAGTCGGAACCGGGCCAGTCCAGGCTTAGCTTTCCATTCCAGCCTGCGAACACGTGGTCCAGCGTGGTCGCGCCGACCGGCCTGGGCTGCGAGAAGTCGAACTCGGGCGGTATGGCCTCGGCAGGCCGGGTGGGGAGGCAGCTGGCATCGGTCAGGTAGATGCGATCGGCCCCGAAGCAGAGCAGGGCCTCGCGAGAGTTGCCCAGGTGGCGCATGAAGTAGGGGTGATGTCCAAACCCCGCCGGCATGGGTTCAGTTCCCACATTCACCAACGTCGTCGAGGTTTCAAGGCTATCCCCTTGCAGCCGGTAGGCTACTTCCACCCTGAAGGGGAACGGGAAGTTCAGGTCGTGGAGGCTCGAAGCGTCGAAAGCGCAATGCAGGGTGTGCTCGTTGATGCGCAGTGCGCTCCAGGGCCGCCCGTGTACCTCGCCGTGCAGGGTCTGCCCGTCGGGCCAGTTGGGGCGAAGCTGGTAGGTTTTACCGGCAAACACAAAGCGCCCCTCCCGGATGCGGTTGGAGTAGGGGGCCAGGATGTAGCTCGAGGTGTCGGGGGAGTGCTTTTGCACCAGGGCTGCGGGCGAGGTTGGGCGCAAAATGGGCAGCCAGAATCCCGCTTGGTGGAGCTCGAGGCCCACAATACTGGCCCCCAGCTCGGGCGCTATAGAGAGGCGCAGCAAATCGTTTTGCAGTATCTGCAGCTTCATCGGCTCAAGTCTGAAGGCTCGCAGAGAAAATTCCAAGCCCGGCTTTGGCTTTACCCTGGCTCAAAGTTTGCGAATCTGCCCGACCAGGGCCTCGAGGTAGTCGAAAAACAAAGGGCCGTAGTGGGCCAGCTCGTCGCCCCCGGTAACCACCAAGGGGAAGCACCAACCCCGTTCGGCCAATAGGCGTTGGGCTTTTTCCAGTGGCCTCGAGCGGTGCGGTTTGGGTTCGTATATCACCAGCTCTGGCCCCCGGCGCGCCACCTCGGCCAGATCGGGCTGGAAGTAGCTCTGGGGGTGCTCGGCGAAGATGTTTTGCAGGCCCAGGTAGCGCAGGGCTTCGCCCACATAGCTGCCCCGCCCTACCGTAATGGGGCCGCCCAGGTCGAACTCGAGGTAAACCCGAAGGGGTGGAAGCGCTTTGTAGAGCGCGCCATAGCACTCTGAAAGACGGGCACACAGCCCGGTGGCCGCCTCAGTTGCCTCCAGCAGGGCCCCCAATACGGCGATGTTCTCCAGGATGCCATAGGGGCTTTGCGGCAGGGGGATTGGGAAGATGGGAAAACCCCGCCGGTGCAGCTCAAAGAGCAGTTCCCGCTGTACGCCGGTGCTGATGAGCACTAGGTCGGGTTTGAGGCTTTCCAGCAGTTCCCAGCGCACCCGGGTATAGCTCGAGACCACCGGCAGGCTCAAGGTAGCGGCAGGGCGGTAACAGAAGGCGCTGCGCCCCACCAACCGCTCGCCCAGACCCAGGGCAAAGAGGGTCTCGGTGACGTTGGGGGCTAGCGACACAATGCGCTGCGCTGTGTCGGGCAGCTCGAGGGGCCCCAGCCAGTCGTGCACCAGCTTCACCGTTGCACCTCCTCGAGCCAGGCCTCCACCCTGCTGTACAAGGTGTCCAGGTCGGCGTCGTTCCAGATGACCCAGGTGGCCCGACGCACCTTATCCTCTTGCGGGAGCTGGCTCTGGTCGCGGGCCTCGAACTCGGCTTCGGAGAGGCCGCTGCGGGCCATCACCCGGGCTTTGCGTAAGTCAGTGGGGGCGGCCACCACCAGCACCCCGGCAAAATCTTTTTCACGCCCGGTCTCGAACAGCAGAGGAATGTCGTGCACCACCAGGCGGTGCCCCGCTTGACGGGCTTTTTCGGTTTCTTCCCGCATGCGCTGGCGCACGTAGGGGTGGATCAGGGCCTCGAGCCGCCTGCGGGCCTCTGGGTCGCTGAATATCAATCGCCCAAGTGCAGCACGATTGATCTCTCCACCTGAACACGCCTCTGGAAAGGTTTGGCAAATCTCCGACTTCAAGACCAGAGCTCCTTCACGGGCATATTCGTCCGCATCCAGAACCGGCACACCCAACGCCCGCAAACGCTGGGCCACCGTGCTCTTGCCGCTGCCAATGCTTCCGGTAAGACCAATGAGCCGCATCAGGGCCTAGCATACTGCCCTTCTTTATGTAACGCCGAGCGGTGACTTCTTCACCGGCCAGGGCCAAAAACGGTGTCAAACTGGGGCTATGCGATGGTTTTTGGTAGCCGTGTTGACTGCACTGACAGCCTGTACCGCTAACCCTGGGGTCTCGTACACCCCAGAGGACTATCTATCCTCTTTGAATGCCGTCAACCAGGCCCGTGCCCAGGCCCGCATCTGCACCCACGGAAGCAGCATGACCCACTACGACGCAACAAACCCCCTTACCTGGAACGGCCTGCTGGGCGAGGTGGCCCGCCAGCGGGCGGAACACATCCAGCAGACGGATCAGTTTAGCCACTTTGAGGGCTCGAGCAATACCTATGCCGTAGCTACCCGCAGCCAGCAGGTGGGCTACAAATACCTTGAAATTAGAGAGAACCTGGCCCGCGGCTACGCCTCCGCTGAGACGGTAGTGGCTGCCTGGTCATCGAGCACCAGCGGCCACTGCAACACCCTCATGGAACCCCATCTGCGCGAGATGGGCATGGTTCGGCGCGGCGACTACTGGGTGCTGGTGGTGGCCCAGCCCCAGCCCTAGCGCCTGCGGCGGCGTTTGTGCTTCGATGAAGAAGCCTTTTCCCCACTTGGCTGGGGGGATGCGCTTGGCGCTTCGCCCCAGGAGCCAAAATAAATTTTCTGAGCATTGACCTTAACCGGCTTCTGGAAACCCCGCCGCTCGTCGGGCGGGCCCACCACCCGCCTCGAGCGGGCCCTGGTATGGGGGGCCGGGCTTTTGGGTTCGGTGGCGACTATCTTGCGCGCTGGCTTGGCGGTCGCAGCCGCCTTGGGCTCCTGGGCGGCTGGTTTTGTGCCCTTCCCACGCTTGCCCCGGCGGCGCTTTTTGCTCTGCTCCTGTTTGGGTGGTTCGGGTGGGGTTTCCGACTGATAAAACTTTTCTGTCGGCACCAGATCAATCTGCCGGGCCGATGGGTTGGCTCCTTCAATTTTTACTTCCATCTCGTCTCCTATTCGAATGCGGCGTTTGGTTCGCAGGCCTTCCAAAGCCAGCAGGTCTTCGATGTACTGGTAGTGGTCGTCCTCGAGGGCCCCTAGCCGAATCATGCCCTCCACCCCGTTCTCGAGGCTCACAAACACCCCGAAGCCGGTAACGCCCGAGACCGTGCCCCGGAAGGTCTCGCCTCGGTGCCTTAAGGCCCACAGGCACTGGTAGTACTTGGTCAACTCGCGCTCGGCGTTTTCGGCGGCCCGCTCGCGTTCGGAGGTATGCTCGGCAATTTTAGGAAACCGCTGGCTCCACTCCTCCTTACGGGCCTGGGTAATGCGGCGCTGGAGCAGGGTGCGCAACACCCGGTGCACCACTAGATCGGGATACCGCCGGATGGGGCTGGTGAAGTGCAGATAGTGTTCGGCAGCCAGCCCAAAATGCCCCAGGTTTTCAGCAGCATAGCGGGCCAGGCGCAAAGAGCGCAGCAGCAGGGTCGAGACCACAGGCTCCTCTGGGCGGCCTTCGGCTTGCTTCAGGATGCTTTGCAGGGCCTTGGGGGAGAGCTCGCCTCCCGGCAGGCTGTAGCCCAGCTTACCCAGGGCGGCCACCAGCTTATTGTAGGCCTCTTCGCTGGGGTCCTCGTGGACGCGAAACAGGGTGGGGATGTCTCGCTCGGCCAGGTGCTTGGCCACCACCCGGTTGGCCAGCAGCATCAGCTCTTCGATCAGGCTGCGGGCGCGGGGCTCATTCTGCGGAATCAGGTGCAGGCTGCCGTCCTCGTCTACCTCCACCTTGACCTCGGTGAAGCGAAAATCCAGCGCGCCCTCTTCCAGTCGGCGGGCTTTTAGGGTCTGGGTGAGCCTGAGCAGGAGCTTCAGGTCTTCCTCGAGCCCCGAACTCCAGTCGGGTGGCAAGACCTGGGTTTGTTCGGGGTGCTTTAGCCCCTCGGCAAAGGCCTCGACCTCGGTATAGGTCAGGCGGGCCACGCTGCGGATGACCCCCTCGGCAAAGCGGTAGTCCTTGACCTTGCCCTTGGGCGTGAGCTCGACCAGCACCGAGATGACCAGCCGGTCTTCGTGAGGTTTGAGCGAACAGATGCCGTTGGAAAGCTGCTCGGGCAGCATGGGCAGCACCCGGCCCGGCAGGTACACGCTGGTTGCGCGGGCGTAGGCCTCGTGGTCGAGGGGCGAGAACTCGCGCACATAATGTGAGACATCGGCAATGTGGATTCCCACCCGGTAGTTGCCGTTCGGGAGCTGCTCGATGTGAATCGCGTCGTCGAAGTCTTTGGCATCGGCTCCGTCGATGGTAAAGACCCGCAAGGCCCGAAAATCCTCCCGCCGCTCAACTTCTTTTGCGTCCAGATGGGCTATCTTTTGGGCTTCCTCCAGCGCTTCAGGCGGGAATACACTCCTAAGCTCGTACTTGGCGATGATGGCCTCGGTCTCGACCTCGGGGCTATCGCCTTGGCCCAGATAGCCGGCAAACTCGCCGTAAGGCTCCTGGGGCTTGCGCCCGCTGGGGTAGGTGACCCGCACCACCAGACGCGCCCCGCTTTCCAGGCCCTCGAGCCCCTCGGGCTTGAGCTTGAGCGCGGGCAGCCGGGCATCGTCGGGCTTGAGCCAGGCAAACCCCTGCTTGAAGTAGAGCCGTCCCACCACCTGGTGATGGGCCCGCTCGAGCACCTCCACCACCACCCCCCAGGGTTTGCCATCGCGGCCTGGGGGACGCGGCTCGGCGCGTACTCGATCCCCGTGCCAGGCCCCGCCGGTGTGGCCTTTGGGAATGTAAAGGTCGGGTAAGTCGGGGTTGGCCGGGATCACAAACGCAAATCCTGCGGCGTGGGCTTGCAGACGACCCTCGAGGCCCTTTTGCGCTAGCGCCTCGGGAAGCTGGTAGAGTTTGCGCCGTGGCTCGACCACTTTGCCCTCGACTACCAGCAAGTCCAGGGCCTCTTTGGCCTGCTCCTTGTCGAGCCGCAGGCTCCGCACCAGCTCGCGCAGGCTAAAGCGCTTTTTGGGGTGCTTTTTGAGATACTCGTAAATCTGCTCAAGCATGATGTTTTTCGAGGCGCTCAGGCTTCACGCCGCCGGCTCTCCTTCCACAATCATAGAGCACCGGCGCCGGATTCATTTGCTGCTAATCCTGGGTAGCTACAGCACGCCCTCGAAGGCCAGCCGGGTAGCGCTCAGGGCCCCCTCCAGCGCCTCCACGCACTGGTCGATGTGGGTTTTTTCCACGATCAAGGGTGGCTCCAGGCGCACCACCTTGGGATTGTTGAGGCCAAAGGCCGTCAGTACCCCGCGGGTAGCCAGCTCGGCCACCACCACCGCGCCGATGTCGGCATCGCTGAACTCGAGGCCCACCAACAAACCCCGCCCCCGCACCTCCTGGATAAACTCGGGGTAGGCCTGCTGCAACCCGGCCAGTTGCCCCATCAGGTAGTGGCCCATTTCCAGGGCGCGGGCGGGTAGATCCTCGCTGAGCGTTACCTCGATAGCCGCCAGTGCCGCCGCTGCTGCCAGCGGGTTGCCCCCAAAGGTGGTGGAGTGAATCAGGGGCTCGGTCTTGTAGATGCTCAGGATTTCCGGGCGGCAGATGGTGGCCGAGATGGGCATCACCCCGCCCCCCAAGGCCTTGGCGCTCACCAGGATGTCGGGCTCTACCCGCTCCCAGTCCACCGCCCAGAGCTTGCCGGTGCGACCCATACCGGTCTGCACCTCGTCGGCAATCAGCACCACCCCTTTTTCGCGGGTTATACGCCGCACCTCGCGCAGATACCCCTCGGGGGGCACCCGGATGCCCCCCTCGCCCTGGATGGGCTCCACGATCACCGCCGCGGTGTCGGGGCCGATGGCCGCCTCGATGGCCTGGGCATCGCCGTAAGGCACCACCGTTACCCCCGGCACCAGAGGTCGCGCCGGAAGCTGGTAGTGCTCGCGCGGCGTGACCGAGAGGGCCCCCAGGGTTTTGCCGTGGTAGCCCCCCTGGGTGGTGATAAAGCCCGGCTTGCCTGTGTAGAAGCGGGCAAACTTGAGCGCGGCCTCCACCCCCTCGGCGCCGGAGTTGCCGAAGTAGACCATCGAAAGCTCGCCAGGGGTAATCTCGGCCAGCCGGGCGGCCAGCCTGGTGGTGGGCTCGGAAACCAGCACCCGCACCGACATGGGCATTTTGTCGAGCTGGGCCTTGGCTGCCTCCACCACCTTAGGATGCCGGTGGCCCAGCGACAGGGTTCCGTACAGGCCCAGAAAATCCAGGTAGCGCTTGCCTTCGGTGTCCCAGACGTACACCCCTTCGGCGTGGGACTCTACTTTGTCCAGCCCGGTAAAGCGCAAAAGCCCTGCCAGGCCGGGGTTGATGTGTCGCTCGAACTGTTCGAAAAGGGTCATGATCGGTTCTGAGTTTATCACGCTCGAGGCCGCACTGTTTGATGCGCGGTCTGGGGAACTACGCATGCTGTATGTACTCCACGCGAAGCCTTCACTCTTGTTCTGGGCGACAAGGCGATATTTTGGCCCCAGGCGCGTACGAGCGCGCGCTGCATCCTGCATGATCATCGAGCGCTGCGAAGCCCTGCCGGATGAGTCCCGTCAGATTCTGGGGATTTGCACCAAGCACGAAGCCTCCGAGCGACCTTTTCGGGAGCTTTAGGCTTCAGGTTCGCTTCTTGCGTTTGGTTTTGGCAGCGGGCTGGTGCTCCGGGTGCTCATCCAGCAAAATCACCGAACCCCCCGGAAGCCGACCCTCGCGCAGGATGGCCTCGTAGACCAGGCGCTCGTCGTCGGTGAGCTCGAGGTCCGGGCCGCGTTGCTGGAGCAGGATGCGTGCGGGAATGTAGTTCCAGGGGCCGCCAATGCGGTCGGGTAGGCGCCCGTGTTCCTTGAGGTAGGGCACCACGCCCAGCATGGCGTAGAGTGCCGCCGTAACCTTTAGCTCGCGCTCGCTCCTTGGTTTTTCGCTATTTGGGCTTTTTGCAGCTCCAGCCATGACGCCTCAGCATACGGCCAGCGCTTTTTCAGTTCGGCGGAACCAGGTGCCTAAGCAAAGGCTCGGCAACCGTAGCCGGAATCCGCACCGCCTTACCCTGTGCGTCCTGGCAAAGGTGGCGGGTATAGCCTTCGGCCAAGAGGGCCTGGCCCCTCCAGACCCGGTACTGGTAGCGCAGCGTGCGAGACGAAGCCTCGCTCAGCCAGGTTTCGACCTCCACCCGCTCGCCAAAGCGGGCCGGCTGGCGGTAGACCAGGCCCAGTTCCACCACAGCAAAAGCCAGGCCCTGGGCCTCGATCTGGGGATAGGGCAGGCCGATCTGCTCGAGCCACTCCACCCGCGCGGCCTCGAGCCAGACCACGTAGCTGCTGTGGTGCACCACGCCCATGGCGTCGGTTTCGGCGTAGCGAACGGTAATCGGTAAACGCACCCTCATATCTGCCTTCCCAGGCGCTCTAAGAGCGCCACCAGTTCCGCAGAAACCGGCTCGATGAGTTCGGCCGGGCCTTCCACCATCACCCGCACCAGCGGCTCGGTGCCGGATGGGCGCACGTTGACCCGCCCCTGGCCTGATAGCTTTTGTTCGGCCTCCTGGATGGCCTGGTGAAGCTCGGGCTGCTGCATGACCTTTTGCTTGTCCGAGACCCGCACGTTCTTCAAAAGCTGGGGGTACATGGGCAGGGCCTCGTACCACTCCGATAGGTCGCGCCCCGATTCGCGCATGGCCCGCAGGGTCAGAATGGCCGTGAGCATGCCGTCGCCGGTGGGGGCGTGGTCGAGGAAAAGCACATGGCCGCTCTGCTCCCCGCCCAGGGTCAGGGCCGAGGCCTTGAGCTTCTCGTAGACGTAGCGGTCGCCCACCGCGGTACGGTAGAAGTTGATGCCGGCCTCGCGCAGCTTGACCTCGAGGCCCATGTTGCTCATCAGGGTGCCCACCACCCCCGGCTCGCGCCGTACCAGGGCGTTCAGGTAGAGCACGTGGTCGCCGTGAAACTCGCGCCCGTGCCGGTCTACCAGGATGGCCCGGTCGCCGTCGCCATCGAAGGCCACACCCAGGTCGAAGCCCATCTCCACCACCTGTTGGCGCAAAACTTCGGGATGGGTGGAGCCGCAGCCCTTGTTGATGTTGCGCCCGTCTGGGGTGTTAAACATCACAAACACCTCGGCCCCCAGGCGCTGAAAAAGCCGGGGGGCCAGGCGGTAGGTGGCCCCGTTGGCGGTATCGAGCACCACCTTGAGGCCCTCGAGGCTGCCCCCTTTGGACGATAGAAAGTCGAGGTACATCCGCTCGGCCTCGCGGAAGTCGGAGACCGTACCGATGCCATCGGTCTTGAACTCGTGCTCCAGGAGGCCCTCAATTTCGCTTTCTACCTCGTCGGGCAGCTTGTCGCCGGCGGCGCTAAAAAACTTGATGCCGTTGTCCTGGTAGGGGTTGTGGCTGGCCGATATCATCACCCCGGCGGTGGCCCCCAGGGCCTTGGTCAGGTAAGCCACGCCTGGTGTGGGCAGCACCCCCAGGTGCTCGACCTGTACGCCCTGGGACATCAGGCCCGCGGCCAGGGCGGCCTCGAGCAGGTCGCAGGACTGGCGGGTGTCCTTGCCCAGCAGCACCACCGGCTTCTTCTGGGCGCTTTTGAAGTAGGCTCCTGCGGCCTGGCCCAGCTTGAGCACAAACTGCGGGGTCAGCGGCGGCTCTCCCGCCACACCCCGCACGCCGTCGGTTCCAAAGTATTTGCGTTCCATCTTGCACAGTTTATACCTGCTCCGAAAGGTATTCGGTTCTCTTGTCGAAGGCCGCCTGCTCTGCCAGTCTGAGTTCATGAAAAAGCCAGCCTTCTTGATCCTGCTAGGGGGCCTGTCGCTGGCCCAGCCGCAGGCTGGCACTTCGCCCTTTGTGGACGTGCCCCCATGCCACTGGGCCAGGGCGGCCATCGAGGCCATCGCCCGGCCCGACCCCAATGCAAGGCCGCAGCTCTCGGCGCTGCTGGCCGAGAACGCCCTGCGGCAGGTTTTCGAGGGCCTGAAGTGCAACGACCCGCTCTGGAGCGAGCGCTTTTTGCAAAACCCCGCGCCGGGTTTTGGGCGCACCGGCATCGCTTTGAACAGCTTTGAGCTGAGCGGTATCCAAACCCGGCTCACGGGCAACCGGGCCACCCTGCGTTTCAGCCTGCTGGCGGTGCTGGGCGGTAGCGCGGTGCAGCGCAGCGGCGAGGCCCAGTTGGTGTTTGCTGAGCAGGGCTGGAGGGTGGTTTATACCAGCCTGGTTAACCTGAACCTGCCAGTATTTCCGCCCTAGCCAGGCCCGCCCGCTGAGACAGCCAGGCCTGAAACTCGGCCAGGCCCCGTCTGAACATGCGGGTGCGCCTCTCCGACTTCCTGCCCCGACCGCCTTCGACCGGAACCAGCCCCCAGTTGGCGTTCATGGGCTGGAAGTTGTCGGGGTTGGCGCTGGCCAGGTAGCGCACCAGGCCACCCAGCATGGAAGCCTCCGGTGGAATCAGGGGTTCTTGGCCCTGGGCCAGGCGGGCCGCGTTTAGTCCGGCTAAAAAGCCTGTAGCGGCGGACTCGAGGTAGCCCTCCACCCCACACAGCACCCCCGCTACCAAAAGCTTCGGATGCGCCCGAAACTGAAGGGTGGGCTCGATCAACCGCGGAGCGCACAGGTAGGTGTTGCGGTGCATGACCCCGTAGCGCACGATTTCGGCGTTCTCCAGACCGGGGATGCTCTGCACCACCAGCTTCTGGTCGCCCCACTTGAGGCCGGTCTGAAAGCCCACCAGGCTCCACATCTGGCCGCGCCGATCCTCGGCCCTAAGCTGCACCACCGCGTAGGGCTCTTTGCCGGTTCTGGGGTCGGGCAAACCCACCGGCTTCATGGGGCCAAAGCGGGGGGTATCGTAGCCACGGCGGGCAATTTCCTCGATGGGCATACAGCCTTCAAAGAACTCGAGCTTCTCCCACTCGTGGGGTGTGTGCTGGCGGGCCTGGCTCAGCACCTCGTAAAAATGCCGGTACTGGGCCTCATCCATGGGGCAGTTCAGATAATCGGCGCTCTGCCCGTAGCGCCCGGCCCAGTAGACGATGTCCATGTTGATGCTCTCACCCAGCACCACCGGTGCGGCGGCATCGTAAAACCCCAGGAATTCGCTGCCCAAAAGCGCACGCAGGTGCTCCGACAGCGCATCCGAGGTAAGCGGGCCGGTGGCCAGCACGGTAATGCCCTCCGCCGGGATGGCCGTTAGCTCCTCGCGCACCACCTCAATGCTGGAGTGGGTCTCCAGGGCCCGGGTAATTTCTTGTGAAAAGCCCTCCCGCTCCACCGCCAGCGCACCCCCCGCCGGTACCCGGTTCCGCTCGGCAGCCTGCATGACCAGGGAGCCCGCGGCCCGTAGCTCGGCCTGCAGCAGGCCTTTGGCGTTGGTTTCCCCCTCGCCTCCCAGGCTATTCGAACAGACCAGCTCGGCAAAGTGAGCGGTCTGGTGGGCGGGGGTCATGCGGTGGGGCCGCATCTCATACAGCCGAACCTGTGCTCCCAGGCGGGCCGCGGTAAAGGCGGCCTCTGCACCCGACAGGCCCGCTCCGATAACATGAACCTTGGTCATCTCTGTAGTGTAACCCAGGCCTCAGCGCCCATACATGCTTCCGTGGCAATATGTGTTTACGCCAACTTTTATTCGTTGCTCTTTCCACCGTGTGCGTAGCCAGCAAAGGGAGGTAGCTATGCGTTTTAGGGAGGAACTGGTGCTCAACATTAAGGCCCCACGGGAGGCGGTCTGGGCCGCCTTTCAGGATTTCTCGAGCTGGCCGGGCTGGGCTAAGGCCATCAAGGAGGTCAGCCGGGTCGGCTCGGCCTGGCGCTTCAAGGCCCGGGGGCAACCGCCGGTAGACCTGGTTTGGGTGGCCGAGGCCACCGAACGTCGCCCTCCGGAGTTTCTCGCGTTCCAGAGCGTGCCGGGTATTCCACACAACCTGGAAATCTCCGGCTGGCTGCGCCTGAGCGAAACTGAGGAGGGAGGCACCCACCTCGAGCTTTTGTTGGAAGGCCACCCCCACTACGACAGCCCCCTGCTGGACAAGGCCGCCGACTGGTATGCGACACTCTTCGGGGAACCTAACAAACTGCTCAAGGTAACCTTTGAACAGTTCAAAGAACACCTGGAAAAGACGCACAGCCAGCGGGAGCTTTCCGCTTCCAGCACCTGAAAATTCCAAAGCTCTGCTGTCCTGCCAGCCAGCTATTGCTGGTAGCAGAGATTCGATTGACTCACCGGGCACCGATGCGCTTCAGCCAGGGGCTTTGCTCGAGAATCGGGACTGCCAGACCGGTCGCATGTGCGCTTTTCGTACCTGGCAGCTTTTTGCCGCTGTGCCGTAAGATAAAGGCATGGACAGACGAATACGGGTGCTTATAGCCAAGCCAGGACTCGACGGCCACGACCGTGGGGCCAAGGTGGTTGCCAGGGCTTTGCGCGATGCGGGGATGGAGGTCATTTACACCGGCTTACGGCAGACCCCAGAGATGATCGTCTCGGCGGCCCTGCAAGAAGATGTCGACGCCATCGGGCTATCGGTGTTGTCGGGCGCACACATGCACTACTTTGGGGAGGTGCGTCGGCTCTTAAAAGAGCAAGGGGCCGACGATATTTTGCTCTTTGGCGGCGGTATTATCCCCGACGAAGACGTGCCCCACCTGAAAGAGATGGGCGTGGCAGGGGTTTTTGGGCCCGGTACCAGCACCCAGGACATCGTGGAATTTCTGAAGAAATCTGTTCCAGAGCGCTGGGCTGCTCAGGGCTAAAGTTCTGTAGCGGCACTTTCCGCCGGAGTAAAAAAATGGCAACCAAATCTAAAAATACCAAAGTAAGCCGCAAAAAACGGGCCCCCAAGCCCACGTCGAAGCCCTTACCCACGGCCTGGGTGAGGGTGCCTGACGAAGCGGAATTGCCGGAGGATGTTCGAGCTTTATTCGGAAAATTCAGAGATAAAACTGGTTTTGTTCCCAACGTGGCCCGCAACTTTGCCCTTACGCCAGAGCACTTCTTGCGCTGGTTTCGCTACTACGACTTCCTGATGCGAGGCGAAGACCAAAGCCACCTCAGTCGCAAAGAGCGCGAGATGATTGCAGTGGTGGTCTCTGCCGCCAACGAGTGCGAGTATTGTCTGGCCTCACACTCGGCCTATTTGCGCGAAATCACGGGCGACCCGGTTTTGCCTGATGTGCTCGCGGCCAACTACCGGCGGGCCCACCTGACCCCACGGGAACACGCTTTGCTCGAGTTCGTTCACCAGATTACGGTAGACTCCGCCGTGATGAGCTCGGCCGATGTGCAAATGCTGCGCACGATTGGCTATAGCGACGAAGCCATCTTCGAGGCAGCGCAGGTAGCCGCCATGTTCAACTTCACCAACCGCATCGCCAACGCAATGGGCTGGGTGCCCAACGAGGAGTACTACTACCAGCACCGAAGCAAGAGGGGAGACTAGTGCCATGCAAGGCTTGAAGCCGTTTGCTTTGTGGGCCCTGATTGCGCTTCTGGTGGGGCTGCTGCTTTACCTGGCCCAGCAGCAGGGCTGGATTCCCGGCAGCTTCCCATACTGGGCCTTGGGCGTGGTGCTGATGCTTGCCCTGGGCTTTGCCAATCTGCTGGCTCGAGGGCCCCGCTAGCCACATGGCTAGATTAATTGCCTGCACCATACAAGCAACCACCTGCTCTGCTTCGACAAGCCCAGCAACCGCAGGATTCAAAAAGATGGCCTCATAGAGCGCTCTTCACAAGTATTGAGCCACTCGCAACTCGATGGCTTTGTCCTGCACAGCACAGTTGCCTCCCGCATGGGAGGCAACGCCTGTGAAGACTGCGATGAGACTTTTTGTTGGAAGTTTATCTTTTTGAACCTGGCATTGGCTCTTGTGCTAGATGTGAATCGGCTTGTCCCAGGTGGCCAGCGCGGCTTCCTTGAGAACCTCGGCCAGGGTGGGGTGGGCATGGGAAGCTCGAGCCAGGTCTTCCGAAGAGGCGTGGAAGGCCATGGCCACGGCGGCTTCGGCAATCAGGTCGCCGGCCCTGGGCCCGATGACGTGCACCCCCAGAATCCGGTCGGTCTCGGCATGGGCCAGAATCTTGGCGAAGCCGTCGGTATCGTTCATGGCCCTGGCCCGGCCATTGGCCGAGAAGGGAAACGAGCCTTTTTTGTAGGCAACACCAGCAGACTTTAGTTCTTCCTCGGTTTTTCCCACCGAGGCGATCTCGGGATGGGTATAAACCACGTTGGGAATGGAGTTGTAGTCCACGTGGCCATACCCCGTTACCATGTACTCCACCGCGGCATAGCCTTCTTCTTCAGCCTTGTGGGCCAGCATGGGGCCGGCAATCACGTCGCCAATGGCGAAAATGCTGGGTACCGCTGTCTGGTAGTGGGCGTTGACCGGAATCCGGCCCCGCTCGTCGGTGGTGAGGCCCACGTTTTCCAGGCCCAGTCCATCGGTGTTTGGCACCCGTCCGGTGGCCAGCAGCACCCGGTCGGCCACCAGGGGTTCGCCCCCTTCGTACTCCACGATGCCCTTGCCGTCTTTGGCGTAGGCTGCGGTTACGCGCACCCCGGTGCGAATGTCCAGGCCCTGCTTCTTGAAGATTTTCTCGGCAGCTCTGGCAATCTCGCCATCCATACCCCCCAGGATGGTGGGCAGGTATTCCAGCACCGTGACTTTGGCGCCCAGACGGTTCCAAACCGAACCGAGCTCGAGGCCAATCACCCCACCCCCAATCACCACCAGGTGCTCAGGCACTTTGGAGTAGGCGATGGCCTGGTCGGAAGTACCCACAATCTCATAGTCAAGCGCAACCCCTTTGAGGTTAGCTACCTTGGAGCCGGTGGCAATCAGGATGCGCTCGGCCTCGAGCTCCTGCACCCCCTCGGGCCCTTCGACCAGAACTTTGTTGGGCCCAACGATTTTGCCGTGTCCAAGATAGCGCGTTACTTTGTTTTTCTTAAACAGGTACTCCACGCCCCCGGTATTGGCCTTAACCACTTTGTCTTTGTGGGCCATCAGACTGGCCAGGTCAAGCTCGAGCTGGCCGATTTTTGCCCCAACGAGCTGGTTATGCTTAGCTGCGTGGATTTTCTCGGTAGCGTCCAGCAAGGCTTTAGAAGGGATGCAGCCTACCCGCAAGCAGGTTCCCCCTAAGGCGGCCTCTTTTTCCACGCAGGCCACATCCAGACCCAGCTGGGCCGCCTTGATGGCGGCCACGTAGCCACCTGGCCCTGCGCCAATTACCACCAGTTGATGTTTGGGCATAGTTCCTCTCAATGCACAGTTGTTATCTCACCACATTGCCAGGCCGACTAAATTTCCAGAGCCAGCCGTACCGGGTTTTCAATGAGCTCTTTGATCCGCTTGAGGAAGGTCACGGCCTCGCGCCCGTCCACAATACGGTGGTCGTAGGAGAGGGCCAGGTTCATCATCGGACGAACCACCACCGCACCGTTTTTGGCCACGGGGCGCTCGACAATGGCGTGCATACCCAGAATTCCCACCTGAGGCGGATTGAGGATGGGGGTCGAGTTGAGCGAGCCATAAATCCCCCCGTTGGTAATGGTGAAGGTACCGCCCATCAGCTCTTCGGGCTTGATCTTCTTTTCCCGCACGCGGGTTCCGAAGTCGGCAATAACGGCCTCGATCTGGGCCATGGAGAGTTGGTCGGCATCACGAATCACCGGCACCACCAGCCCTTCGCCACCACCCACCGCAATGCCGATGTCGTAGTACCGGTGATAGACGATATCGGTTCCGCGGATCTCGGCGTTGAGCTGCGGGATTTCCTGCAGGGCCTGTACCACTGCCTTCACAAAAAAGCTCATGAAGCCCAGTTTGAGGCCGTACTTCTTCTGGAAGGCCTCTCCATACTCCTTGCGCAGCTCCATCACCATGCCCATGTCGGCCTCGTTGAAGGTGGTGAGCATGGCGGTGTTCTGCTTGGCTGCCAGCAGGCGTTCGGCAATGCGGCGGCGCAGGGGGGTCATGGGCACCACGTCGTCGCGGCGTTCGCCCTTGATGGCGGGGGGGCTGGGCGGCTTGGCTGCGGTGGGCTGTTGAGCGGCAGGGGCCGCGGGCGCGGCAACAGCCCGCTGCACATCTTCTTTGAGCACCCGACCCCCCGGCCCGCTCCCCGGAATGCTGCTTGCTGGAATGCCAGCCTTTGCGGCCAGACGCTCGGCGGCCGGCATCACCTTGCTGTCGGATACTGCCGAGGCCGTGGTGGGGGCTGGCGCAGGGGCGGCCTGGGCCGGAGCGCTGCTTGCGGTAGCCGCCGCACCTTCTTCCAGCAGGGCCACCACATCGCCCACCCTGGCCTGTCCGCTGGGGATGAGAATTTTTACCAGCCGACCCGCGACCGGTGAGGGCAGCTCGAGGGTAGCTTTGTCGGTGACGAGCTCTACCAGCGGTTCGTCCACACCCACCGCATCCCCTTCTTGCTTAAGCCACTGTCCGATTTCTACTTCGGTGATGGATTCACCAACTGCCGGTATTTTTAGTTCCAAGGCCATGTTGCCTCCGTATAAGGGTGCTGGCACCCAAACCTGTCCAACTTTACTCCATCTACCCGGCTCGAGGTTCGCGGGAACACTCGGAAACCCAGTCCTGCCTATAACCCCAGGGCCGCTGAAACAAGGGCCTGCTGTTCTTTGTCGTGCACCTTCTTGGAGCCCACCGCCGGGCTGCTGGACTCGGGCCGCGCAACGACGCGCAAGGGGTGGCCAAAGATGCGGTCACCGAAGCGGGCCCTAATAAACCACCAGACCCCCATGTTGGCGGGCTCCTCCTGGGTCCAGACCACCTCGACCTTGTCGGAGTACTGGGCCAGCGCGGCCTCGAGCGGCTGCATTGGGAAGGGATATAGCTGTTCCAGCCGAACAATGGCCACGTCGTCCTTTTGGGCGGCGCGCCGGGCGGCCTCGAGGTCGTAATACACCTTGCCTGAGCACAGTATCACGCGCTTAATTGCCGGGCCGGTCGAGCCAGCAAGCACCCGCTGGAAGCGGCCTTGGGCCAGCTCGTCCAGCCGGGAAACGGCATCGGGGTTGCGCAGGAGGCTCTTGGGGGTCATCACGATGAGGGGTTTGCGCCAGGGGCGCACCACCTGGCGCCGCAGGAGATGGAAGTACTGGGCCGGGGTGGTGGGGTAGGTGACCTGCATATTGTCGTTGGAGCAAAGCTGCAAGAAGCGCTCGAGGCGGGCGCTGCTGTGCTCCGGGCCACCGCCCTCCATGCCGTGCGGCAACAGCAGCACAATCCCCGAAAGGCGGCTCCACTTGGCCTCTGCCGAGGCAATGAACTGGTCAATGATCACCTGGGCGGTGTTGACGAAGTCGCCATACTGCGCTTCCCAGCCCACCAGGGCCTCGGGCATGTCCAGGCTGTAGCCGTACTCGAAACCCAAAACCCCAGCTTCCGAGAGGGCCGAGTTGTACAGCTCCACCACCGCCTGACCCTCGGCCAGATGATTGGCCGGAATGTAGCGCTCTCCGGTAAGGTGGTCGGTATAGCCGCCGTGGCGCTGGGTAAAGGTTCCACGAACCACATCCTGCCCAGAAATACGCACCCGGTGTCCCTCCACTGCCAGCGAAGCAAAGGCCAGCATCTCGGCAGCCGCCCAGTCCAGGGGGCGCTTGTTATGGCCCATCTCGCGCCGCGCCTCTACCAACCGAACCAGTTTGGGGTGCAGGTGAAAGCTCTCGGGCAGCCGGGTTAGGCCATCCATCAGGGCCGTGAGTTTTTCTGATGGAACCCCGGTTTCGGGGTCGGGAACCCCTTCTTCGGGGCCGCCCAGATAGCCCTTCCAAACGCCACCACCGGCAGGGGGGCGGGTGGGTGTGGGCTCCCGTCTGGCCCCCGAGAAGGCCGCCTCGAGGGTTTCCTGGTACAGCTTGGCCAGGGTGGCGCAGGTTTCTGGGGTGCACAAGCCCTCGCGCTCGAGCTTGGCCTGGTAGCTCAGGTAAAGAGGCTTCTTGGCCGCAATGCGGCGGTACATATCGGGTTGGGTAAAGCTGGGCTCGTCGGTTTCGTTGTGGCCGCGCTTGCGGTAGCCAATCAGATCGATAAACACATCGCGCTTGAACTCCTTGCGGAACTCCATCGCCAGGGCCACCACGCCCACCAGTGCCTCGGGGTCTTCGGCGTTGACGTGGAAAATGGGGGACTCCACCATCTTGGCAATCTCGGTGGAGTAGCGCCCGGCGGTGTATTCGTGCGGCTCGGTGGTGAAGCCCACCTGGTTGTTGAGGATAATGTGAACCGCGCCCCCCACCGTATACGCTGGCAGCCCGGAGATGTTGAGGGTCTCCTGCACGATGCCTTCCCCAATGAAGGCCGCGTCGCCGTGCACCAGCAGCAACATGCCCTTTTCTCGCTTTGTATCGCCAAAGCGGTCTTGCTTGGCGCGGGTGCGACCCATGGCCACTGGCGCCACAAACTCCAGGTGGGAAGGGTTGAAGTTGAGCGACAGGTGCAGCTTGCCGTGGGGGGTCTCGATGTCGCTCGAGTAGCCCAGGTGGTATTTCACATCGCCGTGGTAGCCTTCGGGAAAATGCTCTTCAAACTCCAAAAAGATGTCCCGCAGGGGTTTCTTGACCACATTGGCCAGCACGTTTAGGCGGCCCCTGTGGGCCATTCCCATCACCACCTCCACCACCCCGTGCCTGGCGGCATTCTCCAGGGTAAGATCCAGCAGGGGTATCAGCGACTCGGTGCCCTCGAGGCTAAAGGTCTTGGCCCCAAGGTATTTCTTTTGCAAGAACTCTTCAAACAGGGTTGCTTGCATGAGGCGCTCGTGAATTTTCCTTTTCTGCTCTGGGGTGGGCCGCAAAAACCCAGCTGCCAGGCGAGCTTCGATCCAGTTGCGCACTACCGGATCGTCGAGGTGGCCGTACTCGATACCCACCGTGCCACCGTAGCGGGCTTTGTACTGCTCCAGCACCGCCCGCAAAGTAGGGGCGCCTAGCTCCATAGGTACTGGCCGGTCGAGGTCGGCTTCGCTCAGGCCAAAAAAGCTGGGGTCAAGCTCCGGGGGCGTGCGCCGCTGCCGATCTAACGGGTCGATGCGCGCAACCAGATGGCCGCGCTCACGGTAGGTGCGCAAAAAGCGCACTGCTTTCAAAAAAAACGAGGCCAGCTCGGATAGCGAGGCCTCGTCAGGCGGTTGTCGTTGCACCAGGCCATTTCCACCGACAGGCTCGCTTTGCACGTTCTGAAAGTAGCTCGCCCACTCGGCAGGGATGGACGCCGGGTTCTTCTCGTACTCCTGGTACAAAGCCTCGAGGAAAGCCAGATTCGAACTATCTATTGACCGTTCCATACTCACGGCTTTCTAGTCTACTAGGTTCTGCGCCGAAGAAACGTGTCAGCCCACCAGCCAACCGCTGGCCGGCTATCCCAAGCGCTTTTATCAAGCCACTCAAACCCGGGCTTGAAATCGCCTTCAGCGCGCTTGTTGTTTTTGCTCGTTAGGGGTGGGCTCAGACCAGCGCATCGACCTGAGCGGCAGCCTCGAGGTCTTTCCGGGTCACTCCTCCCGCCGAATGGGTGACGTAGGCCACCCTTACCTTGCCCCACATGATTTCCAGGCTATCGGGGTGATGGTCGGTTTTTTCTGCCAGAAGGGCCACCTTCACTGCAAAGGCTACCCCCTGGGCATACGAGTCGAAAGCGAAGGTTTTCTCGACCCGGCCTTGAACCAGCTGCCAGCCCGCTAGGTCTTGCAGGGCGCTGGAGATTTCTTCATGGCTCAGCTTGGCTGTCATATGTAAGCCTCCTGACCATAACTTACGCCCACGGCGGCCAGCAGAGTGCAGTGCGATACGAGTTTTGGCAAGTTTGGCCGAACAGCCTACCAAGGGGTGAATGCTTACCCCTTTTGCCCAACACGGAGCGAGGGATGCACTCCAGGCCTCACAGCGATTTGGGGCGCTGGACAAGTACCTCAGTGAGGCTGTTTTACCCTTTTACCCGACCGGATTGCACATAGCCAAAATACTGTGCTATACTCCGCGTTGGCGCCTTTTTTGGGTTGGTTTCCCCGAGCCGCTCAAACAAAGGCAAATCACACGCTGCGACGGCGTTGGTAGGCGCTGGCGCAAAATGGAGATAGCTGTGTTCAAGACATACGTTCCTGAACCTAAAGAGCCCGGCTGGGTTCTGATAGACGCCGAAGGTCAATCCATTGGTCGGGTGGCCTCGAAAATCGCTGCCGTTTTGCGCGGCAAGCACAAACCCGACTTCACCCCCAACATGGCCATGGGCGACTGTGTGGTGGTCATCAACGCGGACAAGGTGGTTTTGAAGGGTTCTAAACCGCGCACCAAGGTCTACACCCGCTACTCAGGCTACCCCGGCGGCCTCAAGCGCACCGTTGGGGCTGTGATGCTGGCCGAAAAGCCGGTAAAGGCCGTTGAGCACGCTGTCAAGGGCATGCTCCCCAAAGGTACCTTGGGCAACATTATGTTTCGTCGGCTGAAAGTTTACGCCGGCGCCAACCACCCCCATGCGGCCCAGAAGCCCGTCAAGATGGAGGTCGAATAATGGAACAGTATTACGGAACGGGCCGTCGTAAAACCAGTGTGGCTCGTGTGTTCTTGCGCCCCGGAAGCGGCAAAGTCGAGATCAACGGTATCCCCTTTACCGAGTACTTTGGGGGCCTGGTGAAGGCCGTTACGGCCCTCGAGCCCCTGCGTCGGGTAGATGCCACCAGCCGCTTTGATGCCTTTATCACCGTGAATGGTGGCGGTAAGGCAGGCCAGGTCGATGCCATTCAGCTGGGTATCGCCCGCGCCCTGGTCAACTACAACCCCGACCTGCGAATCAAGCTCAAACCCGCCGGGCTGCTTTCCCGTGACCCACGGGAAGTCGAGCGCAAGAAGTACGGCAAACACAAAGCCCGCCGTGCTCCGCAGTACAGCAAGCGATAGGCGTTGCTTCGCCAAGCCCCCGCCCTATGGTGGGGGTTTTTTGCTTGCTGCCAAAGGCGTATCCTGGGAAGCATGGAAAAAGCTGAACTAAAGCGCCTTGTGGATGCCAACGACTGGCTTTGGGAACAGTGGTGGCCTGCGCTGCTGGCCCTATCACCGGAACAGTCCCACCGAGAGGTTGGAGGCTCGTTCCCCAGCGTGTTTGCTACCACTGCCCATATGGTAGGGGCCGAAGCGGTCTGGCTAGAGCGGCTGCAGGGTAGCCCAGCCGCCTCTTTTCCAGCCAATCCGGCAGACATGAAGGGCTTGCACCAATCCTGGCAGCGGCTGGCCTCTAAACGCCAGGACTGGCTCGCTACCGCCGACCCAAACGCCCTCATTACCTACAGCTTTTCCGGCGGAACCTCAACCAACACCGTAAGCGAGATTGTGTTTCACTTTTCCAGCCATGCCCACTTTCACCGGGGGCAGCTGGCAGGTCAGATGAGGCTTTTGGGCCAGAAGCCCCCTTCGGCGCACTTTATTGGCTATTTCCGGCTCTGATTAGTGGCTGGGGGCATCCTTTTTGCATGACACTTACCTGACCAAAATGCCGCTACACTAATAACCGATGCCGAAACTGCTACTGGTCGAGGATGAGCCCTCCGTTCGGATGGGACTTAGGCTCTCCCTCTCCAAAGTCGGGCACCAGGTACTGGAAGCGGCCACTGCTGCTGAAGCCTGGGAAAAAATGGCTTATGCGGATCTGGTCATCCTCGACTGGATGCTGCCGGATGAACCAGGGGTGCGTCTGCTGGAGCGTCTGCGCCGCGATGGACGCTACGAAAACCTGCCGGTGCTGATGTTGACCGCTCGGGCCAGCGAGGGCGACCGCGTCGAGGGTTTAACCCGGGGGGCTGACGACTACCTGACAAAACCCTTCTCCACCCCTGAGCTAATTGCCCGGGTACAGGCCCTATTACGCCGGGTGGGCAAGAGCGGCCGGCTCGAGCGTGGGGCGCTGAGCCTCGATCTGGAGCGGCACCAGGCCTTTTTGGATGGGCATAGCCTCGAGCTCACCCGCCGGGAGTTTGAGTTGCTGGCTTTCCTGGCGCGGCACCCAGGGCGGGTGTATACCCGTGAAGAACTGCTCGAGCGGGTCTGGGGACAGGAGTTTTTGGGCACGGCCCGAACCGTAGACCAGCACATCGCCCAGCTGCGCGATAAACTGAACGAAGACCCCAAGGCCCCTCGCTTCCTGGAAACCCTGCGCGGGGTGGGTTATCGCTTTAGGGAGCACTAACACCGATGGAGACCCTCTTGCACAGTGCCTGGGAGGCTGCCCGCGAGGGGGTGCTGGTGCATGCTGAGGGGCGCGTGGTCTACCTGAATCCGGTAGCAGCCGAGCTGCTGGAGGTGGAGCGGGACAAGGTGGTGGGCCGGTCGTTGCTGCTGGCTTTGCGCGACCACAAGCTCGAGGCGGTGGCCCGAAGGGGGGGTGAGGCCACGGTCGAGACCCGCAGCCGCACCCTGTGGGTCAGGGCTATCCCGGGGGTGCTGCTATTGTGGGACAGAACCGAAGAAAAAACCCGCCTGGAGGCCCTCGAGGAGTCCAGCAGGGTACTCGCGCACGAATTCCGTACCCCGGTGGCCGGGATGCTCTCCCTGCTGGAAGCCTTGCAAAGCGGCCTGCAGGGGGCCCAGGCCCAGGAAGCCTTGCAACTGCTTTACCAGGAAACCCTGCGCCTGCGGCGGCTGGTAGAAGACCTGCCCCTCCACCGCCGCCCCTCGCAAAATAGAACCTTTGCCCTGGAAGAACTACAGAACCGCCTGGAGCGTTTTTTGGCGCCCCAACTGGCGCAAAAATCGGCCTGGATTCAGTGGCAGATTCCCCATACGGTCTGGGCCAACCCGGACGCGGTCTACCAGGCCCTGCTCAACCTGCTGGACAATGCCCTAAAATAT
>Ga0272446_1002541_pt1 | contig 24619 bp, 21 predicted proteins | sample YNPCB0061_FD_194587 | JGI IMG/M metagenome (GOLD analysis project Ga0272446, IMG submission 194587) | Hot spring microbial mat communities from Yellowstone National Park, WY, United States - YNP-CB-006-1 | ecosystem: Environmental > Aquatic > Thermal springs > Hot (42-90C) > Sediment | place...
GCGCCGGCGCCCGCGACGGCGACCTGATCCCGGACGCCTCCATCGACGACTTTGTCGCCGCGGGCAACTATGCCGGCGCGTCCTGTATCATGGACGCTGTCTGCTCCATTGAACCCTTATGAGCGAAATGCGCGAGCGCCTGGCCCAGTTATACGCCGAATTGGGCCAGGCGCTCCTGAAACCGCCCGAAGAGCAGGAAGCAGCCATCGAGTACTACCGGCTCTTTTTCAACCCCCAGGGCACACCCTGTCCGCTGTGGCAGTCGGTGTGGGAGAAGGAAGAGGGCAAGCCGCCGCAGCTCTTCGGCGAGGCGCATCACCGCGCGCTCGGCTGGTATCGCCGCTACGGCTTCGAGCCCGCGGCGAAGAACGAACCGGCCGACCACCTCGGGCTGCTGCTGCTGTTCTATGCCAAGCTGCTGGCGGACGGCGAGCCGGCCGAGACCCTGGAAAAGTTCGAGAACGAACACTTGCGCTGGGCCGAGCTGTTCGTGGCGAAGCTCAAGGCGGAAGCGCGGCACCCCCAGTTTCAGCAACTGGCGGAACGGCTCGACGAGAACCTCTAGCCACGGGCGCCCCGCGCTGATAAGATCCCTCCCATGAAGACCGCATGGCTGGGCTGGATCTGTCTCTGCGCGGCAATGGCGCAGCCGGGTGAGTGGACCGTCTGGAGCGCGCGCGAGGAATTGCGGCCCGATACGGCGCGCGAGGGCGAGTGGCTGGTGATCCGAGGCGGCGGGCGGCCGGAAAGCTACGGCGGCTGGGTGCGGCGCGCCGATGGCATCCGTGGCGGCGCATGGTACCGCTTCTCCGCCGAGTATGCCGTGCGCGGGGTGCAGGCGGAGAACTGGCAGGTCGTGGCGCGCCTCGACTGGCTCGATGCACAAGGGCGCCGCGCCGGGCAGCCGGAGTACGCGGCTTGGACCGAAAGGCAGGGTGACGCCACGCGGGTCTCCGTCTCGGCGCCTGCCCCTGCGAATGCTGCTGCGGCGAAGCTCGAACTCCTGCTCGCGAACGCCCCCTCGGGCGAGGTGCGCTGGCGCAACGCGCGGCTCGAAGAGATCCCCGCGCCGACGCCGCGCCGCATCCGCATCGCTGCCATCAATCTCCGGCCGGAGCGCACCGCAGGCCCGGCGGAAAGCGTGGAGCGATTCCTCCACGCCGTGGAGCAGCGCGTGGAAGGACGCGCCGATCTCATCGTCCTGCCCGAAGGCATCACGGTCGTGGGCACGGGCATGTCCTACGTGGAAGTGGCCGAAACCGTCCCGGGTCCGACAACGGAAAAGCTCGGCGCGCTGGCGCGGCGGCACAAGGCGTGGGTGGCGGCGGGCATCTATGAGCGAGACGGGCGTGCAGTATACAACACGGCGGTGCTGGTGGACCGCGAAGGCCGCGTGGCAGGCAAGTACAGGAAGGTGTATCTCCCGCGCGAGGAGGTGGAGCGCGGATTGACGCCCGGCAATTCCTATCCCGTGTTCGGGACGGACTTCGGGCGCGTGGGCCTGATGATCTGCTACGACGTCTTCTTCCCCGACCCGGCGCGCGCGCTGGCGGCGCAGGGCGCCGACCTGATCCTGCTGCCGATCTGGGGCGGCGACGAGACGCTGGCGGCGGCGCGCGCTATCGAGAACAAAGTGTTCCTGGTCGCTTCGGGGTACGACCACCCGACCTACATCATGGATCCGGACGGGAAGCGCGTGGCGCAGGCGCCGCAGCGGGGCGAGGCCGCCATCGCCGAGATCGACCTCTCGCGCCGTTATGTCGACCCCTGGCTCGGCGACATGCGCACGCGGCGGCTGAAGGAGATCCGCCTGGACGTTCCTGTGCCGCTGCCCGGGAGGCTGCGGTGAACGCGGCACGGCGGTAGAATCGGCTCGTCATGACAGTGTTTCTGTTGCTGCTGGCCTTCGTCCAGCCCCCCGAAGAACTGCGCGCGAAAATGCTGGACCTGATCGGCCGGCTGCCGGAGATGCGCACGCCGTTGAATGCGCGGGTGACCGGAGTGCTGGAACGTCCCGGGTACCGGGTGGAGAAGCTGCTGTTTGATTCGCTGCCGGGGTTCCATGTCACAGCGAATCTCTATGTGCCGCTGGGCAAGCCGGGGCCGTTTCCGGCGGTGCTCGGGACGGCCGGGCACAGCCAGGCGGGCAAGGCCGCTGCAACGTACCAGCGGGCGTGGATTTCGCTTGTGCGGCGCGGCTATGTGGTGCTCGCTTACGATCCTCCGGGGCAGGGAGAGCGGATCGAGTATTTCGACCCGGAGATGCAGCGCCCGCGGCTCCGCCCCGGCGGCGTGGACGAGCACATCATGGCCGGGCTGCAATGCCTGCTCGTCCGGCACTCGATTGCCCGCTACTTTGTATGGGACGGCATCCGCGCCTTCGACTATCTGGCGACGCGGCCGGAGGTGGACCGAGGACGCATTGGCGTCGCGGGCAACTCGGGTGGAGGGACGCAGGCGGCGTATCTGGCGGTGTTCGAGCCGCGGCTGGCCGCGGCCGTTTCGAGCTGTTACATCACGCGCTGGAAGGAACTGTGGGACGGCCCCGGGCCGCAGGACGCCGAGCAGGTGTGGCCCGGTTTTCTCTCCTCAAAATTCGATTTCGCCGATTTTATCCGCGCATTTGCGCCAAAACCATTCCTGATTTCCTCCGCCATTCGCGACTATTTCCCCATTGCCGGCGCGCGGGCGGCGTTCCAGGCAGCCGCGGAGCACTACCGCCAGCTCGACGCCCCGGGCCGCGTGGAGATGGTGGAGCACGACGGCCCGCACGGCTGGGCAAAGCCGCTGCGCGAGGCCGCGGTGCGTTTCTTTGACAAGCACCTGCGGGGCGTCGAGGAGCCTTACCAGGAGCCTGACATCGACACCGAACCCGAGTCCTTGCTGTGGGTGACCCCCACCGGGTATCTGGCCAACTCTTACGGCAGCGAGACGGTGTTTACTCTGAACCGCGCGGTGGCGGAGGAACTGTATCCGCGCCGGAGGGCTCTTTCGATCCGGAACCCCGAGGAGCTGCGGGCGTTGATCGGCAACCGCCTGAAGATCGAACTGCCCGCCCAGCCGGCGGGCGGACGGAGCGGCGGCGCGGCGGCCGTAGTCACAGCCGGAGCCGCCAAGGCGGATGAGGAGGATCTCAGGCAAGCGGGTTTCATTGTGAAACCTGCCGCTCTGGGGGCGCTGCCGGAGGGCCGGGCAGGCTATTCCCCGGCCTATCAGGCGGCGGCGAGGGAGTGGCTTCACGGGCGCAGCCTGGTCAGCCGGCACGTGGAGGCGGTGCTGCGTGCGGCAGCCGAACTGAAGAGCGATCCGTCAGTCGATCCCAGGCGGATATTCCTTTATGGCCGTGGCGCCGCAGGCGTGGCGGGGTTGATCGCCGCAGCGCTTGACGAACAGGTGGCTGGCGTTGCGGCGGAGCAGACGGTCACAAGCTGGTATGCGGTGACGCAGGCGAAGCTCCATGAGGGCACGGCCGAAATCGTCGTGCCGGGCGTGCTGAAGGATTTCGACCTGCCGGATCTCGTCAACCTGATCGCGCCCCGCCCGCTCTGGCTGGTGGACCCGCGCGCGCCCGGCGGCGGCCGCAGCAGCGCGCCCGAGTATCCGCGCCCGTGGGTGCGCGTGGTGGAGCGGCCCGAGGATTGGCCGCTGATGAAGTGGCTGGGACCGTTGTTCGACGTCCGGTAGCAGCCGGGAGGCTCTCAGAGAAGCCGGCCGTCCCGCACGACCGAAACATAAGGGATGAACACACCTGATTGTCCTTTACATTTTGGGGGGGCAGGGTACTAGACTGGCTATCATTGCTTCCAATGGAGGAGACCACAGTCATGAAGAGATTTGCTGCCGCCCTCGTGCTGGCGGTTCTGGCTTGCGCCCAAGCCCCGGCCGCGGTGATTTACAACGAGACCGAGCCGAACAACACCTGGGCCACGGCGAATGTGATTGCCGGCCATGACGGGACGCTGATCATCAATGGCTCGCGCGCCAGCGACTCCGCGGCGGACTACTTCCGCTTCCCGGCAGTGCCGGGTCTGTTCACCGGGACGGTCTGTTGCAGCGGCGATCCGATGCTCGCGCTGTTCGACCCGGCGGGGAATATTGTGGCGGCCAACGATGACTATTGAGGCCTGATGCCTTACATCGCTTACAACATCACTTCCGCCGGCATGTGGACCGTCGCTGTTACGGGCTGGCCGGACTGGGGATTCAGCGGAGGAGGCTCTTCGGGTTGGGGTACCAGGCAACCCTGACCTTCGGCTCGCCTGCCAGTTCCGAGATCCCCGAGCCGGGCACATGGGGGTTGCTTGCAGCGGGACTGGTTGGAATGTTCGCTTTCCGCCGCCTGCGCGGTTGATGCTCGCCCCCGGCGCCGCTCAAGGCTTCTTCTTGCGCCTGGCTTCTTCCGCGGCTTTCAACTGTTCGTAGTCCGCTGCACTGGCTTCGCGCCAGCCGCCCGAGGCTTGCTTCGGCTTCCCGGAAGCGGAGACCGGCTCGTTGGGGGCGGGCACGCCGAGGCGCGGGTCGGGGCCGCGGGCGCCGTAGGTTTCGTCCGAAGTCCGGCGGCGGACTGCCGGCGCGGTAGTGGCGGCGGACGGCTCGCGCGAGTCCTGGTCGGCAGACGGGGCAGCATGCTCGGAAGAGGCGGCGGCTGCGGATGCTGATGAGACCTCATCGGGCGGAGGCGGTGCCCAGTCCGCAGGCACCACATACTGGGCCCGGTACTTGAGCTGCGCGCCGGGATAACGCCTTGCGGCATCGCGCGAGAGCGCCACCGAGATCGTGCGCCTCTGGCCTACCTTGGCATCGGCGGGGACGGAGAAGAAGAGCGAATAGCGCTGCCGCAGGCTTTCCAGCGTATCCAGCAGCGCCGAGGCGTGCTCCACGGGCAGGCTGTCGCCGCCCGAGGAGCGGGCGATCTCCGGGGTTCCAGCCGATTGCGTATGCGGCCGCATCGAGCCGGGCGCGCGGCCCGGGTAGCGCGGGCCGAAAATGATGTCGCCCCAGCCGGGGCTGCGCTGGCGGCGGCCGGTGCCGAGGGCGTCCGGCGCGATCAGGGCGCTCAACACGGCGTCGGCGTCTTCAAGCGCCCGCAGCACGCGCTGTTCGTTGCGGTCGCGCTCGGTCTGATCGTCGGTGAGAATGACGATGGCGCGCCGCGCGTCGCGCCGCGCGGAGGATTGCACGTAGCGCGCGGCGTCGAGCAGCGCCCGCGTGATGTCCGTGCCGCCGTTGAACGCCTCCTCGTTCACCACTGCATCCAGCCCGTTGGCGACGACCTCGAGCGAATCGCTCCAGCCCATCCGCACCCTGGAGCGGCGGTCGAAGACCATGATGGCGCCGCGGTCGCCCGGCGCGAGCGTGCGCAGGGCGGAGCGCGAGGCGCGCGCGATCCGCTCCACATGCGGCCTCATGCTCACGCTGACGTCGATGAGGAACAGCACATCGAGCGGCATCTCCTCGGCCGCGAAACTGCGGACGGGCTGCTCGCGCTGGTTGTCGTACAGGAGGAAGTCCCGCGCCGTGAGCCCGGCAATCGCCCTCCGGTTCGGGCCCGAGACGAGGACGTCGACGCGCACGAGGCTCACGTCGGAGCGGAACACGAACTTCTCCTGCTCCTGCTGCGCCCTCGCCGCCGGCGCGAGGGCCAGCGCCAAAGCCAGGAGCGCAGGCCGCACGGTCACACCTTTCCGACGCTGCCGCGCCCCCAGGCGTTGCAGGCCGCCCCCAGAATCTCACGGATTCAGCCACGCGGCAAGGCGGGCTTTCTGCTCCTCGGTGGCGTCGGGGCGGATCTCCAGCGTCCAGGACTCGGGCGTGCGCGCCTCCAGCGGCAGCTTCAGCGTCATGATCTGGTCACGCCGGGCGACGAGCACTTCCACTACTGTGCCGGGCTTGTAGTTTTCGAGGTGCGCGGGCCATTGCTCCGGCCGCACGCGGAAACCGTTGACGGCGAGAATCTCGTCATCCACGTTGAAGCCCGCTTCGTAAGCCGGCGTGCCGCGGCGCAGGCCGGAAATCACGATGCGGCCGGGCGTGTTCGCACTGACGCTGATCCCGGTGACCAGTTGCGGCCGGCCCTGCGCGGGGCGGAAGCGCAGCCCGAACCAGTCGAGCATTTCCGCGTAATCCAGCTCCTCGGTGGTCTCGAGAACGCGCTGGAACCATTCGGAGAGATCTGCGCCCGCCACTTCGTTGCACACCGCGCGAAACTCCTGCGGCGTGAAGCCGCGCGCGCCGCCGTAGCGCTGGTAAGCAAGCCGCATGGCGTCGTCGAGCGACCTCCGGTTGCCGGTGGCGCGGCGGATTTTGGCGTCGAGCAGCAGGCCGATCACCTGCCCTTTGGTGTAATAGCTGATCGTCACATTGGGCGAATTCTCGGTGGTCCGGTAGAGGCCGATCCAGGCGTCGAAGCTCGCCTGCTCCACAGGGGTCACCAGCCGCCCGGGCGTCGACTGCAACTGCCCGATCGCCTGCGACATCGCCTGAAGAAACTGCTCGCGCGTGGAAAGCTTGGCCCGCGCCAGCGCCAGCGGGCCGTAATACGACGTCACGCCCTCGGCCAGCCACAGGCTGCGCGTGTAGTTCTCGTTCTCGTAATCGAACGGCCCCAGCTCGACGGGGCGCAAGCGCTTCACATTCCAGAGGTGGAAATACTCGTGGCTGACCAGGCCGAGCCAGCCGAGCCGCGCCGGCCGCCGCACGCGCGGCGCCGAGGGGTCCGGCGCGGCGGCCGGCGTCTCCTGTGTGTTGCCGTACGCCCAGCGGCTCGTGTTCATCCAGGTCGAGTTGCGGTGCTCGAGACCGCCTCCCGCTCCGGTGAGCAAATTGAAAAAGACGTATTTCTCATACGGCAATCCGCCGAACATGCGCGCGTATTCTTCGACGATCTTCGCCACGTCGCGCGCCGATGCCGGTCCGTCCCACCACGGGCCTTCGCCCTCGTTCACCAGATAATGCTTCTTCCCTGCTGCGGTGAATTCGTGGATGGCTGCGTTGCCCGCATAGATGGGGCAGTCGACGAGCTCATCGAAATCCGCGGCGATCCACGAGTGCGGCGCGGGGCCCTCTTTCATGCCGCTGATCGATTTCTTCCACGCAGCGGGCAGCTCCAGCCGCACTTCGTGGGGGCGCTTTTCGCCGCCGGCAAGCGTGATGAACGTGGGAGCACCGTTCAGCATGGCGAACCCGGCGTCCACCCAGTTGCCTTGCACGCTCATCTCGCGCGCGTAGACGCGATAGGAGACCTCCACGGAGGAAGCCTCGCCGGTCTGGATCTTCCAGCGGTTCTTGCGCGTCTTCTCCCAGCGCAGTGCGCGACCCTGCGCGCCGCGGGCGCGGAAGTCCTCAACGAACCGCGAATACTCGCGCACCAGATAGGAGCCGGGCGTCCACACGGCCATGTAGACCTCGACCTCCGGGCCCCCGGCGGGAACCTGGGCGGTCACTTCGACGTAATGTGTGTGCGGCTGCGGGAAGCGCAACGTGTACCGCAGCGGCTCCTGCGCGCAGGCGGCGGCGGAAATGGCGAAGAAAAGAAGCAGGCGTCGGGTCATGGCGGTTCTACAATGGAGACAGCTTGGGATCAAAACCGGTCATTCATGTTTTGGGCGGCGGCCTCGCCGGGACGGAGGCGGCTTGGCAGATCGCGCGCGCCGGGCTTGATTGCATCCTATACGAAATGCGCCCGGGGAGGCAGACCGCAGCCCACAAGACGGGCGAACTGGCCGAGTTGGTCTGTTCGAACTCGCTCAAGAGCGACGCGGAGAACACGGCATCCTGGCTTCTCAAGCAGGAGTTGCGGCGGCTGGGTTCGATCGGCATGCTGGCGGCGGAGCGGGCGCGCGTGCCCGGCGGGCACGCTCTCACCGTGGACCGCGAAATCTTCGCGCGGGAGATCACGGCGGCGATCCTTTCCGAGCCGCGGATCCGCCTGGTTCGCGAGGAAGCCGCCGAAATCCCGACCGATGGCATCGTCATCGTCGCCACCGGACCGCTCACCTCCGGGGCTCTCGCCGCCGACATCGCGCGCCGCACCGGCAGCGAGGGCCTGTATTTCTATGACTCGATCAGCCCCATCGTGGATGCCTCGACGATCGACCGCGAGAAGGTCTTCGCCGCCTCGCGCTACGGCAAGTCGCTTGATGGCGGCGACGATTATCTGAACTGCCCGCTCACGCGCGACGAGTACGAAGCGTTTGTCGATGCCGTGCTGAGCGCGGCGCCTGCCGACGCGCACATCGAAGAAGACCGCGCGCTGCGCGAGGGCAAAGTCCCCTTCTTTGAAGCCTGCCTGCCGATCGAGGAACTGGCCCGCCGCGGGCGCGAGACGCTGCGTTTCGGCCCGATGAAGCCGGTGGGGCTCGTCGACCCCCGCACGGGCAGGCGCCCGTGGGCGGTGGTGCAGCTCCGGCAGGAGGACCTGCGCGCCGGCAGCTACAACCTGGTCGGCTTCCAGAATTACATGAAATTCGGCGAACAGAAGAGGGTTTTCCGGCTGATTCCCGGCCTCGAACACGCCGAATTCCTGCGCTTCGGGCAGATTCACCGCAACACCTATATCCACGCCCCGGCGCTGCTGGACGGCGCGCTTCGGTTGAAACAGGAACCGCGTATTTTGTTCGGAGGCCAGATTTCCGGCGTCGAAGGCTACGTCGAGTCGATGGCCACGGGCCTGCTGGCCGGGCGCGCGGCGGTGGCCATGGCTCGCGGCGGGGAGCCGCGCCCGATGCCGCGCGAGACGGCGCTCGGTTCGCTGGCGCACTACGTGTCGCACGCCCGCGGCGGCGCCTATCAGCCGGCCAACATCTCGTTCGACCTGCTGCCGGAGCTGGATGAAGAGACGCGCCGCAGGCTGGGCAAGGACCGCAAGGCGCGGCACGCGGAGCTGTGCCGCCGCGCGCTGGAGGCGCTGGAACAGAATGAGCGAGCTTGAACGCTGGATCCAGGATTATCTGGCCGAGCTGCAACGGCAGAACGCCTCGGAACAGACGCTGGCCACTTACGGCGTCGACCTGCGGCAGTTTCTCGAATACTTCTCGCGCGGCGGGCTCAAGCCGCCTGGGCCGGCGCAATTCGATGTGCTGGAACTTCGCGAGTGGCTGGCGCACCTCTACGACCGCGGGCTGGACAAGACAACGATCCGGCGCAAACTGGCCGCCGTGCGGAGCCTGTTCGAGCACTGCCTGCGGCGCGGCGCTCTGACAGTGAACAAAGCGAAGCTGCTGGCCACGCCCCGCCTGCCGAAGCGGCTCCCGGTGGTGCCGACCGAGGAGCAGACCAACACGCTGATCGACGGCGTGGCGGAAGGCAAGCTGGAGCGGCCCTACCCGGAGCGCGACCTGGCGTTGCTGGAAGTGCTGTACGGCTGCGGCGTGCGCATCAGCGAGCTGGAAGGCATGAATGTCGATGATCTCGACCTGCGCGAGGGCTGGGTGCGCGTGCGCGGCAAGCGCAAGAAGGAGCGGCAGGTGCCGATCCCGGGGCGCGCGCTCGAGGCGCTGCGCCGCTACCTCGATTGCCGGCGCGCCGCCCCGGGCGAGAGAGCCGTGTTCGTCAACCACCGCGGGCGGCGGCTCACCGTGCGCGGCGCGCACAAGATCCTGCGGCTGTACGCCATCGCGCTCGCCGGCGACTCCTCCATCCATCCGCATTCGCTGCGGCACGCTTACGCCACGCACCTGTTGAACGCGGGGGCGGACCTGCGCGCCATCCAGGAGCTGCTCGGGCACGCGTCGCTTTCCACCACGCAGAAATACACGCAGGTCTCGCTGCGCGAGCTGATGGAAATCTACGACAAGGCCCACCCGCGGGCCTGACAGGTTTTCGCCTTAGAACCCGAGTCCCAGTACCAGCCGAAGTAAGATTGGGAGGCCGGTTCCGTTGTCCGGCGCCCTGCCGGGCAGCAGACTGGAAGCAGACACCTCAAAATGCAGCGCGTGGAGCACGAGACCTGGAAGCGCGCCGAAGTGGCTCGGCTGCTGGCGCTGGTGGAAGCCGAGCGCCGCTACTTCCAGGAGATCCTTGCGGCGCTGCCGGTGGCGGTCGCCATCGTGGCCAGGGACGGCGGGTTGCGCGCGGCGAACCGGGCCTTTCAGGAGCTGTTCGGACTGGAACCGGAAGCGATCCAGCAAACCGTTGTGCAGGGCCTGTTCACGGGCTCGCCCGTTGCGGATTGGGTCCGGGAGGTGGCTGAAACGGGCGTCCCGATCGATGAATGCGAAGTTCTTGTCGGCGAGGGCGGCGGCGCCCGCCACTTTCTGCTGATGTTGGCTCCGGCGCCGGCATGGCAGGAGCAGCAGTGGCAGGAAGCGCTGCTCACGGTGCTTGAGGTTCGGCGGGAGGAGGTTGCCTCGGAAGCGGAGGAGGAGCCGCGGGAAGAAGCGCCACGCGCGCCGGCGGCCCCTCCTCCGGCGACGCCGCAAGAGATCGAGCAGGCCAAGCGCGCGGCCATCGAGCGGCTGAGCGCGCGCGTGGCGCATGTCGCCAACAACCTGCTCATGATCATCGGCGGCTACGGCGAGGAGATTCTGGAAAGCCTGCCGGAAGGCGACGTGCGCCGCGCCGGGATGGCGGAGATCCTGCGCGCCGCCGAGCGGCTGGGGCGCATGACGAAGGACCTCAACGCGCTGGCCACCGCCCGGGACCATCCGGTGGCGCCGCTCGATCTGGCGCAGTGGATGAAAGACCGGGCCGCCGATTGGGCGCAATGGAGCGTCGGCGTGGAGATCCCCGAGGCGGGGCTGTGCGCACTGGTTTCGCCTGAATTGCTGGAGCAGATCCTGGTGGATGCCTCGCGATATCTTTTCCAGGCGCTGGGCGAAGGGGCCAGGCTGAAATTGCGCGCTGCTGCGCGGGGAGCGGACCGGGTTCAGTTACGGCTGGAATGGGAGCATGCGTCCTTGGGGGCCGATGCCCGGGAGCGGTTCTTCGAGCCATTTTCCGGAGAGAAGATCGGCACGGACCCGCCCGTCGGCATTGCCGCGCACATCAAGAGCTGGGAGAGGCTTGGGGGAAACATGGCTCTCGAGCAGAGCGCGTTTGTCATCGAGTGCCCGTGCGCGCAGGTCGAAAAAGGGCCGACCCAGGCTGTGCTTCTGGTCGATGACGAACCGGGCATCCGCAGCCTGGTGGCGCGCGCGCTGGAGAGAGCGGGCTATGCGGTGGTGCAGGCGGGCTCGGCGCAGGAGGCGCTGGAGGCGTGGCAGGCACGCGCGGAAGCGCCGGCGGTTCTCGTCACGGACGTGACGATGCCCGGCATCTCCGGCAAAGAACTGGCCGAGCGCATGCGGATACGCTGGCCGGAGTTGCGCGTGCTTTTCATCTCCGGCTACACCGAGGAGCGGGATCTCGCCGCGGCCGCAGCAGGCAAAGAACCGGACGGGAAGACGCGCTTCCTGCACAAGCCCTTCACGACGGCGCGGCTCATCGAGGAAATCGGCGCTCTGATCGGGCTCTGATCACCGCGGCTGCCGCGCCGGGAGGTGCTCGTTTTGCTCTTCGCCAAAACGCGCCTGCATCACGCCGGCACAGAAACCGCGAGCCAGAAAAAAGTGACACTGCCATCCAGCGCGCGGCAAAAGCGCCGGATCATTGCCCCAAATCTGCGAGGAATTGCAGAAACAGGCGGGCGCAACGGTCCAGGTTTTCGATGGACCCGCCGCCGCGCAAAGGGCTGCACATTTCGTAAGCCACCGGGCCGCGGTAGCCCCCTTCCCGCAGCGCGTTGAGGAAAACGCGGTAGTTGATGATCCCCTCGCCCATGGGGACTGCCAGCGTGGCGGGCGTCAGCGGCTCGAAGTTCACCTGTGCGGGCTGGTAGCGGAAACGCGGCCGGAGCTGATAATCGGCGGCGGTGGTGTGGACCGTGTACGGCGCCATGATGCGGGCGGCGGCCTCGATGTTGTCGCCCTGGAGCGCCGGCGTCCAGGCGTCGAAACAGGCTTTGCAATGAGGGTGATTCACGGCATCGAGCAGATCCCGCAACGACAGGTAGTGCGACGCGCAGTCATGGTGGTTCTGCACGCCGAGGATGACGTCATACTTCGCGGCTCGGTCGGCGGCTTCGCGCAGAATATCCACGAGCCGGTGCTGAGGGAAATCCGGATGCCCGTAGGCGGTGAAGATGCGCACCACGGGAGCGCCGAGATCGGCGGCGCGGCGGCACAGGGCCTCCAAGTGGCTCAACTGTATTTCCACCAGCGGAATGTCGGACCGTTCCTCGCCCGCGGAAAAGTTGTTGTAGCCCGCGATCGCCGCGCAGTGCAGGCCGAGCGAATCCATGCGCTCGCGCAGGCGGAGGCAGTCTTCGCGGCCGTAGTCGAGCACGGAGAGGTGCGGGCGTTTGGCCATCAGCATCACGCCGCGGAAGCCGAGTTCGGCGGCCTTCACCAGGAACTCGTCCAGCGAAAGCCGGGCCTGGCCGGGCCAGACGCCGGCGTAGGAGACGGAGTGGAGGACGGGCTCAAAGACGGACATGGAGGCTCCTTGCTGGATAGTATCGAACTGTGGCCGCTCGTTTCGGGCAATTCCTGGCTGAAATCCGCTCGGCGCTTGGCGAACTGAAGGCTGATTCGCGGCAGATCGCCCGGTACGTGCTGTCTACCGAGTCGCACGTCTACGCCTTCGCCATCGCCGCCAACGTGCTGCTGTCGTTCTGGCCCTTCATGCTGGTGCTGATCGCGCTGCTGCGCAACGTGCTGGAATGGCAGGCCGCGGTCACCGCGTTGTATGCGGCCATCCAGGATTATTTCGCCGGCGCGACCGGCGAGTTTCTCACTTACAACCTGGAGACCATCACGCAGTGGCGGCGCCGCGTGGAGTGGCTCTCGATGCTGCTGCTGTTGTTCACGGCCAACGGCATCTTCCTTCCGCTGGAAGTGGCGTTGAACCGCGCGTGGGGCGCGAAGGAGAACCGGAGCCTGTGGAAGAACCAGGTGGTGAGCATGGGGCTGATTTTCGTCTGCGGCGCGCTCGCATTGTTTTCGGCCGCTTTGACGGGGGCGGGCGTACAGGTGTGGGAGGCGTTTTTCGGGCAGGCGGGAACGAGCGCGCCCTGGGCGATCCGGCTGATTGCCAAGGCGGCTTCGCTACCGGTGACGATTCTGGTTCTGTTCCTGATCTATGTCTACCTGCCCAACACCCTCGTGCCAAAACGGGCGATTCTGGCGAGGGTGGCCGTCGTGGGGCTGATTCTGGAGATGCTCAAGTGGATCAACCTGGCCATCTGGCCATGGCTGTTCCGCAAGTTCGACCGCGAATTCGGCGTCTTCAAGCACTCGGTGACGATTCTGACATGGAGTTTTCTGGCGGCGATGGTAGTGCTCGCCGGAGCGGAGTGGATCGCGTGGCGCACGCGGCAGGAGGAGGCGAGCCCCCCCGTTGTGTCTTCCCCGGAAGCGTGATTCAATAAACACACTATGCCTTACTGTGCCAACTGTGGTTCGCCCGTCGAGGGCGCTTTCTGCCCGAACTGCGGCCAACCTGTTGGGCAGGCTTCTGGAGGAGGATACCCGCCGCCGGCGGGAGGGGCTCCGCAGGGAAGCTACCAACAGGGAGGCTATCAGCAGGGGGGCTACCAGCAGGGAGGATATCCGCCCCCCGGCTACGGCGCTGCGCCTGCGCAAGCGGGCCTCAGCGACAACGCCGCCGGCGCATTGTGCTATTTGGCCGGTCTGATCACGGGCATCATCTTTCTTGTGGTGGCCCCGTACAGCACAAACCGGAACGTCCGCTTCCATGCATTCCAGTCGATCTTTTTCAACATCGCCTGGATCGCGGTCTGGGTCGTGGAGATGATCATCAGCGCGATGCTGGCGGCGATCCCCGTGCTGGGCTGGATCATGAGCCTGCTGTTGACCATGGCCATCGCCCTGGGCGGACTGATCCTCTGGCTGCTGTTGATGTGGAAGGCTTACAACGGCGACCGGCTGATCCTGCCGGTGATCGGCCCGATGGCCGAGAGGCAAGCGCAAAGCTGAACTGCGCCGCGCCCGGCGGCTCCGCGATCTGCCTGCGGAAACCAGCGCGTGCAGTGTGCGTCCAATCTAGATAGAATGATGGCGGGATCCGAGTCCGCCGATCCACGCTGTTCCTGATTCTTTTTCCCAGAGGTTGACGCACATGGCAGAACCCAAGGAGATTACCCGCCGCGATGCCATCAAAACGGCGGGCGCTGTCGCTGTAGCCGGCGCCGCCATCACAAAACTGGAGGGAGCGCCTGCCATCCTGAAGGCGCGCGCCGCCGCCGACCCGGTCAAATACGGCATGGTGGGCACCGGCAGCCGCGGCACATACCTGCTGAAGCACCTCAAGGGCATCGACACCGGCGCGTGCGTCGCCATTTGCGACATCAGCGACGATGCGCTCGACAAGGCGCAGAAGACGATCGGCGGCAATCCCCGCCGGTACAAGGATTACCGGGAGCTGCTCGCCGACAAGGACGTGGAGGCTGTGTTCGTCACCACGCCGCTGTTCATGCACTTCCCGGTCACCCGCGACGCGCTGGAAGCGGGCAAGCACGTCTTCTGCGAGAAGAGCCTCGTCTTCAAGCCGGAAGAGGTCCACGCCCTGAAGGCTTTGGCGCACTCGAAGCCGAAGCAGGTGTTGCAGGTGGGCTTGCAGCGCCGCTACAGCGCGATGTATCAGGCGGCGCGCCAGATGATCGAAAAGGGGCTGCTCGGCGAGGTCGGCTACGTGCAGGCGCAATGGCACCGCAACCCCGGCTGGAAGATGAAGAAGGGCGTGCCGAACGAGCGGATGGCCAACTGGCGCCTGTTCCGCGAGTACTCCGGCGGGCTGGTGGCCGAGCTCGCATCACACCAGGTCGACGTCGCCGACTGGATGCTCGGCATGACGCCCGAAGCCGTGATGGGGCTCGGCTCGCTCGATTACATGAAGGATGGCCGCGACATCTTCGACAACGTGCAGTTGATTTACAAGTACCCGAAGGGCCGCCGGCTGGTCTGGACCAGCGTGCCCTGCTCGACGCACTGGCCGGGCGTCGGCGGCGCGCGCACCGAGATGGGCGAGATCATTGAAGGAACCCACGGCACCATCCACATCACCATTGGCGACGACAACAACCGCCCCATCGGCATGTGGTTCCGCGAGCCGAATCCGCCATCCAAGGCCGAGGAAACCAAAAAAGCCGCCAAGAAAGAAGAGTTCAAGGCCGGCGCCACCATGGTCGCGGCGGCGGGTTCCCGCCCCCTGCCCATTCTTTTGAGCAGGGACCTCATGACCGGCAAGGAGAACTTCCTTGAGAAGGAGCTCAAGTACGCCCGGCTGTGGCTGTATCAAAAGGGCATTCTCGTTCCCGAGGAAGAAAAGAACCCCGTGGACACGGAACTCGAGAGTTTCTTCCACGACACGCGCACGGGCGGGCGCCCCAAGGCGGACCTTGAAGTCGGCCTGCAGGATTCGATTGCGGTGATCCTGTCGAACCTCGCGCTCGACCAGGGGCGCATGGTGCAGTTCAGCGAAATCGAGAACATGGGCAAGCCCGGCGCGCCAGCGCGCCCTGCGCGCCGGAGCTGATCGTCTTTCTGTGCCGGAGAGGGCCGTTCCTCTCGTCGAGGGCGGCCCTTTCTACCTCTGCGTCAGGCGGCGACGGGCTCCATCCTGCCGGATTGCGCGGAGGCGCGGATGGCCTCGATGACGGCCATCGTCTTCAGCGAATCCTCCAGCGGGACGGGCACGGCGCGCATGCCCAGCACGGCGCGCGTGAACTCATCGGCCTGGATCGCGTACTGATCGCACACCGGCAGCTCCTCCACCTGGCGCGACGCGCCGCCGAGATCGCTGCCGTCGTCCAGGAAGATGCGGCAAGGTCGGTCCGGCGGGGCATTGAACGGGATCTCGACCTCGACTCTCGCTTTGTCTCCGAATACGAGGAACCGCTGCGCCGGCGCCAATTGAGTTGCGCAAGTGAACACCGCGGTTCCTGAGGGATACTCGAGCAGCGCCGCGCAATAGCGGTCGACGCCGAAATCCGGATCCGGTTCCAGAGACGCCGCCACCCGCCGCGGTTCCTCGCCAAACAGGAAGCGCGAAAGGAAGACAGGGTAGCAGCCAATGTCCATCAGGCCGCCGCCGCCCCATGCCGCCACATTGCGCACGTTGGCGGGGTCGCGGTTGCAGTAGCTGAACCACGCCTGGACCTGCCGCAGGCGGCCGATGGCGCCCGATTCGACAAGCTCCTTCACGCGCAGCCACTGCGGATGCGTGCGCACCATGAAGGCTTCGCCTGCGCACAGCCCGGTGCGGTCCCGCGCCCGGATCAGGGCGCGCACCTCGTCCACAGACAGCCCGAGGGGCTTCTCGCAGAGCACGTGCTTGCCGGCTTCGAGGGCCCGGATGGACCACGGCACGTGGAGATGGTTGGGCAGCGGGTTGTAGATGATGTCTATTTCGGGGTCCGCCAGCAGTTCGTCGTAGGAACCATAAGCGCGCGCGAGGCCGAGCGCCGCCGCGGCGCCGGCAGCCTTGTTCAGGTCGCGCGACGCGATGGCCGCGGCTTCACACCACTGGCAGGCGCGCATGGCGGGAATCACTTTTTGCACGGCGATCTTCGCCGCCCCGAGAATGCCCCAGCGGAGCTTGCGCGGCATGGGCGGCTCAGGATTCCGCGCGCCGGTCGAGCCAGCGGAAGAAGAACCAGGCGAACAACACGAGCGCCGCGAACCAAACAGCCGCAGGCACCCCCGTGAGTTGCGGCAGCGTAACGGGGCCCAGATCCACAGGCGCGCGCAGCGTGCGCGTGCAGGCCGCGTCAAATTCGGCATACACAGCCGCGCCCAGCGTCATGCCGAGCAGGCCCCACCAGGCATCGCGCTTGCCCTCGCCCGCGGCGGCCACCGCCGTGCCCGGGCAGTAACCCAGGAAGACCATCGCCGGCCCGAAAATCAGCGCGCCCACGAAAATCGACAACAGATGCGCGGGCTTCACGGCCAGTTGCACCCAGCCCGCGGCGAGCATGGCATAGACGCCGATGCCGCCCACCAGGATCGCCGTCATCATCACCTTCATCACCGTGAAATCGCGCAGCAGGAACTGGCCGACGATCACGCGGCGGTCCGAAACACGCCCCTTCTGGAGGAAAAAACCGAACAGGAAGCCTGTCAAGAGGCCGAGCAGCAGGCGCGGCGCCGGTTCAAACATGATCAGCGGACCTCCTTCTTGAACAAGAGCGCCGTTGCGACGCCGGAAGCGAAAATCGTGAGGAAAAACACCCAGCCTGACAGCGCCAACTGGAGCGAGCCGGAGATGCCGTTGCCGCTGGTGCAGCCGTTGGCGATCCGCGCGCCGATCATCAGAAAAAACCCGCCCAGCAAGGCTTCCGCAATGCGCCGCCCGGACGGCTTCTCCCCGCTCCGCATGCCGCCCAGCCGGGCGGCGGCCAGCGCGCCGAGCGCCACGCCGATGACCAGAAAGAACTCCCAATCGAACACCGGCTGCATCTTCGCCAGGTATGGCGTCGCCGCCACATGAGCCGGCGCCGCCAGGCCTTCCAGCCACGCCACCAGTCTCACGAAGGCAGAAGAGATGCCCAGAGGGCGTTTCGCGGTGAGAAACGCGAACCAGCTCAACACGCCGATCGCCGCCCCCACGGCGTAGGGGGACCAGAACGCACGCTTCAGGAGTTGCACGCCCCCATTCTATCTGCCCGTTTCAGCGGCGTGGTGATTCACCGGCCCGGCGCCGCGCCCCAGGCCGGGGTTGGTGCGAATGGCCTCGGTGATGAACCTCTTGGCCCGCTCCACGGCGGCGTGCAGCGGCAAGCCTGAGGCCAGGCATGCGGTGATCGCCGCCGAATAGGTGCAGCCCGTGCCGTGAGTATGCGGCGTTTCCACGCGGGGAGCGCGATACCAGCGCAGTTCGGCGCCGTCAAAAAGCACATCCGCCGCGTCGCCCTCCAGATGGCCGCCTTTGACGAGCACGGCGGCGCCGCTGCGGGCATGGATCCGGCGCGCAGCCTGCTCCATCTCTTCCGGCGTCCGCACGGCGAATCCGGCGAGCGCAGCGGCTTCATGCAGGTTCGGCGTCACCAGAGTGGCGCGGGGCAGCAGCCGTTCCACAAGGGCGCCGCGCGCATCCCCGGCGATGAGCGGCGCGCCGTGCTTGGAGATCATCACCGGGTCCACCACTAGGGGCGCCTGCAGCCGCGGCGCCAGAGAGGCCACGGTTTCTATGACTGAGGCCGATCCCAGCGCGCCCGTCTTCACCGCGTTCGGCGGGATGTCGTCGAGCACGGCCTCCACCTGCGCCTGCACCAGCCGCGGCTCTATCACCACCACCTCAGCCACGCTGCAGGTGTTTTGCACGGTCAGCAACGTGATGGCGGCCTCGCCGTAAACGCCGAACTGATGGAAGGTCTTCAGGTCCGCCTGAATGCCTGCGCCGCCGCTGGGGTCGGAGCCGGCGATGGTCAGTGCGACGGGCTTCACATCCCCAGTGTCACTCAAACCGAAGACGCCCCGTGGTCGTGGTTCCGCTGGCGTTGGCCAGTTCTATCTCCACGGAGTCGAGCTCGGTATGCGTGCCCGAAACCGGGAAGTGCGCCCGCAGGCTGAACACGCTGCCCGAAACCGTCTTGTAGTAATCGGCGAAGGCAGTGCGCACGTCGGCGTCGATCCGCCCGGGCGCGGCCGGCTGGCCGGACTTCAAATAGAAGGTGAACGAGATTCGGGTGGCCGTGCGCGCGGTGTCGTAGCCGGTCAGGGTGATCTGCGCGTTCGCCGAGGCCACCGCCGCCTTCAAACTGGTTAGCACTACCGGAGAGGGCGCGATCCGGATCGACTCCTCGGCCGACCGGGAACCGATGGCGATGCGGACACGAATTATGCCCGCCGTGGAACCCGTCTGCAGCGCCAACTCGCCGGACTCCGTTGCGCCTTCCGCGAAGGGCACGGGCTGGCTGCGGGCGGAGATCGGCAGCAGCATCACCGCCGCATCATCGGGCAGCCCGGAATCGGGTGTGAAAGTGACCGTCAGGGCCCCCGTCACCGCGGCGCGGACCGGCTCCGCAAGCCGGATTTTGAATTTCATCTGCTTGGCCGGCGCCGCCTGATCCAGCCACACGAACGACGGGGCCGGGGTTGGAAAGTCGTTGACCTGCACCTCCAGAGGGAATTGCCGCTGCTCGACTTGCAAAAAGCCGCTGGCCAGGCCCACGCGGTCAGACTGAAACTGCAGTTCGAATAGCGACGGATCCGATGTCGGCGTCAGACGGAAGCCGTCTCCGGTCACTGTTGCCGCCGCCGGCGGCGTGATTCGGATGCGCCTTTGCAAGACCGAGCGCCGCTCCACGGCGCCCAAACTCACTTTCTCGCCCGCCTTCAACCACTGCCAGCCAGACGGGGTCTCCAGTTCTACGCTGGACGCGGCGGCGCTGGATCCGCGCAGCGTGACCTTCAGGTCGTTCACATGCAACGTCCTGGCATAATCGCCCGGCGCCTCCGGCGAAAACCGCACCGAGAAATCGGCGAACTCTCCGGGCGCGATGGTGCGCGGGGGAAAGAACTGGTCAAAGGTCCTGAATGGCCCCGGATCGATACTGAGCCGTGTGATTACTACTGCGATAGCTCCTCGGTTTCGAATCCGGAACCGGGCAGTGGATGACTCGCCCGGAGCCGCCGGAGGCAAAGCAAAAGACTCGCCGACCGGGACTTCATTGGTTCCATCACGGAAAAGCAACTCAAATACAGGGACTTCCGCCAAGGGAACCCAGGTCGCGGCACCATCCGCTTCCACGGCTGACACTCCGCCTTGCTGCCGGATGGCAGTCAGCCCGGGTCCGATCTGCTCCGGGGAATCCTCGGGGATCGTCTCATTCTCCGAATAGTGTAGTTCCAAGCTTTCCTCATCGAGCCGGGCAGTCTGTCCAGTGGCCGGGAAAAAGAACAGGACGGCTTGTTCTTCCGCGAGGGTTGCTACACGAGCCGTTCCTTCCGGGGCGGGGAGAGAGCGGCATCCGGTGCTCTCCCGGCAGAGGTTAAGCTGGTTCTCGGTCTTGTACCACAAAAGTCGTCCATCGAACCCGGCGCTAAGAATGCCTTCAGGGATGACAATTGGGGCTTCCCAAGCGCCGGGAGCGCCCACCAAGGCCCGCAAGGCGCCGTGCCCATCGGCGAAGTAGCCGCGCACCGGCCGCTGTTGGGCAGCGCCAGGGAGGGCAAGGAGGAGCGAGAGCAGCCGGACAAGGTTCCGTGTTTTCATGGTCAGGGCTTCCCGATGGTGATGGTTGGCGTGCCAATGGTTGGGGTCACCACGACGGCGGCGGGGGCCGAATAGGCCTGGGGGCCGCCCTTGCCGCCGGCCATGGCGAGTCCGGCCGCGGCGCCGGCGCCGACTGCGAGCAAGACCACCCACTTCCGGGAACCCGAGGGGGGGCGCCAGGCAGGGTTGGCCCTGTCTTCGCGGCGTGGCTTGGCCGCAGCGGAGATCTCCACCGGGATCCTGGTCTCGGCCCTCGCGCCGCCGTAAACTGCGGCTACGGTGATTTCCAGCTTCCCTGGCTCAGAGCCCCAGCGGATGCCATAGACGGAAGCCTCGCCCTTGGCGCCGGTGGCTGTGGATTCTGTGCGAAAACCGCTGGCGAAAGTGCCTGTAGGCCCTTCCGCCGGCAGACGGAAATGCACGGTGGCGCCGGACACAGGCTTGCCTGAAGCGTCCTTGACCACCACGGCGAACCGGCGGGAAGAAAGCGCCTGCGCCGGAACAACGGCGCCCGCGCCATCCAGGACCTGAATTTGCAGCGATTGCTGGCCGGATGCCGCCACCGCGGCGGCGAGCCACAGGGCGCAAAGAGACCGCCTGGAAAACGAAACGCGCATGTTGGAGCACCTGCCTCCCGGCGGCGGGCGCCTAGTGCTGGATCAGGACAACGGTGATGTTGTCCGGACCGCCGGCAGCCTTGGCCGCTTCGATAAGTAAGTGGGCGCGGTGCTCCAAAGATATCGGATGAAGTAGCGTCTCCCGGATTTCTTCTTCGGAAACGACGCCGTGAAGCCCGTCACTGGAGAGCAGAATCAGGCTGCCGGGCAACAATTCTACGGGGAAGACCTGAACCCGGACCTGCGGCCCCACGCCGAGCGCCATGGTGAGCACATGGCGCATGGGGTGGACGCGGAGGTTTTCCTCGCTGATTCCCAGGGGGCGGCCGACCTCGTTGACCCAGGATTGGTCCTGCGTGAGCTGCTCCAGGGTTTCCCCCTGCAGCATCCAGGCGCGGCTGTCGCCGACGTTGGCGACGATGCAGTCGCCGCCGGTTTCCAGCAGGCAGACCAGCGTGGTTCCCATTCCCTTTCGCCGCGGGTCGCTGTTGGCCGCGTCAAGGATGCGTTGGTTGGCGTGCTCGATGGCGCGGACCAGAGTGTCGGCGTCCCGGATGGAGGTGGATTTCAGGAACGAGTGGACGCTCTGGACCGCAATCTGGGAGGCGACTTCGCCGGCTTCCGCCCCGCCCATGCCATCCGCCACGATGTACAAGCCAAGTTCAGGGTCAACGAGGAAGGAATCCTCGTTGTTGGTCCTGACGCAGCCGAGATCGCTCAAACCGAATGATGAAAGCACGCTTCCCTGAGATTATAGACGCAAAGTGGGCTGCCCGACACGCGGAAGGCGCAGAATGGGACAGCCTACCCAGAATACGGTTTTGGGCGGGACGTTTGGCGCCCGGAGAGAAGCGTGTGAACGGGGGACGGCGGGGCGGGGAATGGAGGGTGGGGGGTACGCCGTCCCCCATGGGGCGAAAGACCTTGGTGCGGTCGAGAGGACTTGAACCTCCACGGGATCGCTCCCGCTAGCACCTCAAGCTAGTGCGTCTGCCAATTCCGCCACGACCGCAGAACCACTTTCATTATACGCCACAGCTACTTCTTTGCGGGCGCGGGCGCCGGCTGTTGCGCGGGCGGCGGCGTCTGTCCGGGGATGGCCGGAGTGGCCGTGGAGGGCTTTGCCGGCGCAGTCTGCGTGGCGGGCGCCTTGTCGAGCACCGAGCCGCTGGCATGGCCTTCCCTGGTGTACAGGATCGCCAGGGAGAGAGAAGTCAACATGAACAGGGCCGCGCTGACGGTGGTGGCCTTCGACAGAATCGTGGCCGAGCCCCGCGGGCCGAACGCCGTCTGGGAACCCATGCCGCCGAAAGCGCCGGCAAGATCCGCCGCCTTGCCGCTCTGCAGCAACACGACGATGATCAGAAACAGGCAAACCAGCACATGCAGGATGGTAAACAGGATGATCATGGGGACTCCCGGGAAGTCACGCACAGCGGGCCGGGCCGCAGCGCTCAAACTCCCAGTATAGCGTGGCTGCGCGGGCCAACGAAAAGAGCCTGCGGCCTCGTGGGCCGCAGGCTCCGAATTGGCGGGAAACGCCGGAAAGGTCAGAACACCAGACGCGCGCCGATCTGCGCACGCCGCGCGTTGGTGCCGTCGGGGAAGCCCTGGCTGGCGGAGCCGCCGCCGTAGGGTACCGGCGTGATGACGGCGCCGCGCGCCTGGAAAGCTTCCGTGAACACGCTCGTGTTGTAGACGTTGTTGAACACGTTGAACGCCTCGAACAGGAACATGGCGCTCACGCGCTCGTTCACGCGGAAGTTCTTCGACAGGCGCGCATCGAGCCGCGCGACGGAGTCGATCGGCAGGGACGCCCGCGCCCAGAACGGCACGCGGAAGTCGCCGCCGAAGCCGTTGAGCGTGTTGTTGAAGGCGGACCCGCTGAAGGGCAGGCTCACCACGCGCAGCGTCGGGGTGGCGTAGCGGGCGCTGGCGAGGGTGGCGATCATTGACAGGTTCCAGCCGTTGACCAGCGCATCGGCGGCGCGGTTCGACATCTTGATCCGCGGCGGCGCGATGACGCCGCTCAACACCACGCGGTGGCGCTGGTCGAGCTGGCTGGTGCCCTTCTGCTCGGCATAGTTGCCGTTGGAGAGCGTCCGCAGCGAGTCGGTAGCGATGAACAGGTTGTTGTTCGCCGCGCCCTGGTTCAGGTCGCGCGCGTGGGACCAGGTGTAGGACACATTGCCCTGCATCCACTTGCCGGCGCGGCGGCGGAACTGCACCACCAGGCCGTCATACCAGAGCCGGCCGCCGTTTTCGAGCTGGTTGATGCGCTGGTACTTCGGGTCCACGCGGTTGGCCGCCAGATACACAGGGGTCGAATACGTGCCGACGTTCTGGCCGTTCGTGTCCTGGATGGTGTATGTGACCGTCTGGGCGGGGGGGCCGATGTTCAGGTCGCGTGTCATGAAGAACTTCACTCCGCGGCTGGCGATGTAGGACACGGTGATTCCCATTGAGCGAGTGATCTCGCGCTCGATGCCGAAGTCCCACATCTGCGTGTACGGCGTGGCCAGCCCCGGGTCGGCGAAGCCCATGCTGGAGGTGCCGGCAGGCAGCCCGGTGCCGTCGCCCGGCAGGAAGTTCGGGAACACCGGGCCGGCGGCGAGCTGCGCCGCGTTGGTGTTCTGCAGCGTGATGGCCCGCTGCTCGACGCCATTGCCTTGCAGCAGGTTGCCGAGCAGCGCGCCCGGCATGCGGGCGTAGAAGATGCCGTAGCTGCCGCGCAGCACCGTCTTCGCGTTCTTGTCCACCGTGTAGGCGAAGCCGGCGCGCGGGGAGAAGTTCTTCTTCGGCTGGCGGATGCGGCCCGTCTGCGGATAGTCCGGGTTGATGACGTCCGGCTGGAAGAACTGCGCGTATTCGTAGCGCACGCCGTAATTCAGCGTCAGCCGGCTGGTCATCTTGAACTGGTCCTGCGCGAAGAAGTTCCAGTCGCGGATGAAGAAGTCGATCTTCGGCCGGCCGAAGGTCTGCTGGTAGCGCTGCCAGCGCTTGCCGCCGTCGAGGTTGGTGAGGTCCTGCGCGAAGGCGGTGAAAGTGGCATAGGTGTAGGTGCCGCGGCCGTTGTTCAGCAGGTCCACAACATCCCTGGTGTGCGCGAAATCGAAGCCGAACTTGGCGTTGTGGCGGCCCTTGAGCCACGTCAGGTTGTTGGTGAACTGATATCGGTCCTCGGTGGGCTGCACGCGCGGCAGGAAGGTGGCCACGCCGAGGTTGCTCTGGCCCTGCACGCTGAGCTGGCCGAGCAGCCCGTTCGGCGGGGCGAGCTGCGGGTTCACCGCGTCGTAGAGGCGGTCCTTCATGTAGCCGAAGCGCGCTTCATTGACCAGCGTGGGCGTCAGCAACCAGGTGTGCGACAGGCGCGCGAAACGCGTGCGCACGCTCGAGTCGCCGTTGTTGCCCACGCCGGCGCCGGTGTTCAGCGTCGCCTGCGTCTGGATGCCGTTGGGCGAGAACCAGTTCATCACGTTGCCGCTGAGGGCGAGCGAGTGGCGCTCGTTGGGGCGCCAGTCAAGCTTGCCGAACACGGCGTTCTGGTCGGCGTTGCGCTCCACCTGCCCGAAGAAACGCTTGAAGTAGTCGATCGCGTTCTGGCACTGCTGCGGCGTCGCCGGCGCGGCGCAGGTCCCGATGAACTGCCCCGTGGCGGTGAACAATTGCGGGTTGGTCACCGAGCTGGCCAGCGGGAAGTAGCGGCGGGTGATTTCGCCGTTGAAGAAGTAGAACAGCTTGTCGCGCCGGATGGGGCCGCCGATGGAGCCGCCCGCCTGGTTGCGGCGCTC
>Ga0272446_1002542_pt1 | contig 24609 bp, 19 predicted proteins | sample YNPCB0061_FD_194587 | JGI IMG/M metagenome (GOLD analysis project Ga0272446, IMG submission 194587) | Hot spring microbial mat communities from Yellowstone National Park, WY, United States - YNP-CB-006-1 | ecosystem: Environmental > Aquatic > Thermal springs > Hot (42-90C) > Sediment | place...
CAGCGGAAGACCCCGAATTTGAGACGTTCTACACGAAGAACATTTTGCTGAATGAGGGCATCCGTGCCTGGATGGCGCCTCAAGATCAGCCCCACGAAAACTTTATTTTCCCCGAAGAGGTTCTGCCCCGTGGTAACGCTCTCTAATAATTCAATCATCGCGAGCGGTCGCGACCAGGAATCAACAGGATTCGCCTGGTGGTCTGGTAATGCCCGCTTAATCAATTTGTCTGGTAAGTTGTTGGGTGCCCATGTGGCCCACGCTGGGCTGATTGTTTTCTGGGCAGGGGCTATGACCCTGTTTGAAACAGCCCACTTCATTCCTGAAAAGCCCATGTATGAGCAAGGGCTGATTTTGTTGCCCCACATTGCTACTCTCGGCTGGGGGGTCGGTGCTGGCGGTGAGGTGATCGACACTTTCCCCTTCTTTGTTGTGGGTGTGTTGCACCTGATTTCCTCGGCAGTGTTGGGCATTGGCGGTATTTACCATGCGGTGCGCGGCCCTGAGACTCTGGAAGAGTATTCCAGTTTCTTTGGCTACGACTGGAAAGATAAGAATCAGATGACCAACATTATTGGCTACCACTTGATTCTGTTAGGTTGTGGCGCACTGCTGTTGGTGGCTAAGGCCATGTTCTTTGGTGGTGTTTATGACACCTGGGCACCTGGCGGCGGTGATGTGCGGGTGATCTCAAACCCCACGCTTAATCCGGCAATTATCTTTGGCTATCTGCTGAAGTCTCCTTTTGGTGGCGACGGTTGGATTGTCAGTGTTGACAACATGGAAGATGTGATTGGCGGCCATATCTGGGTTGGTTTAATCTGCATTTTTGGTGGTGTCTGGCATATTCTGACCAAGCCCTTTGGTTGGGTGCGTCGCGCTTTTATCTGGTCGGGTGAAGCTTACCTCTCCTACAGCCTGGGTGCACTTTCCCTTATGGGTTTGATTGCCTCTTGTATGGTTTGGTACAACAATACGGTTTATCCCAGCGAATTCTATGGTCCTACTGGCCCCGAAGCGTCTCAAGCTCAGGCTTTGACCTTCTTGATTCGTGACCAGCGTTTGGGTGCTAATGTTGGCTCTGCCCAAGGCCCTACTGGTTTAGGTAAGTACCTGATGCGCTCTCCTACGGGTGAGATTATCTTTGGTGGTGAAACCATGCGTTTCTGGGATTTCCGTGGCCCTTGGTTGGAGCCGCTGCGCGGTCCCAACGGGTTAGATCTGAGCAAGATCAAGAATGACATTCAGCCTTGGCAAGCTCGTCGTGCTGCTGAGTACATGACTCATGCGCCGCTGGGTTCCTTGAACTCGGTGGGTGGGGTTGCAACGGAGATCAACTCGTTTAACTACGTTTCTCCTCGCGCTTGGTTGGCCACTTCTCACTTTGTCCTAGGCTTCTTCTTCCTGGTGGGTCACCTCTGGCATGCTGGTCGCGCCCGTGCGGCGGCGGCTGGCTTTGAGAAGGGGATTGACCGTGAGACTGAGCCAGTTTTGTCTATGCCCAACTTGGATTAATCTCCACGTTTGGCTAGGTTACTAGTTTGTTTTTGGGGCTCCCGTTACTGGGAGCCTTTTTTATTCATTGCCTTGTCTTAAAGACCAGTCCTTACTCCCCTACAATGGTGGGATGCACTGTTATTGAGTGGGTTTGGAATTGTGGCATTCAAAATCGGGTTGCTCGGCTTAGGAACCGTGGGGACAGGAACGGTACAGATTTTGCAAGATCCGACACAGCGGCATCCCCTGGTACAGGAGTTAGAGATTTATCGAGTGGGGGTGCGATCGCTCGATAAACCCAGAGGGGTCGCGATTCCACCTGAACAGTTGACCACTGATTTAGAGTCGATTGTCACCGACCCCACGGTGGATATTGTGGTGGAGTTAATCGGTGGTCTCGAGCCAGCCCGGTCACTCATTCTCAAAGCGATTGAGCATCGGAAACATGTGGTTACGGCCAATAAAGCCGTAATTGCCCGGTTTGGAGCAGAGATCTACACCGCTGCGGCCCAAGCCGGAGTTTATGTGCTGTTAGAAGCCGCCGTCGGGGGAGGGATCCCCGTGATTGAACCACTCAAACAATCCCTTTGCGCTAACCGCATCCACAGCGTCATTGGCATTGTGAATGGCACGACCAACTACATCCTGACCCGTATGAAAAACGAGGGGGGAGATTTTGCCAAGATTCTTGCGGATGCTCAACAGCTTGGTTATGCCGAAGCCGACCCGACCGCCGATGTGGATGGGTTCGATGCTGCTGATAAAATCGCCATTTTGGCTAGCCTTGCTTTTGGTGGGCGCATCAAGTTAGAAGAGGTTTACTGCGAAGGTATTCGTAGTGTCAGCGCGACGGATATCGCCTATGCCGAGCAATTGGGGTTTGTGATTAAGCTGCTAGCGATCGCGAAACGAGAATCTCAACCTACCCCAGATAGCCCCGATCATCTCCAGGTGAGGGTGCATCCAACCCTGGTACCAAAGCAGCACCCTCTGGCTAGCGTCAATGATGTGTACAACGCCATCTTGATTGAGGGCACCCCAATCGGACAGGTGATGTTCTTTGGCCCTGGGGCTGGTTCTGGCCCCACCGCCAGTGCTGTAGTTGCCGATATGTTGAATATTGCCGCCATCCTTAAAGTTGAGCGTGGCTGTGCCGTACAACCAAGCGGTATTCCGTTGCTCGATCCTCTACTGGCCTGTTCTCACCAACATTACTGCACGGTTGTGCCGGTCTCGGAGGTCGTCACTCGTTTCTATGCTCGCTTTTTAACCAAGGATTTTCCGGGGGTGATTGGCAAACTGGGAACCTGTTTTGGCCAGCATGAGGTCAGCTTGGAATCAGTCGTGCAAATTGACCGCCGTTCGGATACTGCAGAAATTGTCGTCGTCACCCACGATGTTAAAGAAGGGAACTTTCGCAGTGCCCTTGACGAAATCTGCACCTACCCCGCAGTTGAACAAATCGCCAGCACTTTTCGCGTATTGTGAACACGGCTCTAGGGTTTTCTTGAACCTTGCACCTCTCCTCTTGGTCTAATGGAATACAACAAACGGATCCGATGTTGTGTTTAACCCTTCAGTCACAAAGAGGATTTCTATGAAAATCAAGCCCTTGGTTCTGTTACCTGGTGCGATCGCCGTTCTGTTTGCCGCTGCGGCTCCCTTGATGCCGATGCTCACCCATGGAGTGGTTGCCCAGGCTGCACATGGTGCGCGCCCAAACCGTGCCGATAAGGTGCGCGAGGGCAGAAGGTGGCAAGAACTCAATTTGACCGATGCCCAAAAAGCACAAATGAAGCAAGTGCGGGAATCAGCCAAACAAAGAATGGACATGATTCTAACCAGTGAACAGAAAGCTCAGCTTCAGGCTGCCCGGCAACAGCGTCAGCGCCCTAACCTCAACCTGACAGAAGCCCAAAAAGCACAAATGAAAGCCGTACGGGAAGATACCCAGCGTCAGATCGAGGCGATTCTCACCCCTGAGCAACGTCAAAAGCTGCAAGAAATGAAGCAACAGCGAGGCCAGCGTTCTAGCCAGCGCCGCCAACTCCGGCCTGCTCAAATGAAGCAACAGCGAGGCCAGCGTTCTAGCCAGCGCCGCCAACTCCGCCCTGCTCAATAGGTGACTGAGACATCGCGATTTCCTCATCTTCCCTGGCAGGTGCAGGAGTTGATTTTGCGCCTGCCTTCTTAGGAGGTTTCTAGGAAACAGGTTACCTGCTGGCTAGTTTTTTCTCTGCGGGAGTGTCTGCGTGAACGACAACGCTGAGGGCACTATAGCGATCGCCGTGAGCAACTAAGCTTTCTGACCAAAGTTGTATAGCTGTCGCCAGGTTGCTTAGGACATTGGGTTTAAGGGGGTGTGGGGGCTTCGCCCCCAGCCAGGGGTTCCACCCCTGCACCCCGTCCTAAGTCTGGTGACTATGGCTGTATCTTGCAGGGTCAGCTTTTTCCTGAAAATCGCTTTATGGCATCTACCTCAACAGCCAACAGCTAACAGCCAGAGCTATAGCTCGCCACTCAGCAGACCATATACCGCCCAAATTGCCATCGGGCGCAGGTAGTGACAGGCGCGAAAGGTGCGATTGGCGGTAATGGCTTCTGGGGTACGAAATTGCAGACCGTGATCGTAAATCTGGCGAACCACGGCTTCTGTGATTTCTAGCCCCTCGTCATGCAGGCCCATTTGAATCATAAAAGCGGCTAAGCCGAAGTTAATGCCGATCCACACCTCCAGGGGATGGGTGGCATTGGGGTTTTCGGGAGAACCATCCGGCAAAACGCCATTGGCTGCCCCGATCGGGGAATCATCCGAAAATGGCCTAGCTGGATTTGGCTGGGTAGGGGCTTGGTCGGCTGCTGCTGCCCCCCTGCCACTCTCAGCGGTTTCGGCAGCGCGCGCTGCAATCACAGAAGTGTAAGCCTGGGCCGAGCTCATCCCTGCAGCCACATATTCATTAAATCTGACAAAGCAAGCCTGATAAATCGTGCGGAGGGCCGTTTTCGTGCAACTTTCAGCAACAACATCGGGTAAACCCAGCAGGCGAGCATAAAATTGGCCGCAAAGTTGATCAGCCATCACTACTTCCGAACCACTCGCACTATCAATGCGGTAATAGCTACCATTCCAAAGAGTTTCGTGGTAAACGGATCGCGCCTGATCCAGGTAGATTACAAACTCACCTAACACCTGTTGAATGCTACTCGCCTGCCGAAAGCTACTGGTGGTCGAAGCGAGAATGCGCCCGATCGCGATCGCCGCTTCTAAGGCTGCAATCCATAACCCGCCACAGTAGGCGCTGACCCCCTGCAACTTCCAGTCATCAAAAGTTTGATCCGGGACCCCCGAATTTTCAGGAATGCCGTCAAAATCCTGATCAAAGGATTTTAGATAACGCAAGGTTTGAACAATGGGTTCCCAGCAATCTTCCAGAAATGCAAAATCGTCTGCCCCCGTCAGTAAGTAGTCGCGATAAACCTGCAGGACAAAATCGCAGGGCAAATCCTTCCACTGGTTACAGTCTTGATAGCTGGTGTAATTAGTTTGTTGCCAGACATGCTCATTGGGTGCGCCCAGATCATGGGGGGTTGCTCCTGCCACCTTGCGGACTGCCTGGGGACTCTCAACCCCAATGGTGTAGTAGTAGCCAATCGTGCGGGTGCGGGTATCCTCAGTTGGGATCGCCCGCGCAAAGGCACGCATCACCGCTTTCTCTAATTCAGGAAATAGCATCAACAGGGCAAAAGACCCATAGAGCCGCACATCCAGACTTTCATACCAGCGATAATCAAGACATTCAAGAATCGCAAATTGTCCCACTGGGTCATCTTCTGTCGCTGCTGTCCACAGGGTACCGCCCTGGGTGAGAGCGTAGAGTTCATTAAACAAGGCGGGTTTGAGCCATGGGGGAACATTGGGTCGCTCTAAAACAGACTGCTGCCATTCATCAATCTTTTGCTGCCAGGTGGGATAGTGCTTCAAAGCAGTACGCACCATACTCCAGGCATTTTGCCCATTCCGGCCAAAAAAATCTGTGTAACGCCGCAGGTATTGAATCCCTGGGGCAAATTCTGTGACTGGCAGATCCCAGGCCAACACAAAGGGAATTTGGCGAGTTTGCCCTGGCTTCAGCGTAAACCGCACAGCGATCGCGGCAGCCACTTGCTCACCTTCTGCAGCGGGGGTTTCCTCCTCCCGGTTACGAAGGGAACCATCCTGAGAAAAGGACTGCCAGATGTCAGCCCCATCCCCCGCAGGATTCCAGCGCGTGTCATAAAATACCTCCGTCAGCAGCGGGTTTAACAACGTTGCGATCGCCCATTGCCCTTCCCCTTCGGTCGGTGGCGCGATTGGCTCGCGTCCATTGCTCAGCAAAATTCCCAGCCGTTGCTCATCTCCAACCAATTGGTTCACGTTCCCCTGACTTTCGCCCCAACGGGGCGCATAGTCATAGACAGGGCTGCCATCATCCCGGAGCTTAATCTCTGGCGATTTCAAGCGATTCGTAAACCACCCCACCAAATTTTGCCAGGTCAGCAGCACACTCAAGGTAATCGGCTGATCGGTGGGGTTATGGGCAGTCCAAATAAAAACAGCGATCGGATAGCTGCTTTCCTGGTAATTGGCCGCCCAAATCGGTGAAAACTGTTCGCAGGTGAGTTCTGCATTGAAGACCCGCTCATAGGTAAACCAACTACGGGGATAAAGAGCATAATAGCTGCCCGTAGACCAGGAGACAGAATCCTCACCTGCGGCTTTGTCGGGATACCACCTCCAGGTACTTAAACAACCATCAGCAGGCGGTTCGGTGCACAGGGCATAGGCGTGTGTTTGCCCCCCGGCTTGCTCAAACACACTAAACTGGCAGGCCGCAATGCGGCCAAAGGTATGTTCGCCTCCGTCTAAATGCCAGAGATTAAAATCGCCTCGGGGCGATCGCCCCAGGCATCCGGCTCCTAGCCCACCCAGAGGTGCCCCGTGCCAAGGGCCATCATCCAGGTTACTAGAGTAACGAACCTGATAGGGGTTTTCCCAATCTTGCCCGAGGGGACGGCCCCAGACATAGGGCGGAATTGCAGCAGCAGGGTTTGATTTTTGCATTCCCTGATTTTACGGTAATCAGCCCTTCGATCCCTGTCATCTCAAAGATTAGGCCAGTGCAATTGCGTTTTAAGACAGAATGCTCGAAAACTATATCCCCAAAGAATGATCACGGTTACTGGAGCCTTTCTGTGCTTGTCTGAGTCCCAGCAGCACTGGGTCGATGAGCTTTTTCCAGAGGCTGCCTGAATTCATTAGGTTCTCGATAGCTTCAACATCCCTACTCCCGCTGCACCGTATCACACCTTCTCCCCTCAAGTGACGTCTCAGATTCTCTTCAAACTGAAGCTCCACTCCCCCCCGAAACATGGCCGTTGGCTCAGCAGAGTTGAATGAGAGATTTCAGTGCGCTTACGTCAGTGTCTTGATCCCTGGGGTAGACCATTCGTTATGAAGGATGAAGGCTGGTGAAGGCGTTGATTAGTTTGTCGGTCGTTACTGGCTGGCTTGGGCGATCGCCAAGGCTGCTTCAATCGCCGCCAGGGTAATTGGCTGACGAGTGGAGTTGGGTAACTCAGCCACAATCAAATAGCCAGTAAACGCCTTACCACCGACAATTTCCAACGCCTTGAGCAGCTTTGGCATATCGGCTTGAATCAGTTGGCCCTGCTCGTTGTAAAGCTCTAAGGCCGAGAGACAGCCAATGGTCGGGTTCCAGCTAAAGCTATCACCATAGTGCTCTTTCCCAGGGAAGAAATCAGGAGCTTCGCCAGTGCCATGAATCCGAAAGTAATTACGGCCAATCTTACCAGCCCAAAAGGACTGCTGCATCCCCCAATGACGACGCCAGGAAGGGGGTAAGAGGTTCAGGTATTCTGCCAAGCTGCCCTTAAATTCCCCTGGCTGACCCGGCAAAAACTGCTTTACCCCTGGCTCAAAGGGTAAAAACAAATTCACCAGGGAGAAATGCCCGTAAGCGCGAAAATATTCATCATCAGGTTGGGTGCGCACGCCCTCAATCCGGTAGATGCCTTGGGGGGTTTGCCCCCGCTCAAAATTCCAGTTCAGCTTGTGGAGGGACTTGAGCAACAGGGGGATTGACCATAGGGTGCCATTGCCGTGGCGCACAAATTGTCCCCGTCGATCTTTCAGTACAGCTCGACACAGCACATAGCGATCGCGCTGACACAGCACATAAAGATGCAATTGCTTAGGGGCAACTTGCCACTTGAGTAAATCGGCTAAGGGCGGCGTAGTGGTGACGCGGCTTTCTTCCAACTCTCGCAGGGTGGTCATCAAATGCAGATGCCGCTGCCATCCGGGAAACCGTTGCTTGACACGGGCTACCAGCGATCGCAGAGTGGCATCCTCTAACCCTGAATGCACCAAAGCTGACAGGGAAACCGCCACCCACTCAGGGTCGGGGCTTTGTTGCACCGTTTGGAGAAACTGCTGCCCTAGCCCCTGATAAAAGGTTGGATCACTCAGATAGAGTTGGGTTGCTGTCTTAGTGGCCAGTTCAACCATGCGTCGCTGCTGCCCCGCTAAACCAGGTTGCAACATGCGAGTGAGAATCTGTTGCAAACTATCGGCCACAAACTCTTCCCTCGGCTCAACCACGGCAGTGGTCCAGAGGAGATGCCGCCAATGCTTAGCGTTCGCATCTGTCAGAGGAAACTGGCGCAAATCATAATTTTCTGGGCGAACTTGTTGGCGCTGCTCATCTTTTTGGCCAACCCGGGCAGCGGCTACAGCCTGGGGCTGATTCACTGGCTCTAACGGAAGCACGTCGGGAATAGTGGCATTGGTAACATGGGGCGATTTTACCAACACCCCACCCACTATCAAGCTGACAACCCCACCCCAGAGAGGATAACGCCACTGCCTCTGGGCCGTTGGTCGAGATTTTGAACCCAATAAACCAGAATGTTGCCAGCGCTGCTGCACCTGGGCAAGCCATTGTGTCCGTTGAGAAGCCTGACTCATTGATCAAAAACCCATAGGGAAACGAAAAAATGATAGGGCGTTCTATGGTTTTAGCATCTTCTAGAAAGTCAGGTACGGTTTTATCCAGACTTTTATAAATGGTTCATTCTTTTACGAAAAATTAACGCCAGGTACGATACCATCGGGCCAGTCGCACGAGGGACACTCCCAAACGGTACCCCACAATCATCAACTGGTTAATCAGGGTGACTTTGAGTACTCCCAATTTTTGCCAGCGTCGCCCGGAGGTAAGTACAGCAGTTGGGGCGATCGCCACACGCCCCAAGCGCCGTAGCGACTGGATGAAGACAAAATCCTCCATAATGGGCAATTCAGCAAAGCCGCCAATTTGTTCAAACGTCGCTGCCTTGAGAAAGATCGCCTGGTCGCCGTAGGGTAATTGGAACAGGCGCGATCGCCACTTCACCCCCCACTCCACCAACCGCAAGCCAGGAGATTGGCCCTCAATTTGTAACATAAAAGCCCCTCCAACAACCCCCGTTTGAGACAGGATGCGTCGAGCCAGGGCATCAAACCCCAGGGGCAGGCAGGTATCCCCATGCAAAAAGAGCAGAAGGTCTCCCCGCGCTGCAGCAGCACCAACATTCATCTGATGGGCCCGACCGGGAGTTGTGGTAATCACCTGTGCTCCCCACTGTTGGGCAATTGCCACTGTCTGATCCTGACTGCCACCATCAACGACAATTACCTCCAGATAGCTGCCAGTTTGAACAGTGGCCAGGGTGCGCTCTAGGCTCGCCGCTTCATTGAGTACAGGAATGATCACCGATAGGGGCGCTGTTGCCGCTGCCCAAATGGGTAAATCTTCGGGATAGTCTACGTCTGATAGCCGAGGCAACAAGTGTAACCGCAAGCCATGAGCACGGGCGATCGCACGGGTTTGTTCCAGAACCTGTGCCGTGCTCCAGGTAATGCCCTTAAACAGAAAGAGAAAAGGTTGACAGAGGCCAATCAAGTAATAGCCGCCATCCATTGCCGGGCCTAGCACGACCTGCTGCGGCGATAAGCGCAGAAACGCCTGGTGCAACAAAACGCTATCCACAAAAGGGCAGTCGGTACCAATCATGACCACTCTCTGGCAACCGTTCTGAAAAGCCATAGCGGCGGCATGGCTCAGGCGATCGCCCAAATCATCACCCTGCTGAGGTTGATAGCTCAAATCGTCGCCCAGCCACGCCTGCATTTCAGCGGTGGTTGCCCCGGTAAACCACACCTCAATTGCGAGTGGCATCTGTTGCCGTAGCTGGCGGGCCTGGTTCAAGGTATGTTCCACCATTTGACGATGGCGCTCGGTTGCCCCAGCTTGACCCAAAGCCGGAATCAATCGCGTTTTAGCCCGACCCAGTTGGGGATAGCGCGTCAAAATAATTAGGCGATCGCTGACCGGAGCCGCCAGTGCCACGGCTTCAACCTCCAACTTGATCATTTGGCCCCATCACTCTGTGCAAAAACGTCTCATCAATATACGTTAAAGTCCTGCCACTGGTTTTAGAGAGGCGTTTAGTTTTCCTGATTTTTCCCTTAGGAGCAGAGAATACAGAAGGTGTAGCCGCCCAAACCAAGGTCAAGCCAGAGTGCAGCGGTGGAATCCCTGGCTGGAGGCAAGGCCACCCTATCTTCCTGTTTACCCAAATATCTTGACGCGCTTGCACAGCATCGCTCTGGTCAGAAAGCTGAGGACAAAACCAAGTCCTCAAACGTCGATGCTGGGGATGCTAGGTAGGCCTCCTGACTTGCGATCGCGATGGTTCTCACGGCGATCGCGACACTATGAGAGCAAGGTTCACCCCAAGAGTTGTCAGGCCATTCAGAGTTGTTGCCTTTCAGCGCGCCTCAACCAGGGATGATATTCCCATCGCTTAGGAGCATGGATTAAACAAACCGCCAGACAGAGAACGACAACAGCAATTCAGCAAACCGAAGCCATTTCTCCGTGTCTCTGTGGTGACAGTTGAGGTCATCAAACCCTCATTCCTTAGCGTTGTCTAAGCAATCCCTGAAGCCTCACCCTCCAGGCCACATAAAAGGGGACTTGATACTGCTCTAACAGCAACCAAACAATCATGCCTCCATGCAACCCTAGGGTTAAACAAAACCAGGCAAAAGGAAGCCAGGCTAGGGGGCTATCCTCTAAAGGAGGAAAAGTATAAAACGAAAGCCAGACGATTGCAGCGGGTAAAACCATCAGGAGTCCACTAATCAGCCAGAGGATCAGGCGAATTTCTGGCTGGATCGGATAAGCAGACTGCCAGCCATAGCCACTCCAGCGCCAAACCGTTGGCTGAGAGCTATCTTCTACGCGCAGAGATTGCTCTGTCAGATTAGCGACAAAAATATGCCGACAAAAATTGCAGGCAAAGGCATCCATCAAGGTCATAGCAGACAATTGCCCATGGCGGCAGACGGGGCAGAGATAACTATCGTGATAGCTGAGAGGGCGGTACCCAGATAACTTCCCCTGCGGACTCAAACCAAGATTTTCTGACACGGCGATTATCCTTTCGCGCACTTCCCTAGTCGTGGCCTGCCAAGACCGATTTGATCGGGTGAAAATCCTCAAAACACCCAGATCTCCCATGTCAACGGTGAGAGAAGTAAAGCTCTGGTTAGAAAGCTTAGAACAAAACCAAGTGCTTAACCACCAATGCTGGGTAGGCTTTCTAACTCGCCGCCGCCATCAGAAACATGGCAACGTCCAGAGCTTAAGCAACTGCCCTTGTTCCCAAAACAACCCAGAAGCTGGATTTTCTTGAGAACGAGCCTTACATATCACCAAGCACACGGCAGAACTGACCACCCAAAAAAGAAGTTTGTAAGTTTGAGAGATCGCTTCAATTGGTCTTGACGGCCTACTAGGGATGATAAAGGATTCTGCTCTAGAGGGGGGCAGATTATGGCAAGGTAGCAAGCGGCCCGACCGGAGCACCAATCGGCTTGACGACTTCAATCCCATCCTGCTGCAAAACCACGGATGGATCAATGCCTTGCTGGTTAATAATACGCTTGACTAAAACTCTACCCCCCGCCAAGCGATCGCCGACTGCCACATAACGGCTACTATCTGCATCTGACTCTTTGACAATGACATGCCACTTGCCTCGCACTTGGACAACCCCCGTTACCTGAACCGCATCCGCCAGAGCAGTACGAGAGGGCGGCGCAATCGGAATGCTGAGGGGCGGCAGGGCACTATTTCCCGGCACTGGCAAAGCAGAAGGGCCATTTCCATTAGGGAACGCTCCAACTCCAACCGTGCTCCCGCCGGGTAAGGGAGGCAGCATGGTTAAAGGCGGCAGGGGTGTAGCCCCGGGCCGCAGGGTTGAACCCGCCCAGGGATTGATCGAGTTGGGCCGGGGTGGAGTAGGAGGTGTGGCAACCACCGGGTTAGGGTTTTTAATGGCACCTGGGTTCAGCGGCGCGAAGGGATCCCGCCGCCCCTTGGCGATCGCCGGAACTCGCGCCTGGGCATTAGTCGCCTGGAGTAAACCCGGTACGACCTGAGGGGGGGCTGCTGCTTGCCTCACTACTGGCTCTGAAAACTTTTTAGCCGTCGCATCCATTGTTGGCGGTGGTTTTATAGCCGCCGGACTGGCAGATTCATCCTTTCCGCCTTCCGTCGCCACATCCCTAGAAGCACCGTTGCAACCAATTAGCAGTGCTCCAATGCCAATCAAAACCAGTTGCAATCGCCCTGTCATCCCGATTCCTCCATGAGGATCATACGAACTATGCCCAGGATAGCCGCGATCGCCAGAACCGCACGACTTTTTATCCTCCCCTGATAATTCCATCTGCTGATTGAAGCTGATCGGGTTAATTCAAGTGGTTAAGTCGGCTGAATATGAAGTTTTCCATTGGTGCGGTTAAATTTGTCGTCTTTGGGGATTTCTAAATGGAGCCAGTCTCATCCTCTATCACTCGAGAACACCGATGACGCTCAAACTGAGATTTATTGCCAGTCTGGCGATCGCCACGACTACTTCAGCCACACTTGCCACCGCCCAGGAATCCAACCATTTGTGCTTTATCCGCCGGGCCTCTGGTCAAGTTGTCGATTTAACACCCCTTTGCCTTAGAAACCCTGGCTTCATCCCCAATGTAGGCCGATCAACCCCTGCAACCAACCCCTCTCCGCTTTCCCCTAGGGAGACAAGTTCTAGTGGAGAAGCCAACCTGACCAAGGTGGGAGACGGGAAAGGCGGCTATGTAGAGCGTGGCGTGGCCTTTGACTATGCCTATGAACTTTGGACAAATACCAAAAATAGCCAGTACATCCTTAAAGTATGGCAGTTAAAGGGAAGCCAGCGGATGCAGCAGTTAGAAAGTCGTTCCTTCAACTCTTCTCGGCAAGCGCTCGATTACTTCGACTGTCGTTACAGCAAAAAAAGAGAGGTCTGTAACCTGCCTTAAAGCGTTAAAAAGGTTAAGGTTGATGATAACGACTCTCAACACTTCAACATTTCCTGGGTACAGAGATGGCCGGCAATTCCTTAAGAATCGGGGCATCAACGGTATCAGCCCACGCTCCCCGGCAGTTGTCGGTTGCCGTGAGAGCTGTTGCGACCATCCGTCAGAAACCCTACCCGACAGCGATGTTTCGTCAGGGGGCAGGGAATAAACGCGATCGCAGCACGCCACCTGCCATGAGGACTCCATTTCGCCCCAAAACAACGAAACAGAGAGTAGACTCGCAGCAGCCCCCAAAACTAAGGCTATTGCTCTGCACCCTCTCTGCCTCTGTTGTGAACGCTCAGCCCATCAGTGCGACTTGGCAGTATTAGGACGTTTGAGTGAGAAAACTATGGGGTAATGCAAAATTTACACGCTTTACCCCTATCTCATCGTCCTAACCTTAGCTCGCCTTATCATGCAACTCTGCCCTTAACGTTGATGAAACTGCTGAAATGATTGGTAGTAATTTTCTGAATGATACAGGTGACACTGGTCAGTAATTTCCTTCATCAGCTTCCAGGAAAAGCGCGACTCTCTCAGATAAGGTCCCCAGTTTTGGCGCAGGCTATTATGAGCCATCCGCAAGTTGTAGGAAGGAATCGCCGTCGAAAGATGGTGGGGAATGTGCACATTGATGTGGTGGCAGAGAAGCTCTACCCATGCCGGATACTCACAATGCACCGTACCTGTTAGCTGGGCTTCTGCCTCATTCCAGGCTTCTGGCTCAGCAAAGGGAATCTTAGGATCGGTATGATGCACCAGCGTAAAGGTGCTCATCCAGAAGTGGTAAACCAGCCAGGGCAATAGCCAAAATTTTACAAACCCCCAAACTCCAACTGTCGCAAACAGCAGCGGGAAAGCGATCGCCACAAACCCGACAACGGCTAAAACTGACAGCCGCACCTGTTGTCGCTCTTTGCCCTCAAACTGCCGCCAGTCAAAGTGTAAAAAGGCCCAGTGTAAGATCGAACCTAACCACCAGAGCCGCCCCCGCATCAACCGATACCCCCAATGCTTGATTGTTCCCAGGCTCTCATAAAACTCAGGTCGAAACGGCTGCCAGGCATTGTCCACATCCATCTTATTCGTGTGTTTGTGGTGACGATTATGAAGGATGCGCCAGGCATGAAAAGGGTAAGCCAGGGGCAGAAACGCAAGATGCCCTACCCAGTCGTTGACCCAGCGGCGTTTTGCAAAGGAACGATGGCCGCAGTCATGGCCAATCACAAAAAAGCCAGTCAGAGCAGTGCCAGTAAAAATCCAGGCGAAAGGTAGCAGAAACCAGGGCGAAATCGCGATCGCCCAATAACCCAGAACAACCATCAAAACGTTGATAATGACAGATGTCCAGGCTTTAACTAGATTTTTTTGAAAACATTCCTGAGGGAGAGTTTTGAGAATATCTTTGAGCCTTAAATTGGATGAAATCGGCTCCTCCATCGAGCGGGGAGGCAGGGTTGTAGCAGTCATGCAGGGTTGTATCTCCGAATTTGATTGTCGGCGTAAAATATTAATCAAGCAAGAAGCGTACGGGCTAACTTTTTGCCTGGTCAAAATACGTTAACAAAACTTAAGTATCCTATCACACTATTGATTCGCTATTCTCTGAAACCGTTTTATGTTTCCCAGAGCCAGGGCAACATTGCCATTGAGAGACGGTAGGTTCAGTCAATATTCCACCCCAACTAGCCCCCGCTCTAGGTCGAGGTTGGTTCCTTCGCCCAGGGTAGCTTCTGAGTAGCAAGCGTACCCTGCATGGCGCGACGCAAGTATATTCAGCCGTTTAAGCAATGAGATGCTGAGTGTTTCATGTTGCTCGGCGAAACAACTGCGATCGGCTCTCAACTGTCTTGTGGTCAATCATTAACTTGCAGCCCCTGCGTTCCTACCGTTGTCCTTTTTGAAACACAGCGCCCCCTTGAATGATTCATCGGCTGTGTCACGGTACCCTCCGAGCAAGATTTCGTTCCTGCCGATCGCGCTGCTTTCTGAGCCATCCCGCTGAAACAGTGAGTGAGACCAAGCAAGTAAGCTACTATCGAAAGAATCGCAAAAATATCCTGTAACCATGGAGCCATCGCCGCCACTCACAGAGGTGATCTTGACCTATCCCCAGCAATCGCTTGGCAAAGTTCCGCTTGATGGGACACTCCAACCTGGGGCTTATCTAGAGCTAGAGGGAAAAACCTACGCCGTTTTAGAGCGCCGCCATCGCTATCAATTTAAGGCAGGGCGTTATCGATTACATCAAATCTCTCTCTATGTGCAAAAGGCACAGCAACCGGCAGAAAAAAGTTGGATGGATGGACGTTGGGTAATTGGCGATGCCACTTGCCAACTGAATGCCCAATCAGAGCTAATCCGCTGTGCGGTCAATCCAGACGGGCCGTGTGCCGGTTGCCGCTACTATGAACCAAGGAAAAATCAAGGATAGGCTTTGAGGGGTGACTGAATCAACCAGTGACGAGGTTTTATGATGTCAATCCTGCAACTGATTGAACCTGAGGTTAAAGATTTAGGTGGTTTCACTGCCCGACGCAGCCTGCCCTACCCGGGTCGCCAGATGGTTGGGCCGTTCATCTTTTTTGACCATTTGGGGCCATCGGTTTTGACTCCTGGTGTAGGGATTGACGTGCGCCCCCATCCCCATATCAATCTCGCAACCGTGACTTATCTCTTTGAAGGGGCACTAATGCATCGAGATAGTTTGGGGACTGTGCAGGAAATTCGACCGGGTGCTGTGAATTGGATGACTGCCGGTTGTGGCATTGTTCATTCCGAGCGATCGCCCGACGCCGAGCGCGATCGCGCCGCAACCATTCACGGAATCCAAACCTGGGTTGCTTTGCCCGATGAGTCGGAAGAAAGTGAGCCCTGGTTTACCCATTACCCAATCTTAGCTTTGCCAACATGGGAAGAGAATGGTGCCAAAATCAAGCTAATTGCTGGCCAAACAGCGGGGCATACTTCGCCGGTAAAAGTCTTTTCACCCATTCTCTACCTGGATATCGCGTTGTCTGCCAACGCCCATGTCACAATTCCCGCTGAGTATTCAGAACGCGCAGTATACAGCGTTACCAGTGGATTAAGCCTGCAAGGGGAGTCGCTAGAGCAGCATCGGCTCGCGATTCTGGAACCGGGTGAGGTCGTCACGCTTGCATCTTCCACTGATGCCCGGTGTGTTGTAATCGGTGGTGAACCGTTGGGAGTCCGTTACAAATGGTGGAATTTTGTCTCTAGCCGCCCGGCCCGCATTGAACAAGCGAAAGCAGATTGGCGTGAAGGCCATTTCCCGACAGTTCCTGGAGAGACAGAATTTATCCCTTTGCCAGAACACGTAACGGAAGCAAACTCCTTTTCGTGATGGCGCTCTCGTGTGAACGGCGAGAAAAATAGCTTGTGCTAATTTTCTCATCTCCCAAACAATCTATGAGGCTCAACTTTCTTCAGAATCAGATTGAGTGATTACCAAGAATGCAGAAAACCCTTTGTGATGAAGGCTTGTTAGGTGGATAGATGGCGCGATCGCGGCGATTGAAATTCAGCTCGACGTCTCTGGTCGAAACCTGCGATCGCGCTTTTTAGTCCGTTGAGGATGGCAAGCACTACAATCAATATGCAACTCAAGTTGAATAAAATGATGGGATGCTCGCAATTCATAAAAAGCAAGAAACAGACTACCACACAAAACAACAACGCCAACCAAGAAAATTGCTAACACAAAATAAGAAACCCATAACACTGGAATGGACATAGAAACTGCAACGGCCAGCATATCAACGACAAAGATAAAAACAGCCAGATAGATCAAAGCCAATATATGGTGCAGCAGATGATGATGATGTAGCAGCGACGGGATTAAGTGCTCTAGATGGTGGACGCGCGATCGATTGAGAGGATGCTCCTCTGAAAGGTTTATCCTTAGTTTCAAGACCTCTTGATTAAATGAACGCAGTAAATTATCAATTGCGTTGTATCGGAGGATGACACCATTAACAAGAATGGCACAAGCAGAAATCATTACTGCTGGGGCAATAATCGCTTGAATGGCTCTCGTCGTCATTTCGGGTGATAAAATCATGGTCTGGAGCCAGCGTTATGGATATTTGATATTTCTACTTGAAAAAACTGGATGGCTTTTGCAGGTTTTATCACAGGTGTCTTCCCTTAAGGTAAGTAGAAGAACACAATGATGAATCTGATGCGATCTCTATTTCATCTCTTCATATGCTGTTCAGTCTCCAATCAATAGGGGGCACTCTATGCTAATCCATCCTCGGTTTTCTCTTGCCTGGCTACTGATTCTATTACTTTAATAGACCCAGGCGCAAAGCTTTTACAGCAACCTGGGTGCGGCCTTTTACATTAAACTTATTGATCAAGTGAAAGACGTGAGTTTTGACAGTATTCATCGAAATGAAAAGAGTTTGAGCAATCTCTAAATTCGTATGCCCTTCGACCAGTAGTGTTAAAATCTCCAACTCGCGCGCAGATAAAGTGGGCAGTGCAGTGCCTGCACTTGCAGGAGTAGGCGGCTGACTGCTAGCAGATCGAGCGATTGGCAACTGCACGCAGACGGTTGTCCCCTCGCCTTCTACTGATGTAATTTCCAACGTTCCGGCGTGGGCCTTGATCAGCTTCCTGACAATCATTAATCCTAACCCATGGCCCGAAGACTTTGTTGTAATCGGTTGATGCCCCAATAAAGGAAGTAAATCCGGTGGAATGGTTGCTCCACTATTGTGGATTTGAACCAGAATCTGATGAGCGTGAGCGTGTAGCTGAATATGAATCTGGATCACTCCTCCTGGCTCTACAGCTTCACACGCATTCATGAGTAAATTGAGAAAAATTTGCTTAAGTTTATCGCGATCGCCCTTAACCATGCCTTCCAAAGAATTATCTGTCAGGTAGATTTGGCAATCCGTTGTAGGGGTTGAATTTTTTGATAGCTGAATCACCTCATGAATTAAATCGAGTAGTCGAATTTCTTGCTCTAGAATGACTGGCTCGCGGTGCGTGTAGGAATGGGATAAAATTTCATCAGTCATTCGCCTTAAGCGTTCTGTCTCTTCAAGTGCCAGATTCAAATGAATTTTTTCCATCTGACTCAATGGCTTTTTCTGATAAGTCGCCAACACGTTTAAGATAACGCAAAGGGGATTTCTCATGTCATGAACAATCGCAGCAGCCTGATGATCAATCAAGGTTGTTAGATGAGTTGATTGATGGCTTGAGCCAAGCTGATGGTTTATATCAGGAGAATTCCGTTGTTTTGAGAAATGAATAACCTTATTATTCGGTTCGCCAGGTGAGATTAATTTGATGGCTTGATTAGATAGCATTAGCAAACTCCATGCTGATTTAATGTAAAGGTTAAGCCTTGTTTAAGGTTGGATTGATTGTTGGATCTGTAGGGCTGGTCTCGATTCAACTCGGGTCAATTGAGGGTAAAGAGAATTCAACTACCCGTTATCTGCTCTGCATTCCTGTAATTCGGTTGGAATGAAACTTTTATCCAACCATTCACTGCCGAATGATTGCTGTTTTCCCAAGCTTCAGAATCGGTCTCCCGTGTTCTTGGTAATTAATCAGGCTCATTTTCAAGAAAATTTAACTTTCTGAGTGGTTTGGGAAATGCTAACAGTCGCACAAGCTGGTGTTCTTGCTGTTCACAGAGGATATCTGGTTCAGAAGCGAAGACAACACACCCAATAAAAATACGAAGAGTGTAAAAAAAGATAACAATCTCAAGTTAGCCTCAGCTTAGAGAAGTTTGATTCAACTGTCCCCTCTCGCCGAAGCAGTCTTCCATCTAGCCCAAAGGCTATGGGTTAACGATTCCTGAAGGCTAGGGAACTTCCTATACCAACGATCGGGGCAAGATGCTCAGTGCTCGGGCCGTGTCAAATCCGCAGCATTGGAACTGAAGTTTTGAAAACGGCTGGAGTTGGCTTGGCCCCAAGTCACCTTTTACCCCCGCATTTATTTTCAAAAGGCGGTGACTGTGATAGCTTTCAAACAAATCACGCATAATTCTCTGCCTTTTGAGGGGCAGCCGCGCTTCTGAGGAGTTTATGTTTCAACGGTTTAAACTTGCGGATCTTCCTGAAGATCTGAGTCGCCAGATCATGCAGCGATCGCTGCACCCAAAAGAGTGCTTATTTATCGACGGTGACCCCGCCCACTTTATCTACTACCTGAAATCTGGAGTGATTCGCCTGTTGCACTACACAGAATCGGGACAAACCGTCAACCATTACACTCTGATGTCAGGAGACTTTTTGGCAGAAGTGTTAATTGTGTCAGATAAGTACCTCTGTACGGCCATTGTTGAAGAACCTGCTGAGGTCATGGTGATTCCCAAACAAGCCTTTTTGAACACCCTGGCCCAAAGCCCGGCACTGATGATGGCTTTTTTAGGCGAGGTTGCTTATCGGTTGCACATGACCAAAACAATGATGCAACTTCGGAGCATTCGTTCGGCTTCGGAGCGAGTGCTTAATTATTTGCGTCTTAATGTTTCCAAAGATACAAAAACGATTATTCTAGATCGCCCTTTGAAAGAAATCGCCTACGACCTGGATCTCACTCCCGAAAGTCTTTCGCGTGCTCTGACCCAACTTCAGGAGGAAAAGCAGATTTGGCGCGAACGGGGCCAAATTACCCTGAATGATTAGACGACTGACTTCATGCCATTTTGGATTTTGGAAGATGGCGAGATCTGGTAGGTTTTGTGGGCGACAGTTGGTTGACTGACAGATCTTTTCTCCTGGGCAGTTAAAACCGCAACCAGGCAACCAAAACCCGCCTTCGCGGGTTACACACCTTTGATTAGACCGAGTCTTACGTCGGCGGACTGCGGTAATCTACGCGCGACTTTCGTCGCCAGCCGTGAGCACAAAGTATCAGGAGTTTCAGTCCTTTTGTCAGGCCATCAGGGGCAACAGTCTGAATAAATTCTTAAATTGATTTCAATCAAGTGAATCTTTTTCGACATCTGCTATCTTCGTTGCAATCGCTGTCGAGGAAATGGTTTGAGCTTACCCGACTAGCGATCGCTGGATGAAGGTCGCCCTTGGGACATGAAAAAACAGACTTCTGATCATCGTGCTGAAGTTAGCCTGAACGTCGCCTATGGGCAACTTCAGGCAGAGGTATTGCAACTGCGCAAACATATTCGGCAATTGCAGGCACAACTTGCCCAATTCCAGGGGCAACAACCAGATACTCAAACGCACCCCAGTGAAATCGCCCAAGTGCACAGTGCCCTGCCGCGATCGCGACATTCCCTGGGGCAAGTGAATCATTTACAGTGGTTTCTCAGAGCTGTGTTGCTGCAATCTACTCAGGCGATCGCCGCTGCCGCTGGTGCTGTATTTGTCTACGACGCCGCTACAAACACGCTGCAGAATATTGCCTGTGTACTTCAGCAGGAGGAAGTAGACATCGCGATTGACCCGCGCATGGAAATCTGGCGCGGCCCGATCCCAGCGCAGCGGTTCCCGAATTGGGAAACCCTACGCCCAGAGGGGGAGATAGTCTGGCTTGATCACTCTACTCCTCAGGAAGATGGGAAATGGGAAATAATCTGGCATCAGCAAATGGGGCATCGGATGATCATCCGGCTACCCATCGCCATCGGTGGCACCGTTCTGGGTTTGCTCGAGTTGTGTTTTTGTGAGCGCCATTCTGCTGCCGATATCAAGTTGGAGCAATGTTGGTCGCAGATACTTTCCGATCTCCTGTCTCCCCCCACCGCTGATCAACCGAGAACAAGCCCCATCTGCCTGCTAGTTGCTGATGACCACCCTGCGATGCGTGAAGGTTTATCTGCTCTCTTAGAAAAACAGCCAGACTTTCAGGTAGTGGCTTTAGCAAAGAATGGCACAGAAGCGATCGCGCAGTTTCGCCAACATCAACCTGATGTCATGTTAATGGACTTACGCCTACCAGAAGTGGCAGGCATCGATGTTGTAAGTACTTTGCGAGCTGAGTTTCCCAGTTCTCGCATCATTATCCTTACAACCTATGACGGCGATGAAGATATCTATCGTGCTCTCAGGGCAGGAGCTGCTGGCTATTTACTCAAAAATGTGGCTTGCCAAGAGTTATTTGAAGCGATCCGTAAAGTTTACCGTGGTCAGAAATATGTGATGTCCTCCGTCGCTCAAAAGCTGACTGAGCGCTTCTCTGACGCAGAACTCACCGAGCGGGAAATGGACGTCTTGCGTTTGATGGTACAGGGAAAAAGCAATCGCAAAATCAGCACAGAACTCTGTATCGTCGAAGGGACGGTCAAATTCCATGTTCGCAACATTCTAGAGAAACTGGGAGCCAGCGATCGCACTCAGGCAGTGATGATTGCCCTCAAGCGGGGTTTGGCCCGCCTGTAATATCGTTTGGGGGAGTCCACTTGAGCAAAGGCTAGAGAGAAACAAAGAAAAACCAACCGCGTCATCCTGCATCTCGAATTTGCTCATTGTAATGATGAATATAGCTGTCGCCAGGTTGCTTAGGATACTGGGTTTAAGGGGATGTGGGGGCTTCGCCCCCAGCCAGGGGTTCCACCCCTGCACCCCGTCCTAAGTCTGGTGACTATGGCTATAAAAGGCTATAAAACTCCAAATCGCAGCTTTATGATTCTCGATGCTTTTTGAAAATGATAAAGTCCTGGTTGACTGAGAAATCTTTTCTTCTAGGCGGTTAAAACCGCAGCCAGGCAACCAAAACCCGCCTTCACGGGTGGCGAAACCCTTGATATACTCAGAACGCCTTTGGCAAGGTAATTTCAAACTCGCTGCCTTCGTTGGGTTTAGAACGTACTGTAATACTACCGCCCATGCCTTCAACCAGGGTTTTGACGATCGCTAACCCTAGCCCATGCCCTCCTGTTGAACGAGCGCGGGCCTCATCAACCCGATAGAAGCGGTCAAAAATACGGCTTTGATCCTGCAGGGGAATACCTACTCCATAATCGCGAACCTGGATGATTGCCTGCTGATCAGTCTGTTTCAGGCTTAGTTCAATAGGCTGGTGGGAGGTTGAGTATTTCATCGCATTATCCAGCAAGTTAATTAACACCTGGCGTAAGCGATCGCGATCGCCAATCGCCTCAACGGGTTCCACCATTTTGAGCTGAATCGTGCGACCGCTAAATTTTGTTGCCATTCCCACAACTTCTTCCAGTACATCATTCAGCATTACCGCCTCCAGTTGGTAATGCATATAACCACTATCTGCCCGGGCCAAATCTAACAAATCTTGGAGTAGACTGACGGTGCGCTCGGCTTCTGCCGCTGCGGTTTCCAGGGCCTCTCGCTGATAGTCATTAAGGTTGGTGCTACGCCGCAACACACTTTGCAAATAACCCAGTACAACGGTCAGCGGTGTCCTTAATTCATGGGAAACATTACTGGCAAACTGACGCTGTTGATCCCATGCTTCCGACAGCCGCGACAGCATCATGTTAAAGGTTTGAGCCAATTCTTTCACTTCACTGGGCGCATGGCTCAACGATAGTTGGGCATTTGTCAAATCTTCTGCTGAGATTGAGCGGGCTAACTGGCTCATATCCTGCAATGGCCGTAGCGATCGCCGAATCCGACAGGCAATAGCCACCATGGTTAAACCCGTTGACACAATACAAACGGCTGCTAACCCTCGAATTGCATCCACCAGTTGCTGCTGATCTTTGGTAATATCCTGGGCCATATACACCTCACCCAGTTGCTTTCCCTTCACATTCACCCAGCCCTGATACAGGATTAGATAGCGCTGATCAACTTGATAAACCTGAGGTTTGAGCGGCATTTTTGTAATCGACATTAACTCATCCGTTGCCGTAAAGGTAGAGTCCATTTCAGTAGACTGGGCCAAAACTCTTTTCCCATCATTACTTTTGACCCAAATCACCAAACCGGGAACGGTCACATTATCAATGGTTTTCTGAAGCCCCGTTTCAATCGGTAGCATCTCGCTGTAAAGCTCAACATCACGGGAAAACCGAGTGGCAATGTACTCAACCCCCTGGGTATGTGTGGTGATTAAAAGCTGCTGCATTTTCCAGCTTGTCCACGCGGCAACACCGCTTAAGCAAAGGATTGAAAGCACTACGATCTCTACGGTTAAACGAAACTGGAGCGAGGACACATCAAAATGTCTTTGCTTAAGTTGATCAAGCCCCTCCCCCAATTTATTTATCCATTGCATTAAGACTCGTTCCGTTCCCTAGCATTCAACTTTTTGCCAGCCCATCATCAGTGCTTTGTCTGTGGAAAACGACCCAGAAATTGGTTTAGGCAAGCGCACTCAACTGAGTTTTTACCAGCTTTCAAGCTGTGGAGCCGAGTTCTTTTACTGATCCATCCAACATAGCTTTGACTCACCCATCCAACATAAAATTCCCTATCAAATACGCAGCACAAGTATCCCCTCAACCCTTTGCCTGATTACTCCACACCTGACGCACAGCTCAGGGGCCTCTTCCCAAATCTCACCCTTACTAACCATAGCAAGTGCCCCCATTTCTGTAGCCAATTCCTTCTCTCAGGGCTGCCGACGCACTCTGTCTGATTCATTCATCCTCTAAACAACGGAGCCACCTCGGTCAGCATCAATGTTCTCGTAAGGCATAACCTACCCCCCGCACGGTATGAATTAGTCGCTTTTCACCCTGCCCTTCCAACTTTAAACGGAGATAACGAACGTAGACCTCGATAATATTAGAATCTCCCATAAAGTCATACCCCCAGACCTTTTCAAGAATCTGATCACGGGTATAAACCTGCCGGGGATTATGCATCAAATATTCCAGCAAATCAAACTCTTTTGCCGTCAGCTCAATGGCCCGCGCCCCTCGAAACACCTCACGAGTCCGACGATTTAAGCTCAAGTCCTCAAATTGCAGCAGGTCTTCATCTGCTTCGTAGGTACGGCGCAGGTGAGCGCGGATTCTAGCCAACAATTCTTCAATGCTAAAGGGCTTAACCACATAATCATCGGCTCCCGCATCTAAGCCCGTAACGCGATCGCTAACCTCATCACGGGCCGTCAAAAGAATCACTGGCACCTTACTTCCCGTTGCCCGTAACCGGCGGCACAGTTCTACCCCCGTCAAGCCAGGCAACATCCAATCTAAAATCGCCAAGTCAGGCTCAGACTCCCGCGCTAAAGAAAGTCCAGACATACCATCATAGGCCACACTCACTTGGTAGCCTTCGCTGCCTAACTCCAGTTCAATAAACCGGGCTAACTTAGCTTCATCTTCCACCAATAGGATATGGGCACACATACAAAATCTCCTAAAGCGGTCAAAAATTAGAATCAGCAGTCTTTGCGTCGGCTTGGCGAATCAGCGATCTGCCTGTTACAGGAAATTTAACAAGGCAATCAGAGGAAGAACGTGAATCAGGGTTTAATTTTGTGGGTCGTTACTTTGTCAAAATAGGCTTAACAGCGATGAAATGTGATGATAGTTAGTGGATAACTCTACTCTAATCGAGGTAGCCCTGAGAAAAATAAGATTTTTCTAAGTGAAAGGAAAAGCTTTGCTGAAAAAAGCCACATTAAGGACATTCTCCACCGGTACATTGACGTTGGCAGAGCAATAA
>Ga0272446_1002543_pt1 | contig 24601 bp, 23 predicted proteins | sample YNPCB0061_FD_194587 | JGI IMG/M metagenome (GOLD analysis project Ga0272446, IMG submission 194587) | Hot spring microbial mat communities from Yellowstone National Park, WY, United States - YNP-CB-006-1 | ecosystem: Environmental > Aquatic > Thermal springs > Hot (42-90C) > Sediment | place...
ACGTCGAAATCCACCACCGCCACGCGCCTCGCCCCCCACCTCGCCCGCGCCCGGTGGGCGGCGACGGCGGCGTTCGAGAACAGGCAGAACCCCATCGGGCGGGCCGCCTCGGCATGGTGACCGGGCGGGCGGACGGCGCAGAAGGCGTTGCGCGCCCAGCCCTCCATCACCGCATCGACCGCAGCGATGGCGGCGCCGGCCGAGCGCAGGGCGGCGGCGCGGCTGCCATGGCTCATCACCGTGTCGCCGTCGAGCATGATGCGCTCGTCCGCCTCGGGGCGGATCGAGAGGATGCCGTCCACGTAGGCGCGCGGGTGGGCGAGGGCGAGCACCTCGGGGTCGGCCTCCGGCGCCTCCTCGCGGAGCAGGAGCGCGAACTCCTCGGCCTCGAGCGCGTGCAGCACGGCGCGGATGCGGTCGGCCCGCTCGGGGTGGCCGGGGCCGGTGTCGTGGCCGAGGCAGGCTGGGTGGGAGAAGAGGACGGTGCTCACCGCCTCACGTCTCCGCCTTCGCCGGCGCGTCCGCCTTGCGCTGGATCACGAAGGTGAAGGTCTCCCGGTCCTGGCTCATGGCGACCAGGGCGTGGCCGGTCTGCTCGCAATAGGCGCGGAAGTCCTTCACCGCGGCCGGGTCGGTCGCGAGCACGCGGAGGCGGGCGCCGGCGGGCATCGCGCGCAGCGCCTTGTTGGCGCGCAGCACGGGAAGCGGGCAGGAGAGGCCTTTGAGGTCGAGCACGGTCTCGGTCATGGCGCGGAGAGAGTGCGCGGGCGGCCTCGGTTGAGCAAGCCGGCCGCATCGGCCACGATCCGCCCGCATGCGCATCGGCATCGACCTCGGCGGCACCAAGATCGAGATCCTCGCGCTCGACGACCAGGGCGTCGAGCGCTTCCGCACCCGCACGAGGACGCCGGGCGACTATGCGGGCGTCGTCCGCGCCATCGCCGGCCTCGTCGCCGCCGCGGAGGCAGAGACCGGGGCGGGGGCGACGGTCGGCATCGGCATGCCGGGCTGCCTCTCGCCGGCGACGGGGCTCGTGAAGGGCTCGAACACCACCTTCCTCAACGGCACGACGCTCGACCGCGACATCGAGGCGGCGCTCGGCCGCCCCGTGCGGATGGCGAACGATGCCAACTGCTTCGCCCTCTCCGAGGCCTCCGACGGCGCGGGGGCGGGCAAGCGGGTCGTGTTCGGCGTCATCCTCGGCACAGGCTGCGGCGGCGGCGTGGTGGTCGACGGGCGGATCGTCGAGGGGCCGCACGGCATCGCCGGGGAGTGGGGCCACACGCCGCTTCCCTGGCAGGCGCGGCACGAGAACCCGGGGCCGCGCTGCTGGTGCGGGCGGATGGGCTGCCTCGAGCTCTGGCTCTCGGGAACCGGGCTCGCGCAGGACTGCGACGGGCCGGGAGCGCGCGACGCGACGCAGATCCCCGCCCGCGCCGCCGCAGGCGACCCCCTCGCCCGCGCCGCGCTGGCGCGGCACGTCGATCGTCTCGCGCGCGGGCTTGCCGGCGTGATCAACCTGCTCGACCCGGATGCGATCGTGCTCGGCGGCGGGCTTTCCAACCTCGAGCATCTCTACAGCGAGGTGCCGCGGCGGCTCTCCCCGTACGTGTTCTCCGACGTCGTCCACACGCCCATTCTCAAGGCGAAGCACGGCGACAGCTCGGGCGTGCGCGGCGCTGCCTGGCTCTGGCCGGTCGGGGCGCGGGGATAGCGCGATGCCCGCCCTCTGCCGCGACTGCGACGCGGTGGCGGAGGAGGGGGCGGCCGTCTGCCCCCTCTGCGGGTCCGGCCGGATCGTGTCGCATCCGGAGCTGTTCGCGCTCGCGATCGCCCATGTCGACGCGGATGCCTTCTACGCCTCGGTGGAGAAGCGTGACCGGCCGGAGCTCGCGGAGCAGCCCGTGATCGTCGGCGGCGGGCGTCGGGGCGTCGTCACCGCTGCCTGCTACGTCGCCCGCACCTATGGTGTCCGGAGCGCGATGCCGATGTTCAAGGCACTCAGGCTCTGCCCCGAGGCGGTGGTGATCCGCCCCGACATGGCGAAATACGCCGAGGCAGGCCGGGCGGTGCGGGCGCTGATGGAGCGGCTCACCCCGCTCGTGCAGCCGCTTTCGATCGACGAGGCGGTGCTCGACCTCTCGGGCACCGAGGCGCTGCACCGCGCCCCGCCGGCGGTGATGCTCGCCCGCCTCGCGCGGGAGGTGGAACGCGAGGTGCGCGTCACCGTCTCGATCGGGCTGGCGCCGAACCGCATGCTCGCCAAGATGGCGGCCGAGCGTGGCAAGCCGCGGGGATTCTCGGTGATCGGACGCGACGATGCCGCCTCGGTGCTCGCGCCGATGCCGGTCTCGGCGCTTCCCGGCGTCGGGCCGAAGGCGGCCGCGAGGCTCGCGGGCAAGGGGTTCGCAACGCTCGGCGCGCTCGCCGCGCTCGCGCCGGGCGAGGCGCTCAGGCGTCTCGGCGAGGAGGGGCCAGCGCTTGCGGCGATGGCGCGCGGGGAGGACGGCCGGCCCGTCGACCCGGCGCGCGAGGCGAAATCGGTCAGCGCCGAGACGACGTTCAACGCCGACCTCGCGGCGATCGCCGATCTCGAGCGCGCGCTCTGGCCGCTGGCCGAGAAGCTCTCGGCGCGGCTCAAGGCGAAGGGGCTCGCGGCCGGCGGTGTCACGCTCAAGCTCAAGACGGCATCGTTCCAGACCCGCACGCGCCATGCGCGGCTGCCCGAGCCCACCCAGCTTGCCGACACGCTGTTCGCCGCCGCACGCGGCCTGCTCGCGCGGGAAGCGACCGGCACGTCGTTCCGGCTGATCGGCATCGGCGCCGATCCGCTGGCGGACGGGCGGGAGGCCGACCGCGGCGACCTCGCCGACCCCGCTGCGCCGAAGCGCAAGGCGGTGGACCGGGCGATGGACAGGCTGCGCGAGCGGTTCGGCGCCGGCGTGATCGGCAAGGGAAGGGGCCTCGGCTGAGCCGCCCCGCCGGCGTTCCCGGAGCTTCCCCCGCCGCTACCGATCGAGACAGGTGCAGCCGTCGTTGCTGGTCTCGTTCCTCGCGATGCCGCAGCCGATCACGCCGCAGCGGGCGAGCCAGGCATGGACGAACGTGTCCGGCCTGGTGATCCGGTACACGCCGCACGTCGCATCGAAGAAGCGGAGCGTGCTGCCGCGGCTCCGGCACGGGGCGACCGCATGCCCGCCGCCCGCTTCGTCCGGCGAAGCCCGGATCAGCAGCCGCCCGGAATGATCTCCAGCGTCTCGAGCCGGCCCTCGACGACGAAATCGCCGAAATCCATCTTCAGCTCGTCGGCGATGCCGTTCTCCCAGTAGCGCAGCCCCACCTCGTAGTCGGGGCTTCCGGAGGTGTTGTTCGGCTCGAAGAAGGCGATGCGGAACCGCCAGGAGGGCAGGGCGGCCAGCGCCGGGAAGCGCGAGGGGTCGCCCGTGACGGCGCCGATGATGGCGGTGTTGCTGTCGTTGGCCCCGTCCGCCGAGGTGCCGTCGAACAGCGGCGCGGCGAGCGTGCGCTGCCCGGCCTTCGCTGCGGCGACGATCCTGAGCGTGTGGATCATCGGGAACAGCGTGCCGGGCGGCAGGGCGAGCTCCTGCTCGGACGGTTCGCGATAGCGCACCGCCCCGCCCGTGCCGCCGCCGTCGAGCCGCGCCTCGCCGACCACCGTCTGCGCGAGCGCGCCATCCACCGTCTGGCGGAGGCGGAAGCGCATCGACCGCCCGTCCTTCGACTCCCAGGTGACGTAGTCGGACTGGCGTTCGGTCGTGGTGCCGTCGCGGGTGGTGACGGAGAGGGTGAAGCGCTGCTGCGAGGTCCAGGCGTCGCACTGGTCGACGAGCTCGTAGAGCATCGCTCCCGAGGCGCTCTCGACGCCGGCGCTCGAGCGCGCGCTCTCGAGCGAGAGGCGATAGGCCGCCCGGTGCGAGGCAAGCTCCGCGGCGGTGGCGGGAGCGGAGAGGAGGCAGGCAGCGAGGAGGGCAGCGAGGGAGCGGCCGCGCATCATGACCTCATGGTGGGTTGCCGCCAGCATATGGGGCGCGGCCTGCCGGCTCCAGGGGGATGAGGGGCAGCGGCTGCCGGGCGCGAGACGCAGGCAGCGGCAGTTTCTGCCGCCTTCCCGCCGTCCGCGCACACGCTCGCACTGTCGTGACCGTGGCACGGCGGTTGCCTCCTGTCCGGCGAGGCCGCTCCGGCGGCCATGCCACAGGAGACTTCCATGCCGCTCAATGCCTCAGCCCCCGCCCGGCTCCGCGAACCGGTTCCGGCCGACCTGCTCGGCCTGCTCGCCGAGGTGTCGCAGTCGATCCCCGATGCCGCCCGGCGCCAGGCCGTGGTTGCCCGTGCCGAGGAGATCGCCCGTGCGGCCCGCCGGGTCATCCGCGCCCAGGCCGCGCGGATCCGCATGCTCGAGCACCTCGCCGAGACAGACCCGCTCACTGGCCTCCTCAACCGCCGCGGCCTCGCCGGCCGGCTCGCCGATCGGCTCTCCGAGGCGCGCCGGCACAACGAGCACGGCGTGGTGCTGTTCGTGGACATGGACGGGCTCAAGCGCATCAACGACCGCCTGGGCCACGCCGCCGGCGACGCCGCGATCCGCATGGTGGCCGAGGGGCTCGCCGCGTCGGTGCGCGCCCATGACGCGATCGGCCGCATCGGCGGCGACGAGTTCGCCGTGGTGATGAGCCGGATCGGGCACGAACGGGGCCTCGCCTCCGCTTCCCGCATCGGCCGCGCGATCGGCCGGCTCACCCTTGTCCATGACGGCGAGGCGGTGCCGCTCTCGGTCTCGATCGGCCTCGCGCCCTTCACGGGCGTCGAGACTCCCGAGGACCTGCTCGACCGCGCCGACGACGCGATGTACCGGCAGAAGCGCGCCGCGGCGATGGCGTGACGCGCCGGCGCCGCCCGCCCCTCAGGCCTTCTTCGCCTCGGCGACCTTGGGCGGCGGCAGGTCGAGGCGGATGTGGAGCTCCTTCAGGCGCTCGGGCGGAACCGGGGCGGGGGCGCCCATCATCAGGTCCTCCGCCTGCTGGTTCATCGGGAACAGGATCACCTCGCGGATATTCGGCTCGTCGGCGAGCAGCATCACGATCCGGTCGATCCCCGGCGCCGAGCCGCCATGCGGCGGCGCGCCGTAGCGGAAGGCGTTGAGCATGCCGCCGAACCGCGCCTCGACCTCGGAGGCCGGATAGCCCGCGATCTCGAAGGCGCGGATCATCACGTCGGGCCGGTGGTTGCGGATCGCGCCCGAGGAGAGCTCGATGCCGTTGCAGACGATGTCGTACTGGAAGGCCTTGATCTCGAGCGGGTCCATCGTGTTCAGCGCCTCGAGACCGCCCTGCGGCATCGAGAAGGGGTTGTGGCTGAACTCGATCGCGCCGGTGTCCTCGTTGCGCTCGTACATCGGGAAGTCGGTGATCCAGCAGAAGCGGAAGGCGTCCTTCTCGACGAGGTCGAGCTCCGCGCCGAGGCGGGTGCGCGTCAGGCCTGCGAACTTCGCCGCCGCCGCCGGCGTGTCGCAGGCGAAGAACACGGCATCCCCGTCGCCGAGGTCGAAGGCGGAGCGGATGCGCGCGCAGCGCTCCGCCTCGAGGTTCTTCGCGATCGGGCCCTTCGCCTCGCCGCCCTCGAAGGTGATGTAGCCGAGCCCTCCGGCGCCCTGTTCCCGCGCCCACTCGTTCAGCCGGTCGAAGAAGCTCCTCGGCCTTCCCCCCGCACCGGGGGCGGGGATCGCGCGCACCACCGCGCCGCCGCTGATCGCCCGCGCGAACAGCCCGAAGCCGCCGCCAGCGAACGCCTCCGTCACGTCCTTGATGCGCAGCGGGTTGCGCAGGTCGGGCTTGTCGGAGCCGAACTCGAGCATCGCCTGGTCGAACGGGATGCGCGGGAAGGGCGGCGGCGTCACCGCCCGGCCGTTCGCGAACTCCTCGAACACGCCGGCGAGCACGGGCTCGATGGTGGCGAACACGTCCTCCTGCGTGACGAAGCTCATCTCGAAGTCGAGCTGATAGAACTCGCCCGGGGAACGGTCCGCCCGGCTGGCCTCGTCGCGGAAGCAGGGCGCGATCTGGAAGTATCGGTCGAAGCCCGCGACCATCGCGAGCTGCTTGAACTGCTGCGGCGCCTGCGGCAGCGCGTAGAACTTGCCCGGGTGCAGCCGTGCCGGCACCAGGAAGTCGCGCGCGCCCTCCGGCGAGGAGGCGGTCAGGATCGGGGTCTGGAACTCGGTGAAGCCCGCCTCGATCATCCGCCGCCGGATCGAGGCGATGACGTTGCTCCGCAGCATGATGTTGCGGTGGACGCGCTCGCGCCGGAGGTCGATGAAACGGTAGGTCAGGCGCAGCTCCTCGGGGAACTCGGCCTCTCCCGCCACCTGGATCGGCAGCACCTCGGCCGGGCTCTGCACGGCCAGCTCGCGCACCCGCACCTCGACCGTGCCGGTCGGCAGCTTCTGGTTCACCGTGTCGTGGGTGCGGAGAACGACCTCTCCCGTCACCGTGATGACGCTCTCGGGCCGGATGCGCTCGGCCTCGGCGAGGTGCGGGTTCCCCTGGTCGAGCACGAGCTGGGTGATGCCATAGTGGTCCCTGAGGTCGATGAAGAGCAGGCCGCCATGGTCGCGCTTGCGGTGGACCCAGCCGGAGAGGCGCACGGTGGCGCCGGCGTCGGTGTCGCGGAGCGCGCCGCAGGTATGGGTGCGATAGGGGTGCATCGTCTCTCCGGCGCTCCGGCTCACTGGGGTGGCGCGGAAGGAACCGGCAGGGGTCGGCACTGTCAAGCGCGGGTGGGCCGGCGGTCCCGCCCGGCGTGGTGCGAGGCCCCGGCGTTGTGTAGAAGGCAGCGATGCAGCGTCCTCCGAAGCCCGGATTCCCGCCCCCCGTCCTGATCGAGACCACCGAGGCGCTTGCCAGATTCTGCGAGAGCCTGGCGGGCACGCCCTACGTCACGGTCGACACCGAGTTCATGCGCGAGCGCACCTACTGGCCCGAGCTCTGCGTCGTCCAGCTCGCCGGGCCCGATGCGGTCGCGGTGGTGGACGCCGAGGCGCCAGGGCTCGACCTCGCGCCTCTCTACGCCCTGTTCGACGACGCGCGGACGACCAAGGTGTTCCACGCCGCGCGGCAGGACATCGAGATCTTCGTGCTGCGCACCGGCCGGGTGCCCCAACCCCTCTTCGACACCCAGATCGCCGCGATGGTGGCCGGGTTCGGAGACCAGGTGGGCTATGACGCCCTGGTCGGCGCGCTGACCGGCGCCTCGATCGACAAGGCCTTCCGGTTCAGCGACTGGTCGGCACGGCCGCTCACCCCGCAGCAGATCGCCTATGCCGCCGCGGACGTGACGCATCTCCGCCGCGTCTACGAGAAGCTTCGGGCCCGGCTCGAACGCGAGGGGCGGCTCGCCTGGGTGGGCGAGGAGATGGCCGCGCTCTCCGACCCGGCGACCTACCGCACCGACCCCGAGGAGGCCTGGGTTCGGCTCAAGCCGCGCACCGGCAACCGCCGCTTCCTCGCGGTGCTGCGCGCCGCCGCGGCCTGGCGCGAGCGCGAGGCGCAGCGGCTCAACATCCCCCGCCAGCGCGTGGTCAAGGACGAGACGCTGCTCGAGGTCGCCGCCCAGGTGCCGCGCGACGCGGCTGGGCTGATGCGTGCCCGCGGCTTCCCGCGGGGCCTTGCCGAGGGCAAGCCGGGCGCCGCCCTGCTCGCCGCCATCGCCGAGGCGCAGGCGCTGCCCGAGGCCGCGCTGCCCGAAGTGCAGGCGCGCGGCAACGGCGTCCGGCCGAGCCCGGCGATGGTGGCGCTCCTGAAGGTCCTGCTCCAGGCCAAGTGCGACGAGCACGAGGTTGCGCAGAAGCTGCTTGCATCGTCTGACGACATCGAGCGGCTCGCGGCCGAGGACGAGCCCGACATCCCCGCCCTGCATGGCTGGCGGCGGGAGGTGTTCGGCGAGGCGGCGCTCGCGCTGAAGGCGGGGCGCGTGGCGCTCGCCGCCGAGGGGCGGCGGATCAGGCTCGTTTCCCTCGGCGGCTGAGCGGCGGCGCAGCCCGCCTCAGCGCAGGGGCGGGATGGCGCCGCCGGATGGCGCCACCGCGTTCACCACCCGGAGCGCCTGGGTGATGACGAGGTCGAAGAACCGGAACACCACCTCCACCGAGTAGCCTGCGAGGAAGGACAGCGCCGCGATCGAGAGGCTGACCTCGCCGCCCGGCCCGTCGATCTTCGTTCCGCCCGGCTGGAAGAACAGGCCGATGCACCCGCCGAGCAGGAAGGCCATGAAGATGCGCAAGAGCGCGTGCCGCCAGTCGCGCGGGTGCAGCTCGCTCGACATGATCTTGTTGTTCAGCCGGCGCACGGAATAGACCGCGCCGCCGAGCACGCCGAAGACCACCGGCAGGTAGTAGACGCCGAGGGCGCTGAGCAGCGCCCAGCCGACCTGCTCTGACGTGTAGCTCGTGTGCTGGCGTATGTCGCGCACCGAGAGGCCCGGCAGCCAGCTGATCCACGTCCAGCGCTCGACGCGGACGAGCTCGGTCTTGGCGCCCGGCGTGAGGCTCGGCCTCTCCTCGCTGGTCACGCCGGTGGTCGCGTCGATCCAGGTGGCGAGCTCGGATTTCGCGACGTCATGGCGGAACGACGCCTCCTGCCGTCGCGCGCAGAGCAGCCAGTGATCGGGCCCTTCGAAGCCGCGCAGGATCTGCTCCGGCGCCCCGGTGAGGCTCGGCAGGAGCGACATGCGCTCGCAGAGCGGCGGCAGGATCGCCATCCAGATGCCCGGGCGTGGGGTGAAGCTCTCGAGCGCGGCGCGGTCGGCCGAGGCGATCTCCTGGTCGATGGCCGAGAGCGCCGTGGCGGTCGCCTTCATCTGGTCGAGCACGGTCTTGCCGAGCATCGCATGCACCGAGACCGCGACGGCGAGCAGCACCGTGAGCACGCCCGCGAGCGCGAGCCCGCCGATCGCGATCCGGCTCGTCCTCGCCTGCCGGCGCATCTCGGAGAACTCTGGGCGGTCCTTCAGGAGGTCCACCTCCGGCACCCCGCCGGTGTAGAAGCCGGTGAAGGCGATCGTGTAGGCATCCGCCGGGGCGGCCACGGCGTTCAGCGTGTCGCGCGCGCCGAACAGGAAGGCGACGGCGGCCGGGTCACGCGCCACGCCGTCCGCGCCGAGCCGCTCGACCTCGGCGAGCCGGCGGAGGAACTCCTCCTTGGTCGGCGTCTCGACCGGCGGCCTGGCGGGGAAGGCCGCGTCGGTGAAGGCCTGCTGCAGCATCGCATCGTTCCGGCTGGAGACGAAGGTGCGCAGGAGTGCCACGTCGATCAGCGCGCGCTCGATCTGCACGAGCCTCAGCGCGTCGTGCGGCCGGTGGGCGTCTGTCCTCTGAGGCGACGCGGTGACCGCATCCGGTCCGTCAGGCATCGGGTCCTCCGCATCGGCGGAGACGGCATCCGTCCCGCCACGGCTTCTGGCACGCCCCGGCTGCGGGCCGTGTGCTCCGGGTCACAGCGGAGCGGAGCAGCGGTCCCACGGCTGCACTCTATACCCATTCATGCCGGATGCGAATCCGCCCTGTTTCAGGCCCCTGTCACGATGGAAACCACTTTCCGCCACCCGCGACACGACCGTGCAACGCCCTGCGGCGACAAGCCCCTCCGTCATTCGACCGCGGAAACCCGAAATGACGGAGAGCGACGATGTCGAGCATCAGGACACGCACTGCCGGGCCGACCGACCTGCGGGGGATCATCACGATCCAGCGCGCGGCGATCGCAACGACAGCAGGCCATTACACCCCCGAGGAGATCGCAGCCTGGCGTGCCGGGCCGACCGACGACCTGCGCGCGCTCGTCTCCGCCGGCCGCTACCGGGTGGCCGACCAGGACGGCGTGCTGGTGGGCGGCGCCGGCTGGGAGGAGGGGGCGGACGGCCTCTCGGCGACCATCCGCGCCGTGTTCGTCCACCCGGCAGCGCACGGCCGCGGCGTCGGCGCGTCGCTGATGGGGGCGATCGAGGCGGAACTCGCCCGCCGTGGAATCGGACGGCTGATCGTTCCGGCCGCGCTGAACGCCGTCGGCTTCCACGAACGCCTCGGCTACGTGCCGGTCGAGCGGCAGGTGGCCGAGTTCTCCGGGGTGCGGCTTCCCTGCCAGCGGATGCTGAAGGCGGCCGCCTGAGCGCCTGCCCTCACGCCCCGGCCACGACGCGGACGACGCGCCGCACCTCTGCCGGGGCGAAGGGCTTGGTCAGCACCGGCTGGCCGGTGGCGGCGAGCATCGCTTCCGTTCCGCCGCCGAGCCGGTCCCCGGTGATGAAGACGACGCGGGCGGCGAGCGCGGGCTGCGCCTCGGCGAGCCAGGCATGCAGCGCCGCCCCGTCTAGCCCCGGCATCCTGAGGTCGGACAGCACGACATCGTAGCTGCGCGCGGCCAGCCGTTCGCGCGCGGCGAGGCCGTCCGAGACCATCTCGACGGCGAAGCCGTCGCCTCGCAGCACCTCTGCCAGAACCGCCGCGACCTCCGCCTCGTCGTCCACCACCAGCGCGGAGCGGACGCGGCGGACGACCAGCGGCGAGGGCGGCTCGGCCTCGGCTGCCTCGCCAGCCCCGTCTCCGGGCAGCCCCGGCGGCAGCAGGACGCGAACGGTCGCGCCGCCGCCGTGCGTCTCGGTGAGCTCGATCGTCCCGCCATGGGCCAAGACGATGCCGCGGCAGAGCGAGAGGCCGACACCGGTTCCCCCGCCCTCCTGGCGCGTGGTGAAGAACGGGTCGAACACGCGCGCGCGAAGGGCTTCCGGCACGCCCGGGCCGTTGTCCGACACCGCGAGGGTGATGCCGCCGTCCTCGCTGGCGCGCGCCGTGATCGCGAGCCGCCGGGGGCCGCTGATGCCGGAAAGCGCCTGTTGCGCGTTGGTGATGAGGTTGATCAGGACCTGCACGAGCTGGTCCTGGTCGGCGGCGATCTCGGGCAGGTCGTCGGGGATGTCCTGGATGACGCTGATGCCGGCGCTGCGCAGCGCGTAGCCGACGAGGTCGAGCGCCGCCCCGATCACGGCGGCGATCCGCACCGGCTTCCGCTCGGGCGGCTTGCGCCGTGCCATGCCGAGGAAGGTCTGCACGATGCGCCCGCAGCGCTCGGCGGCGGCGCGGATCTTCCCCGCGCGCGCCGAGAGCGCGGCATCCGGCCCCGCCTGCTCCGAGAGCAGCGTCGCGTGGGCGATGACGATCGAGAGCGGGTTGTTCAGCTCGTGCGCCACACCGGCGAGCAGCGAGCCGAGCGCGGAGAGGCGCTCGGCCTGGCGCACCGCGTCGCGCTGCGCGCGCAGCTCGCGCTCCGCATGCCGCACCGCCGTCACGTCGGTGTAGGTCGACAGAAGCGCGCCGTCGGGAAGCCGCCGCCGGCGAACCTCGTACACCCGCCCCTCTGGGCGCGTCTCCTCGATCGTCTCGGCGCTCGCGCTCATGATCGACGCCACCCGCCGCGCCACCAGCGCGTCGAGCGGCTCGGTCGGGTCCTCGTGCGCGTAGTAGGCGCCGTGCTCGAGCCGCCAGCGCACGAAGCGCTCGAGCGGCGTTCCGGGCCGGCCGAGTTCGGCCGGGTAGCCGTACATCCGGAGGAACCCGTCATTGGCGAGCACGATGTTGCCCGCCGGGTCGATGATGTTCACGCCCTCGGCGATGTGGCTGAGGATCGCCTCGAGCTGCGCGGTGCGGCGTGCGAGGTCCTCCTCGCGCTCCTTGAGCTCGGTGAGGTCGCGGACGATCGCGAAGAAGCCGCCGATCGTGCCGTCCGGCGCGGGAACGGGGCGGTAGACGCGCTCGATGTAGCGGCGCCTGCCGTCGCCATAGGTCATCCAGCCGATCCACCGCACCGTCTCGCCGCCGAGCGCGCGGTCGGCCAGCGGGCGGATCACGCTGGCCGCCTCCTCGCCGAGGATCTCCTCGACCGTCCGGCCGAGCATCTGCTCAGGCGTCAGCCCCATGAACCCGGCATACTCAGGGTTGGCGTAGCGGTGCCGCTTCTCGCGGTCGATGAAGGCGACGCGGGTCAGCGCCCGGTCGAGAACGGCCTTGAACAGCGCCGCGTCGATCGGCGGGAAGCCCGACACGGCCTCTCCCGCCGGGGCCGGCATGTCAGCCCTCGAACACGTAGCCCGCGCCGCGCACGGTGCGGATCAGCGCCGGCGCGTCGGGGTTGCGCTCGATCTTGCGCCTGAGGCGCGTGATCCGCACGTCGATCGAGCGGTCGAACGGATCGGTGCCGCCGGGGTGGGCGATGTCGAGCAGCTGCGCCCGCGTCAGCACGCGGCCCGGCCGCTCGGCGAGGGCCTGGACGAGGTCGAACTCCATCGCCGTCAGCACGATCTCCTCGCCCTGCTCGTCGAGCAGCTTGCGTGCGGCGAGATCGACGGTGAGCGCGCCGAACGGGATCCGCTCTGCCGGCTTCGCCGGAAGCTTCACCGCCGCGCGGGCCGCCTGCACGCGGCGGAGCACCGCACGCACGCGGGCGAGCAGCTCGCGCAGGTCGAAGGGCTTCGCGACATAGTCGTCCGCGCCGATCTCGAGGCCGACGACCCGGTCCACCACGTCGGAGGCGGCCGTCACCATGATGATGCCGATCTCCTGCCCGTGCGCGGAGCGGAGCGACCGGGCAAGCGAAAGCCCGTCCTCCCCGGGCAGGGCGATGTCGAGCATCGCGATGTCGGGTATCGCCTCGCCGATCAGCGCGCGCGCAGCCGCGACGTCCCCCGCGGTGCGCACGGCGAGCCCGTTCGCCGCCATGTACTCCGCCACGGCCTCTGCGATGTCGGCCTCGTCCTCGACGACGAGGAGGCTTGGAAGCTGCGTCATCGTCCCGTCACCTGCAACGACCCGGAAGGCGCGTCTAGAGGCCGCGCCGCACCGGCGCAAGCGCCTTCGCCGGCAGTGAAACAGAAGAAACCCGATCCTGCCGCCCTGGAAACAACCGCGCAACGGCCGACGCCGATATCCGGGCCATGCGACAGCGCGGGACAGGCCTGCCTGCACAAACCGGAGAAACGACCGTGAACACCACCAAGACCCTCGGTGCCGCCAGCGCCCCCACGCGCACGGGGCTTCTCGCGCGGCTCGCCGCGTCCTTCGCCGGCTGGCGCGCCGTCCGGGCGACAGAGGACGCCATCGAGCACCTCGATGCGCACCTCCTCCGCGACATCGGCCTCGAGCCCGCTCCGGGTGAGCGCGCGATCCGCCGCCGCCTGCTGATCGGCTGAGGCGCCGCCGCGCCTCAGCCACCCTCTCCTCATCATCGCTCCGCCGGGAGATCCGAGCCATGCCGACCACCGACCATCGCGGTTCGCCGATCAGCAACGCCTCCGCCGCCGACCTCGCCGGCTTCGAGGAGGCGCTGCGCCTGCTCAACGGCTACTTCGCCGATCCCTTCGCGCGGATCGAGGCCGTGCTGGCCGGCAACCCTGCCATGCCGATGGCGCTCGCCCTGAAGGGCGGGCTTCTCCTCTGCTCGACGGAGGCAGCAATGAACGCCCCGCTCGGCGAGGTGATCGCCGCCGGCGAGCGGCTCGCCGAGCGGATGGTTGCGCGCGAGCGCGGGCACTTCGCGGCGCTCGCGTCCTGGCACCGCGGCGACTTCGCCGCCGCAGGAGACCATTACGCGCGCGTTCTGGCCGACCATCCGCGCGACCTGCTCGCGCTGCAGGTCGCGCACCAGATCGACTTCCTCCTCGGCCGCAGCACGATGCTGCGCGACCGCCCCGCCGCGGTGCTGCGGGCGTGGGACGGCTCCGTCCCCGGCTTCGGCTACGTGCTCGGGATGCACGCGTTCGGGCTCGAGGAGACCGGCGAGTACGGCCGCGCCGAGGACCAGGGACGGCGGGCTCTCGCGCTCTGCCGCACCGATGCCTGGGCCGTGCATGCCGTCGCTCACGTGATGGAGATGCAGGGACGGACCCAGGAGGGGGAGGCGTTCCTCTCCGACCGCACGGCCGACTGGGCGCCCGGCAACATGTTCGCCTATCACAACTGGTGGCACCTCGCGCTCCATCACCTCGACGCGGGTGCCCATGACCGCGTCCTCGGCATCTACGACACCGGCGTCCGCCCCGCCTCGAGCACGGTCGCGCTGGAGCTCGTCGACGCCTCGGCGTTGCTCTGGCGGCTCACCCTGCGCGGCGCCGATGTCGGCCCACGCTTCGCCGAGGTGGCGGATGCGTGGGAGACCCTCGCCGACGACGCCTGGTATGCCTTCAACGACGTGCACGCGATGATGGCCTTCGCCGCGACCGGCCGCACGGCGTCGCAGGAGCGGGCGCTCGCCTCCCTCCGCCGCGCCGGCGCCGGAAACGGAACGAACGCGATGATGGCGCGCGAGGTCGGCCTGCCGGTCGCCGAGGCGCTCGTCGACTTCGCCGCCGGGCGCCACGCGAGGGCAGCGGCCGCGCTCGCCTCGGTGCATCCGGTGGCGAACCGGTTCGGCGGCAGCCATGCGCAGCGCGACGTGATCCATCTCACCGCGCTCGAGGCAGCGATCCGGGCGGGTGACCGCGGGCTCGCCCGCGCGCTCGCCGCGCAGCGCCTCGCCCAGAAGCCCGAGAGCCCGTTCAACCGCGCCGCCTTCGCGCGCGCCACCGCGCTGCCCGCCCTCGCGGCGTGAGGCCGGGCCCGATGCGCTGCGACAGCCTGGCCCTCCGGCTTCGCGCGGCGATCGTCATTGCTGCCCTCGCCGCCGTGCTCGCGGCGGACTGGGGCGCGTCAGGATTCCGGGGCGACGGCGACGGGGGCGGCGCGCCGGTCCGCCTCGCGGACCGCTCAGCGCCGCTCCTGCCGGACGACGACGATGCCGTCGGCGATCAGCGCATCGATCTCATCGGGCGTCATGCCGGCTTCGGCAAGAACCGCTCGCCCGTCTGCGCCGATCGTGGGTGAATCGCGCCGGAGCCCGAGGCGCTCGCCGTCCATCGCGAGCGGCAGCGCGGGAAGACGCGTCGGCGTGCCGTCCGGCAGCGTGACGGGGAGAAGCCCGCCCGAGGCGTTGAGGTGCGGATCGGCGAACAGCTCGTCGGGCCGCGCGATCGGCGCGAAGGGAAGCCCCGAGACCTCGCAGGCGGTGGCGAGCGCCTCCCGCGTCATCGCGCCGAACCGCGCCTCGAGGGCGGGGATGAGCCGGTCGCGCGCGCGCACCCGGTCGTTGTTGGTGCGGAACGCAGGGTCGGCGAAGAGGTCGTCGAGGCCGAAGGCGCGGCAGGCGGCTTCCCATTGCGTGTCTGTCACGATGCCGATGAAGATCTGCTGCCCGTCTGCCGTTCCGAAGATATCGTACACGCCCCAGGCCGGCGTGCGGACCGACATCGGGTTGAGCGGCTTTCCCGTCATCGCGTGCATGGCCATATGCTGGCCCATCAGGAACACCGTGTTCTCGTAGAGCGAGGAGACGACGTGCTGGCCGCGCCCGGTGCGCTGCCGCTCGATCACCGCCGAGAGCACGCCGATCGCGCCGAACATCCCGCCCATCACGTCGTTCAGCGAGGCGCCGGCACGCAAGGGCTGGCCTGGCGGGCCGGTCATGTAGGCGAGCCCGCCCATCATCTGCACCACCTCGTCGAGCGCGGTGCGGTCCTGATAGGGCCCGTCCTGGAACCCCTTGTGCGAGACGTAGATCAGGCGCGGGTTGCGCGCCGAGAGCGCGGCGTAGCCGAAGCCCATCCGATCCATCGCGCCGGGGCGGAAGTTCTCGACGAAGATGTCGGCGCGGTCGGTGAGGCGGTAGAGCGCCTCCCTGCCGCTTGGCTGCTTGAGGTCGATCGCGAGGCTCCGCTTGTTGCGGTTGTACATCGCGAAGAACCCCATGCCGGAGCCGAGCAGCCGGCGCGTGTTGTCTCCCTCCGGAGCGGGTTCGACCTTCACCACGTCTGCGCCGAGATCGCCGAGCACGAGGCCGCAGGTCGGGCCCATCACCATGTGGGTGAGCTCGACGACGCGAAGCCCCTCGAGCGGCGCGCTCATGCCGCCTGCCTCGGCACGCGCCATTTCGCCGCCGCACCATGCAGGGCCTCGCCCGGCAGCGCCTCGGCGAGGACGGCGCGGGCGGCGATCAGCCTGTCGAGGTCGATGCCGGTCTCGACGCCGAGGTCGTGGAACATCGAGACGAGGTCCTCCGTCACCGCGTTGCCGGAGGCGCCCGGCGCGAAGGGGCAGCCGCCGAGGCCGGCGAGCGAGCCGTCGAAGGTGCCGATCCCCTCCTCCCATGCGGCGAAGGCGTTGGCGAGCGCGAGCCCGCGCGTGTCGTGCAGGTGGACGCCGCAGAGGCGCTCGCCGATCGCCGCGCGCACCGCGCGGACGAGCCGCCGCACCTGCAGCGGGTTCGCCATCCCCGTGGTATCGGAGAGGCTGACCTCGTCGGCGCCGGCCTCGACCATCGCCGCGGCGAGGCGCACCACGTCCTCCTCAGGCACCGCGCCCTCAAGCGTGCAGCCGAAGGCGGTGGAGACGCCGCCCTCGACGGCAGGGCGGCGGCCCTCGGGCGCGGCGTCGCGCAGGGCGCAGATGCTCCTGAGCGCCTCGACCGACTGTTCCGGCGTCATCCCGACATTGGCGAGCGCGTGCGCGCGGCTCGCGCTCACCGGCACGGTGATCTTGTGCGCGCCGGCGGCGATCGCCCGCTCGGCTCCCTTCGCGTTCGGCGCGAGCACGGCGACGGTGAGGCCGGGGATGGTCAGCGCATGCGCCACCACCTCGGCTGTGTCGGCGAGCTGCGGCACCCGGTCGGGCCGGACGAAGGACCCGACCTCGATCTCGCGGAGGCCTGCGGCGGCGAGCGCGGTGATCCAGCGCGTCTTCGCCTCCGTCGGCATGATCGCGTGCGCGTTCTGGAGCCCGTCGCGCGGCCCGACCTCGCTGATCAGCACGCGGCCCGGCGGTGAGGCCATCGCCGCTACCCCACCTGGCCGATGCCGCGCATGGCGGCGATCAGCCGCGCGCTGTCGGCGGCGACGAAGCGGGCGAAGTCGGGGCCGTCGAGCCAGGCCGGCGGGCTGCCTGCGGCCTCGAAGGCACGCACCGCGACGGGGCTCCGAATCGCCTCGGCGAGCGCCTCGCGCAGCCGCGCCTGCACCGGGGCGGGCGTGGCGGCGGGGGCGAACAGCCCGGCCCAGATGTAGAACTCGACCGAGGGAAGCCCGCGCTCGATGAAGGTCGGCACCTCGGGGAAGGCGGGAACGCGCTCGGCACCCCAGCAGGCGAGGACGCGCATGCGCCCCTCGCGGACATGTTGCGTCAGCGTTCCGGGAGCCGAGGCGAGCGCCTGGACCTGCCCGGCGATCAGCGCCGTCAGCGCCGGCCCCGCGCCCTGGAACGGCACGTGCAGGAGCCTGATGCCGGCGGCATGGGCGAGCATCTCCATCGCCACATGCAGCGTTCCGTAGGTGCCCGAGGAGCCGTAGGGGATCGTGCCCGGGCTCGCCTTCGCCGCGGCGACGAACTCCTCGAGGCTCCGCCAGGGCGCGTCGGCGCGCACGGCGAGCATGGTCGGGTCGGCCAGGACGCGGCCGATCGGCGCGAACTGATCGACCTCGTAGTGCGGCGTGCGGCCGAACAGCCGGTCCGCCTCCGGCAGCACGGCGAGGGAGGAGAGCGCCATGAGCAGCGTGTAGCCGTCGGGCGCGGCGCGGGCGACGGCCGCGTTGCCGATCGCCCCGCCCGCGCCGCCGCGGTTCTGCACCACAACCGGCTGGCCGAGCACCTGTTCCATCGCCACCGCCACCGGCCGCGCGGCGAGGTCTGCCTGCCCGCCCGGGGGGAAGGGAACGATCATGGTCAGCCCCCGCGTCGGCCAGGCCTGGGCGCGCAGCGGCCTGGGCAGGGCGAGCAGCGGGAGGGTGAGCGCGATGTCGCGGCGTCGCATGCGTTTCCTCGTGCGCGCGGGGGGCTGCCTTCTGCTACCGGCCGAACCCGATCTCGGCAAGCGCGGCGCGGGTCGCCGGAGCCGCTTCGGGATCGGCCGCCAGCCGCTCCGCGAGCCTGGCGAGGTCGGAGGGCTCGTCAACGTCGTCCCACGCGGGCGCGAGGTGGAGCGCGATGCCGGCGCGCTCCGCCCGTTCGCGCGTTGCCGACAGCACGCTCGCGGTTCCCCAGGCGATGTTCTCGAACAGTGCCGGGGCGGGAGCGGAGAGCGCCACGGCCCAGTACCCGCCGTCGCCGCTCGGCCCGAACACGGCGGACCGTGGCGCGGCCCGGGCAAGCGCGAGCGCGGCTCGGACATGTGCCGCCGGCAGGCAGGGCGTGTCGGCGCCGAGCAGGAGCACCGGCGCATGGCCGCGCGCGAACATCCCGGCGAAGGCGGCGACGATGCGGGCGCCGAGATCGCCGCCACCCTGCGGCAGCGCCGCGAGGCCGGTGAGTGCGGCAAGCTCCGCCGCCGCCGCGTCGGGTGTCGCGAGCACATAGGCCGCTCCGCCGCTGGCGCGAGCGGCCCGTTGCGCGAGCGCGGCGCTGTCGATCAGGAACGCGCGGGCGAGACGCGCGGCTCCCTCCGCGCCGAGGGCCGGGATGAGCCGCGTCTTGGCGAGGCCGGGACGCGGCGCCTTCGCCATCACGGCGATCGCCGGGCACCGCACGCCCGGCTCAGCCCACCGGCGCGAGCGTGGGCGCGGCGCAGGCCTGCTCGATCGCCCGTGCGGCGGCGAGCGCGAGGTCGTCGCGGTAGAGCGCGGCCGCGACCTGCACGCCGCGGGGCAGGCCCGCCGAATCGTGCCCCACAGGCACGGCGACGGCCGGCTGGCGCGAGAGGTTGAAGCTGAAGGTCCAGGGCGCCCAGCGCTGCCAGAGGTCCTCCTCGGGCGCCGTCAGCGTCGCCTCCGCCGGCAGCGCCGGCTCGGGCACCGCGGGGCAGAGCACGATGTCGAAGCGGCGGTGGAAGGCGGCCATCGCGTGCGCGGTCTCGATCACCGCGGCCTGGACCGCGAGGAAGGTCTCGGCGTCCATCGGCGCCGTGCGCTGCGCCATCGCCACCAGCGGCGGGTCGAGCAGCGCGCGCTTCTCCTCCGGAAAGGCGTCGACCAGCCGCTTCAGGGCCTGGCCCCACACGGCGGCGAACAGCGCACGCGTATCGGGCAGCGAAGGATCGGCCTCCGTCACGATCGCGCCGGCCGCCTCCAGCGCCCGGGCGGCGCGCTCGACCGCCGCCATCGCCTCGGCGTCGGCCGGCGGGGAGAAGCCGAAGCGCCGCGCCACCGCGACATGGAGGCCGGCGACGCCGCCGCGGGCGCGGTCGAGCCAGCCGGGCTGCGGCTCGGGCAGGCAGAAGGGGTCGCGCCAGTCGTGCCGGCCGATCGCGGCGAGCGTCAGCGCCGCGTCCTCCACCGTGCGCGTCATCGGCCCCGCCACCGCCACCTGCGCGAAGGCGCCGAGCGGCCATTGCGGAACCCGCCCGAAGCTGGGCTTCACTCCGACGATGCCGCACCACGAGGCGGGGATGCGGATCGAGCCGCCGGCATCGGTGCCGATGTGCAACGGCCCGTAGCCGGCCGCAGCGGCGGCGCCCGCGCCGGAGGACGAGCCGCCGGTCGTCATGCTCGTGTTCCAGGGGTTGCGGGTGATGCCGGTATGCGGGCAGTCGCCGGGCGACTTCCAGCCGAACTCGGTCGTCGTGGTCTTGCCGAGGATGACGCAGCCGGCAGCCTTCAGCCCCAGCACCACGGGGCTGTCCTCCTGCATGGGCCGGGGATCGGTCGCGAGGCTGCCGCGCCGCGTGGGGTGCCCGGCGAGGTGGAGAAGGTCCTTGACGGTCGCCGGCACGCCGTCGAGCGGAGAGACCGGCCGGCCGGCGCGCCAGCGGCGCTCGCTCTCGGCGGCGGCGGCCATCGCGCCGGCCTCGTCGACCACCGCCATGGCGTTCAGCCTCGGCTCGAGCCGAGCGATCCTGTCGAGGGCGGCGCGCGCGGTCTCGCGCGGCGAGAGCGTTCCGCGGGCGTAATGCGCGGAGAGCTCCGCCGCGGTCAGTGTCGCCGGGTTGGTCATGACGCGTCCTGGCCGGCTGCCGCGCGGGCGCGGGCGACGCCGATCATGCTGTCGCGGCTGACAAGGGCGGCGAGGCGTTCCTCGCTCCATCCCCCGGTGCCGGGTGGCCGCTCGGGAACGACGAGGTAGCGGTTCTCGGCGGTGCTGTCGTGCACGCGGATCTCGACCGCCTCGGGCAGCGCGAGGCCGAACTCGGCGAGCACCGCGCGCGGCTCGCGCACAGCGCGGGCGCGGTAGGCGCGGCTCTTGTACCAGGCGGGCGGGCGGCCGAGCACGGCGCGCGGATAGCAGGAGCAGAGCGTGCAGACGACGAGGTTGTGCAGGCGGGGCGTGTTGAACAGAGCGGTCAGCCGCGTTGCGGCGGCGGGGATGCCGAGCTCCTCGCCGGCGGCGTTGCCGTCCGCCGCGAGCCGGGCGGCATAGGCGGGGTCGGTCCAGGCTCGGGCGACGATTCGCGCGCCGAGATGCTCGCCGCGCCCATCCATCCGCGCGATCTCGGCCGTGATCTCGTCGCGCCCGATGATGCCGCGCGCGACCAGCCGCTCGCGGACCGCGATCGCGCGCAGCCGGAGGGGCGAGAGAGCGACATCGCCCTCGTCATGGTCGTGCTGGTGCGCGTGGTCGTGATCATGCTCGTGGTCATGGTCATGCGCGTCGTGCGGAACGAGGTGCGCGCCGGAGGCGACGAGGCGAGCGGTCTCCGCCGCGATCTCCGCCTCGCTCAGCACGCCCTTGCTGACGAGCAGTGCCGAGAAGGCGTGGATCCAGCGCTCGTAGTAGGGCAGCGCCCAATAGGTGGCGTCGTCGAGCCGCTCCTGCAGGCTGCGGGTCTCGTCGGTCGTGAAGAAGCCCCGCTTCCGATCGGCGAGCAGCATGCGGATCGCGTCCGCCTCCTTCTCCCAGTGGGCGTGGTCGTGCTCGTCTCGCTCGATCGCGCCGCCGCCCAGTCCACCGATGTCATGCGGGCCGCTGCGTTCAGGGAGGGGATGCATCGTCGGGGCTCCTTCGGCTCGGTCTCGACAGCGGGGCGGCTGGGCGGCAGTGTGGCGCGCGTGACTGTCGGGGAGGTCGGCGATGAAGGCAATCGGGCGGCGTGCCGCGCTCGCGATCACGTGCAGCGTCCTCGCTGCGGGAGCGTCGCGCGCCCAGGCCTGGCCGGAACGCGACCTCAGGCTCGTCGTTCCCTTCCCGCCGGGAGGCACGACCGACGTGGTCGCGCGGCTGCTGGCCGAGGCGCTCAGGGCCGAGCTCGGCCGGGCGGTGGTGGTGGAGAACCAGCCGGGAGCGGGGGCGACGCTCGCGGCCGGGCGATTCGCGGCGCAACCGTCCGACGGGCACGGCCTTTTCCTCAGCCAGATCGCCTCGCACGGCATCGGCCCGGCGCTCTACCGGAACCTCCCCTATGATGCGCGGTCGGATTTCCGCCCTGTCGCGCTCGTCGTCACGGTGCCGAACGTGTGGGTGGCGAACCCGGGCAAGCTCGCCGGCCGCGACGTCCGCGCGGTGCTGCGCGCCGCCCGCACGCCCGATGCCATCACCTTCGCCTCCGCCGGCAACGGCACCAGCACGCATCTGACGGGCGAGCTCATCAACATGCTCGCCGGAACGAGGATGACGCACGTGCCCTATCGGGGCGCCGGGCCGGGGATGACGGCGGTGATCGGCGGCGAGGTCGACACCTTCATCGACAACCTGCCCACCGCCCTGCCGCAGATCCGCGCCGGCACCGTCACCGCTCTCGCCGTCACCGCCGCGCAGCGCGTGCCTGAGCTTCCCGATGTGCCGACGCTCGCCGAGCTCGGCCCCGAGTTCGGCATGCAGGGCGTCGAGGCGGAGGCCTGGTTCGGCCTCTCGACGCACAGGGGCACGCCCGATGCGGTGGTGGCGGCGATGAACCGTGCGGTGAACGCCGCGCTCGCGCGGCCCGCCCTGCGCGCGGCGCTGGCCGAGCGCGGCACGGTGCCGCGCGGCGGCACGGCCGAGGCCTATGCGGCGCTGATCGACAGCGAGCTCACGCGCTCGGCGCGCGTGGTCGCCGAGGCGAGGGTGACGGTGAACTGACGGAAGGAGTGGGGCGATGACGGACAAGATCGCGCGCTGGCAGGGCGCCATCCCGGAGGCCGACCTCGCGGCCTACCGCAAGGGATCGTTCGGGCGTCGCATCGGCCTCGGCGAGCGGCCGGCGCTGCTCAACATCGACACGACGCACATGTTCGTCGACCCAGCCTACGACATGTGCGGCCGCCCGATGCCGGAGCTGATCGCGGCCGTGACGCGCATGACCGAGCTGTTCCGCCGCCTCGGCCTGCCGATCTACTACTCGCGGCGGGACGACCGCAGCCACCCGACCTATCGCGGCATCTGGAACCTCAAGCTCGGCAACGCCACCGAGTTCCAGTACGTCGCCGATCCGCGCGCCGACCAGTGGCCGGAGGCCTACGCCCCGCGCCGCGAGGACCGCATCGTGTTCAAGAACAAGCCCTCGGCGTTCTTCGCGACACCGCTCGAGAGCTTCCTCCGCTATGACGGGGTGGACAGCCTCGTCGTCATCGGCGTCTCCACCTCGGGCTGCGTCCGCGCCGCCGTGACGGACGCGTTCTCGCACAATTTCCGTGTCACCGTCGTCGAGGAGGCGGTGGGTGATCGGAGCGCGTCGGCGCACACCGCGAACCTGTTCGACATGGACATGAAGTTCGCCGACGTCGAGCGGCTGGACGCGGTGGCGACGGAGCTCGAGTCGCGCTTCGGCCGGCGCGCCGCGGCGGAGTGAGGCGATGAGCGACGCACCCGGGGCCGAGCCCCGGAAGCCCTGGCAGTGGCCGGAGGAGACCTGGCGGCGCATCGTCTCGCGCGGCCGGGCCGGACGGTCGCTGAAGCCGAGCCGTTGGCCGGGCGGCGCGCGCTGCGCCGTCTCGCTCTCCTTCGACGCCGACCACGAGACGATCCCGCTCCGCGATGCCGACGAGAGCCCGATGCGGATCAGCCAGGGCCAGTACGGGGCGCGGGCGGCGATCCCGCGCATCCGCCGCCTGCTCGACCGCCACGGCGTGCGCGCGAGCTTCTTCTACCCGGCCGTCTCGGCGCTCTTGCACCCCGAGGAGGTGCGCGCGATCGCCGGCGAGGGGCACGAGATCGGCATCCACTCCTGGATCCACGAGGCGAACACCACCGTGCCGCCGGAAGCCGAGCGGGAGCTGACCCTGCGCGCCGCCGACACGCTCGAGCGGATCAGCGGCCGCCGCCCCGTCGGCATGCGCACCGCGAGCTGGGACTTCTCGGCTGCGACGCTCGACATCATCCGCGAGCTCGGCCTGCTCTACGACAGCTCGCTGATGGCCGACGACGACCCCTACGAGCTGACCGACCGTGGCGAGCCGACCGGCATCGTCGAGCTGCCGCCCGAGTGGATCCGCGACGACGCGGTCTACTTCAACATGCTGCGCTTCTCGGCGCTCAGGCCCTACACGCCTCCCTCGGCGGTGGAGGAGATCTTCACGGCCGAGTTCGAGGGCGCCTGGGAGGAGGGCGGGCTGTTCCTGCTCACGATGCACCCGCACGTGATCGGCCACCGCTCGCGCCTGCCGCTGCTCGACCGGCTGATCGCGCACATGAAGGGCAGGCCCGGCGTGTGGTTCGGCACCCACGAGGAGGTGGCGCGCTGGTGCGCAAGCGAGGCCTCGCCGCCGCTCGCGCGGTAGCCGCCAGGCCTGCGCCGCCGCTCCGCCAGGCCTGCGCCGACGCTCTCCTGGGCCTGCGCGACCGCTCCGCTACCCTTGAGCGACCGCTCCGCTCCAGGGGCTCATCACGTCGCTGATGCCGGTCACGCTGCCGTCTGCCTCGCGCAGGATCAGGTTCGGGCAGGCGAAGTTGACGGGCAGAACCGTGTGCTCGACGAGATCGGTCGCGAACCGTTCGGCGAGGGCCGAGAGGATCGCGGGCGAAAGGCGCCTGTCCGCCGTGACGGTGTCGGGGCCGGAGACGTCGATTCGCGGGTGGTGCGCCGCCGCCACAGGGTCCATGCCGTGGTCGAGCACGAACATCAGCATCTGCAGCACCGAGGCGAGGATGCGCCGCCCCCCCGAGGCGCCGGCGGCGATGATGGGCCGCCCCTCCTCGGCCACGATCACCGGGCTCATGTTGCAGAGCGGGCGCTTCGACGGGCCGATGCTGTTCGGCTGTCCCGGCCGCGGGTCGAACCAGAACACGCCGTTGTTCATCAGCACGCCCGTTCCGGGCAGCACCGTGCGGCTTCCCATGGAGGAGAGCAGGGTGGTCGTGACCGAGACCATCGAGCCGTCGGCGTCCACCGCCGTCAGGTGCGTGGTGCAGGCCTCGGCCGCGCGCGGATTGGCGTCTGTCGTGTCGCCGAGGCCTGCGAGCCGCTCGGCATAGGCCGCCTGCATCGCGGCGGCGAAGGCGGTGAAGAACGCGGCATCGGGCTCGGCGCCGAAGGCGTGGCCGGCGAGGTGCTCGAGCACGCGCTGCATGGTCGGCGCCGCGGTCAGCCCGCCGGCGCCCTGGATCACCCGTCCGCGCCAGGGATGGCGGCTCGCCGCCGTCATCCGCGCGGTGCAGCCGGCAAGGTCGGCC
>Ga0272446_1002544_pt1 | contig 24600 bp, 17 predicted proteins | sample YNPCB0061_FD_194587 | JGI IMG/M metagenome (GOLD analysis project Ga0272446, IMG submission 194587) | Hot spring microbial mat communities from Yellowstone National Park, WY, United States - YNP-CB-006-1 | ecosystem: Environmental > Aquatic > Thermal springs > Hot (42-90C) > Sediment | place...
TTCAACTTCTATGAACGCTCCTTGCGATACATCTCGCCCCGAAAAGCGCGACAAATCATCGACAAACTTCCGTCGTTCATTCAAACCGTCGGTATCTTCATTGACGATTCGCCCAAAGAAATCAACGAAATTTGCGACTACGCCGGCATTACAACCGCACAACTGCACGATGAGAAAATGTCGCTCAAAGACACGCTGAAAGTCGTTCCAAGAATCGTCAAGACCTTTCGCGTTCACTCAAAATTTCAGGTTTCGGAAGTCAAATGGTTTTATGAAAAAACCGGCGTGAATACCTTTCTCTTTGATGCCTATCACGAAAAAATGCTCGGCGGCACCGGCAAGCAAATTCAAATTGACCTTGCAAAGAAATTAACTGCATCGGTGGAGAAATACGGCTACGTGGTGATTGCAGGCGGATTGAACGAAACGAATGTCGAGAAAGTGGTAAAAGCCGTTAAACCATATGCGATTGATGTAGCGAGCGGCATTGAATCCGACATCGGCAAAAAGGATTTGCGAAAGATGAAGCAGTTTATCGAGCGGGCAAAATCGGCGTAGCGTCAAGAGCGGTTTAATTCCTTGCGTAAGAATTGAGCGGTTGCGGAGCGTTCATGAGTCGCAACTGTTTCAGGTGTGCCTTCGGCGATAATCATTCCGCCTTCTGCGCCGCCTTCGTAGCCCATATCAATTATCCAATCGGCTTGTTTAATCACATCTAAATTGTGTTCAATCACGACAACGGTATTGCCTTTATCGACCAAGCGTTGAAGCACATCGAGCAGATGTTGAATGTCTTGAAAGTGCAGTCCCGTTGTGGGTTCATCGAGAATGTAGAGCGTTTTGCCGGTTTGAATTTTGGCAAGTTCGGTTGAAAGTTTAATGCGTTGCGCTTCGCCGCCCGAAAGCGTTGTGGAAGATTGCCCCAAACGCAAGTAGCCCAAGCCCACGCTTTGCATTGTGTCAAGAATACGCTTCATGCGCGGAAAATCTTGGAAGAAGTCGGTCGCTTCGTCAATCGACATTGCAAGCACATCGGCGATATTTTTGCCTCTGTAATGCACTTGGAGCGTTTCGCGGTTGTAGCGTTTGCCTTTGCACGCATCGCAAAGCACATAGACATCAGGTAGGAAATTCATCTCAATGCGTTTCATACCGTCGCCTTCACAGACTTCACAGCGTCCGCCTCTGACATTGAAACTAAATCGCCCGGCTTTGTAGCCTCTGATTTGTGATTCGGGAAGTGTAGCGAAGAAATCACGAATGAGCGTAAATAAGCCGGTGTAAGTGGCAGGATTGGAACGCGGCGTTCTGCCAATCGGCGATTGGTCAATATCAATGACTTTGTCGATGTGTTCAAGTCCTGAAATTTTTTTGTAGGGAAGTGTGAGAAGTTTTGAACGATAAAAGTGATTGGCTAAAATCGGATAGAGCGTTTCGTTGATGAGCGAAGATTTGCCCGAACCTGAAACGCCCGTAACGCAAACGAACTTACCAAGCGGCAGTTTGAGCGTTACATTTTTGAGATTATGCCCGGTGCAACCTTCAATGGTAATGAATTTGCCGTTGCCTTCACGGCGCACGGTTGGCACCTCGATTTTCATCTCGCCCGAAAGATACTTGCCTGTGATGGACGAAGTCGCAAAGTCTTTTGGTGTTCCTTGTGCAACGATTTGCCCGCCAAATTCGCCTGCACCTGGTCCCAAATCGATGATGTAATCGGCTTTTTCCATCGTCTCTTTATCGTGTTCGACAACGATAACGGTGTTGCCCAAGTCGCGCAGTTGAAGCAAGGAATCGATAAGTTTTGAGTTATCGCGTTGATGCAGTCCGATTGACGGTTCATCGAGAATGTAAAGCACGCCGGTGAGTTGAGAACCAAGTTGTGAGGCAAGTCTGATGCGTTGGGCTTCGCCGCCTGAAAGCGTGGCGGCACTGCGCGAGAGCGTCAGGTATCCCAAGCCAACATTGATGAGAAAGCCAAGCCGTTTGATGATTTCGTTGAGAATTGGCGTAGCGACGGCGAGGTCTCTACCTGAAAGTTGCGTAGAGAGTGATTCAAAAAAGCGTTTGGCATTTTCAATCGAGTAGTTGGAAACTTCGGCGATATTTTTGTCGGCGATTTTGACGAACAGACTTTCCTCGCGAAGTCGCGCACCTTTACAAGTTGGGCAAGGCTGTGTCTGCATAAAGCCTTCTGCCCACTCGCGCACAGAGGACGACTGCGTGCTTTCATAAATGGACTTGACATATTCCATAACGCCACCAAACGGCGCGTCGTAGGTGTAGGAGCGTGAAGCGAAGCCGTAATGGATAGGAAAGGTTTCATCTTTTGAACCGTAGAGCAGAAGGTCGTAGACTTTTTTCGGCAGGTCTTCGAGAGGCGTGTCGAGAGAAAATTTATACTTTTTTGCAATGGCTTTGATGACTTGCCAAGTGTTGTTATTGCCTTCTTTACCAAGTGGTGCCAAGCCGCCTTCGGCAATCGAGAGTGAAAGATTCGGAGTGATAAGGTCGGGGGAAAGTTCGGAGATTTCGCCTAAGCCGCTGCAAGTGGGACACGCACCGTAAGGCGAATTGAACGAGAAGTTGTTGGGCGCAAGGTCTTGAAGCGCGCTTGTGCCGTCGGAGTAAGCGTAATTTTTGCTGAAATAAAGGTCGCGCTTTTTGTTGCTGTCTTGCACTTCGCAAATCATTGAAGATTTGTTATCGGAGAGTTTGAGCGCAAGTTCAATCGCCGTTTTCAGACGGTCTTTGATGTCAGGAGAAATCACAAAGCGGTCGATAACGAGTTCAATATCGTGCAGTTCGTAGCGCGAAAGTTTCATGTCTTTTTTCATTTCCATTGTTTCGCCATCGACGCGCACGCGCACGAAACCACGTTTCATCAGGTCTTCGAAGAGTTCGCGATAATGTCCTTTTCTTCCGATAACCAGCGGCGAAAGAATCTGAACCTTCGTGCCAAGAGGGAGCGCAAGCACCGCGTTGAGAATATCCTCTTCGGATTGCTTTTCCAATTTGCGATTGGTTTTGGGGTCGTAACGGATTCCGATTTTCGTCCACAAAAGACGCATAAAGTCGTAAATCTCGGTAATCGTGCCGACGGTGGAGCGCGGCGAGCGTGAGGTTGTTTTTTGCTCGATTGAAATCACGGGTGAAAGCCCATCAATGAAGTCGACATCGGGGCGTTCGATTGAGCCTGCGAATTGCCGTGCGTAAGAGGAGAGCGTTTCCATAAATCGACGCTGACCTTCGGCGTAAATCGTATCAAACGCAAGGCTCGATTTGCCTGACCCCGAAAGCCCCGTAATGACAACGAGTTTGCCGCGTGGAATATCAACATCAATGTTTTTGAGGTTGTGGACTTTTGCGCCGCGCACCACGATACACGCAAGTTCGGAAGCGGCAAGTTCAAGAGAAACGCTATCAAGCAGTTCGGGCATTGATGAAAACGGGCGGAAAAATTTGAAAAAGCGAATATAATCAACGCCGCCGTTCCTTCAACGCAATCACAACAAGGAACATGAGAAAAGGAATTTTATTGGAGTGCTTGACAAATTCTCGAAAACTGCTATCTTTGCAGTTACCTTTGAATGCGAGAGTAGCTCAGCTGGTAGAGCATCACCTTGCCAAGGTGAGGGTCGCGAGTTCGAACCTCGTCTCTCGCTCACATATCGAAGCGAGCCTCAACTGACGAGGCTCAATTTATTTTGGAGAGGTGCGAGAGTGGTTGAATCGGTCGGTCTCGAAAACCGAAGTAGTCGCAAGGCTACCGTGGGTTCGAATCCCACCCTCTCCGCTCTGTTTTCCCAAAACATCACCGCAACAACTTCCTCAACCGAAATGATAGAAACGCAGCATAGCCTAAACACTCTTGCGGTGTCTACTTGAAGCGTTCAAGCAAACTTTCAAGCTCCCGTTTCATCTCCAAAAGCAATTTCCGTTCACGCTCAATAATCGCAGAGGCGCGCGTCGGCTTGATGGACGGCTGATAGTCGTTCAGGGTTTCTTCGGCTTGTTTTTCCACTTCGGGCTGGGGGCTGTTTTGCAACAAAGACTTCGCACGCTCGGCGGTATAGCCCTGTTCATAAACAAGGCTTTTGATGGAAAGAATGGTCGTGATGTCTTTGTTGGTGTAAATCCGATTACCTTTGGAGTTGCGGCTCGGTGCAAGTTGCGGAAACTCATCTTCCCACGCGCGAAGCAAGTAAGCAGGAAGTCCAACAATTTTGCTCACTTCACCAATGGAGTAGTAAAGTTTTTTCGTCTCAAAGGTTTTCATTGGGCTGAGTGTTGATGTTCGAGAGAAAATACAAATTCTTGTGCGATACTTGTGGAGAGATTTGTTTAGTTTGAGAGTCTAAACACAAAATTAAAATCACCAAAATTAAATGCTTCCCATGCTCTTTTTCTGGTCATCGGCTTTCACAAACGGCGAACAACAACAAACGCCACAGCCACCTATCGCGAAAGTGATTCCCATCATCACAGAACTGCACGGCGAGAAACGCATCGATAACTACGCATGGCTTCGTGAAAAAAATAATCCCGAAACGATTGCCTATCTCAATGCAGAGAACGCCTACACTGACGCAATGACCGCCCACCTCAAACCCTTCGAGGAATCGCTTTACAAAGAAATGCTTTCGCGCATCAAAGAAACCGATATGAGCGTGCCGACAAAGCGCGGCGAGTATTACTACTACACGCGCACCGAAGAAGGCAAACAGTATCCAATCATCTGTCGCAAGTTTCGCTCATTGGAAAATCCCGAAGAAATTTTGCTCGATGAAAATCGCCTTGCCGAAGGAAAAGAATACCTCGATGTTGGCTTGCTTCAAGTCAGCGATGACCATAACCTGCTCGCCTATTCCGTCGATGAAACGGGCTACCGACAATACAAACTCTATTTCAAAGACTTAAAGACGGGCGAACTGCTTAAAGACGATGTCGGATTTATCGCATCGTTTCAATGGACTTCCGACAATAAAACATTTTTCTACACGATTGAAGACGATGCCAAACGCTCTTACCGCCTTTACCGACGCACACTCGGCGACGAAGCAGGCGAACTCATCTATGAAGAGCCTGACGCGCTTTACAGCATCTATCTCTCGCGCTCGCACGATAGGCAGTTCATCTTTCTGAACATTAGAAGCAAAACCACGAGCGAAGTAAGATTCGTTAAGAGCGACTTACCTAAAAACGAATTTCAAATCATTCACCCACGTGAGACTGAACACAAATACGGTGTCGACCATCGCAACGGCGAGTTTTACATTCTCTCCAACAAGAATGCTAAAAATTATCGATTGCTGACCGCGCCGATTGAAAATCCTTCTGAAAAAAATTGGAAAGAGATAATTGCGCATCGCCCAACAGTTTTGATTGAAGATGTGGAAGTCTTTGCTCAACATCTTGTGATGTCGGTGCGTGAAAGTGGCTTAACGCAGTTTGAAGTCTTGAATTTTGCATCAGGAGAGATGAAGCGAATCAACTTTCCTGAACCGACCTACGCGGCATACAGCGCAGGGAATCCTGAATTCGAGTCGGTCAAATTTCGTTACAATTATCAGTCGCTTGTTTCGCCGTCATCGGTTTATGAATACGATATGAACACAGGGGAATCGGTGTTGCTCAAACAGCAGGAAGTCTTAGGCGGCTACGATGCCTCGCAGTATCAATCGGAGCGGCTTTGGGCAACGGCAGCAGACGGCGTGAAAGTGCCGATTTCCATCGTCTACAAAAAAGGCTTTAAGCATGATAGAAACGCACCGCTCTTGCTTTATGGCTATGGCTCTTACGGGTTTTCGGTAGATGCGACGTTCAGCAGTTCGCGGCTGTCGTTGCTCAATCGTGGCGTTGCATTTGCGATTGCACACATTCGTGGCGGAAATGATCTCGGCGAAGCGTGGCACGATGAGGGAAAAATGATGAAAAAGAAAAACACCTTCACGGATTTTATCGCTTGCGCCGAACATCTCTTCAAAGAAAACTACACCTCGCCCAGCCGCTTGGCGATTGAAGGCGCAAGTGCAGGTGGCTTGCTCATTGGTGCTGTGTTGAATATGCGACCTGACATTTGCCACTTCGCGCATCTTGCGGTGCCATTTGTTGATGTGGTGAATACCATGCTTGATGAATCATTGCCACTGACGGTTGGCGAATTTTTGGAGTGGGGAAATCCCAAAGTCAAGGCGGAATATGATTACATCAAATCGTATTGCCCCTACACGAACATTGAGCGAAAAAATTATCCGAACATTTTAGTAACGACATCGCTCAACGATAGTCAAGTCGGCTATTGGGAGCCTGCGAAATACACCGCAAAACTGCGTGCGCTGAAAACCGATAAGAATAAACTCCTTTTCAAAATCAATATGGAGGCGGGGCACGGCGGCGCAAGCGGTCGCTACGATTACCTCAAAGAACTTGCGTTTGAATACTGCGTGATGCTCTCAATTTTGGGAATTGAAAACTAAAATCTGCCTGTAAAATCACTTGTTGGAAAGCGTTTCCAAACGATTGGAGACGCTTTTTTCTTTCCTCAATTAAATTCTTCGCGTAAAGAAAACTTTACTCAATCTTTACAATTCCATAACAACTCACCAACTACTTTTGCAACCGTTTTAGAACACATCTCAACTTTCTTTTCAATTCAAATGACGACGACGGCAATTCATAAAGATGACTAAGCATACCCGTTCAGTCGCGGGAATGATTAACCTTTCTGCGAGGGGCTATGCTTCGACCAAACGCGCACAAGGCGCGAAAGCATCACATACCACTGCCGAAGTTGAGAATGGCAAATTCCATATCCGCCGTTCTTCTCAAAATCTTCTCAACTGCAAAAGCGAAAGAAACTTTGCTTTACGCCTGAAAGTCGTTTTGAACGAACCTTCAAAACATCTCATGGCTTTTACTTCTCTTGTCTTTAATCATCAATTCACAAACAATAAACAAGCAACAACCATGCTCAAATTGAGACATCTCTTCACCGCCATTGTTATGGCAACGCTGTTCGCCGCGTGTTCCGACAATTCGCTCAACACGCCTGAACCTTCGGACGACCTCGCAAACAACAGCATCAGCAAAGTTGAAGCAGAGCAACTTGCGCAAACGCTCACCACAACCACAGAGGGCTTTGAAAACGCCACGAAGACCTCTTACGCAACAGGAACAGTGACGCTCGGAACTGGCTCTTGGACGCTTTCTGACGCGCTCATTGGAAGTTTGAGTAGCGACCGTTTCGTTGGCACACGTTCGGCGCGAGTTATTAACACAGGGCGTATCACCATGAACTTCGACCGAACCACAGGTGCCGGCACGATTTCTATTCGCCATGCGGTTTTTGGCTCTGACGGCGCAAGCTCATGGGAACTGTGGGCTTCTACTAACAGCGGCTCATCGTGGACGAAAATCGGCGCAACCGTTACCACATCAAGCACGACGCTTCAAACGGCATCTTTTACCGCAAATATTTCAGGAACAGTTCGCATTGAAATTCGCAAAGTCTCCGGCGGCGGAAATCGCATCAACATTGACGACATCACTATCACGGACTTCTCGTCAATTCCTCCTCCGCCGGCAAGCGAGCATCTGAACATGGGCAATCCGACCAGTGCAGTTACCAGCACCAGTGCGCCAACGAACTACTTAATGGAAAAACCGCAATACGCGCTTTCTTATCACAGAGACAAGGGCATTCCGAATTGGGTCTCGTGGCATGTTGATGCCTCGTGGCTTGGCTCTGCACCGCGTCAAGACGACTTCCGCGCAGATAGCACGCTTCCGACAGGTTGGTATCGCGTGAGCAACACAAGCTACACGAGTTCAGGCTTCGATCGCGGACACAATTGCCCTTCGGCTGACCGCACACGAACCGTAACCGACAACTCAGCGACATTTTTAATGACGAACATGATTCCGCAGTCGCCCGATAATAATCGAGGTCCTTGGGCAGGTTTGGAAGACTACACCCGCACATTGGTCAATCAAGGCAATGAATGTTATGTGATTATGGGTCAATATGGCACAGGAGGCACGGGCTCAAACGGCTTCCGCTCAACGATTGACAACGGCAGAGTAACCGTTCCGAATCGCATTTGGAAAGTTATTGTTGTCCTTCCTGTCGCATCGGGCGACGACGCAACGCGAGTTACAACCTCAACCCGTGTGATTGCGGTTGATATGCCAAACACACAAGGCATTCGCAACAATAATTGGGGAACCTATCGCACAACCGTCGATGCGATTGAAGCGGCGGCGGGCGTTGATGTGCTTTCGCGCGTGCCTGCAAGCATTCAAGCTGTGATTGAAAGCCGCGTTGATAACGGTCCAACACAGTAACCCTTCGCAAACACAATGATTTTGAGAAAGGTCGAAGATTTCACTTCGACCTTTTTTCTTTTTACTTTTGCACTGTTTTTCAACTCACCTGTCAAATTTTCCAACATGCACGTCATGAAATTCGGCGGCACTTCGGTTGAAGATGCTGTCGCAATGCAAAATGTAATCGGCGTTGTGCGCACTCAACTTGAACAGGCGCGTCGCCAAAATCACCCTGCGCCGATGGTCGTTGTAAGCGCGTGCGCAGGAATCACAAACAAACTCATCAAATTGGCAGAACTGGCTGTCGGCAGTAAGCGCGACGAGGCACTGGCTTTGCTCAGCGAAATCAGTGCGCACCATTTGAATGTGGCAACAACGCTTTTGAAAAACCGCGCGAAAGCCGTGCAGTTTATTGAAAAACTCACTCAGGACCTTCAAATGCTCATCAACGCCGCCGATGTGTTCGGTGAGTTATCGCCACGTGTGATTGACGCATTTGCGTCGCACGGCGAACTCTTTTCATCGTTCATTCTTGCCGAAGCCATGAACGAGCAAGGCATTAAAACAGCGTGGAAAGACGCACGAACCCTGCTTATCACCAATGAAAATTTCGGAAAAGCAGAACCGCTGTGGAGCATTTCAGAAAAGAAATTGAAGGAAGAGGTTGCACCGTTGCTGAACGAAGGCAAGGTGGTTTTATCGCAGGGGTATATTGGTGCGACTCAATCAGGGAAAACCACGACGCTCGGACGCGGTGGCTCGGATTACTCAGCGGCAATTTTCGGCGCGATGCTTGACGCAACCGCGATTCAAATCTGGACCGATGTCGACGGCGTTTTAACTGCCGACCCGCGCCTCGTGCCTGATGCCCGCCGGCTCAAAGTCATGACCTTCAACGAAGCGGCAGAATTGGCGTATTCAGGCGCAAAGGTGCTTCACCCCTCCACGATTCGCCCCGCAGTTGCCAAAAATATTCCCGTCTATGTGCTCAACTCCAAGCGTCCAGATTGCGAAGGCACGCTCATTACCAACACCGTAGATTCATTTGAAGGAATGGTCAAATCCATTGCACACAAAAAAGGACAAACGATTATCAACCTGACCACAACGCAAATGCTCGGCACATACGGTTTTTTGAGAAAGGTGGCAGAAGTGTTTGAAAAGTATGAGACGGCGATTGACATGATTTCCACAAGCGAAGTGTCGGTTTCGCTCACGATTGGCGATAAAACAAACCTGACCAAAATTGTTGAAGAACTTGAACGGATTGCCGAAGTAGAAATAGAAAAAAACATTGCCACGATTAGCGTTGTGGGCGATAGCATACGTCGCTCGCCGGGCATTGCGGCACGGGTGTTTCAAGCAATTAGCGACATCAATGTGAAAATGATTTCGCAAGGTGCGTCAGAAATCAACATCGGCTTTGCGGTTGATGAATCGGATATGGAAAAAGCCGTGCGATTGCTTCACGAAGCGTTTTTCGCCGAAGTCAAAGAAGGGGCAATCTTTGCGTGATTTTCAATTTCAAAAAACTAAATCCGGAGTATTAAGCAATGAAAAAATTCGGAGAACTCGTCGTCGAAAAAGGTTATGCCACCGAAGAACAGGTGGAAATCGCTTTGGGACTAAACATGGCAACTCGCGATATTTTAGGACGAACCTTGCTGGAAAAAAACTACATTGACTTTGAGCAATTCAAAGCACTTGTTGCGTATCAAGAAGCCAACCCTTCAAAGCGCATTGGCGACTGCGCGATTGAAATGGGCTATGTAACCAAAGAGCAAGTCGAAGAAGCCATGAAAATCCAAACCGAACAGAAAACTTTTTTAGGCGATATGATGGTGGATTTAGGCTTCATCACGCCTGAACAGCGCGATGAAATTTTAGAACTGCAAACCAAACTCAAAGTGTGAGATGAGTTATACCGTCATTGCGCGAAAGTATCGCCCTCAAAAGTTCGTGGATATTACCGCGCAAGAACACATTACGCGCACCTTGCAAAATGCCATTCGCACTGGGCGAATCGCACACGGCTACATTTTCTCTGGCTCGCGTGGCGTTGGCAAAACCACATCGGCGCGTATTCTCGCCAAAGCCTTGAACTGCGAAAAAATTTTGACGGACGAAACTTACCGCAATGAAGTCGCCGAGCCGTGCGGCGTGTGTGAAAGTTGCCGTGACTTCGACAACGGCGCAAGCCTCAACATTTATGAATTTGATGCCGCCTCAAATAATAGCGTCGACGATGTCCGATTGCTCCGTGAAAACGTCCGATACGCACCGCAAAAAGGCAAGTATAAAGTCTACATCATCGATGAATTTCACATGCTTTCCACAGCGGCGTTTAATGCGTTTCTAAAAACCCTTGAAGAGCCACCGCCACACGCGATTTTCATTTTCGCAACCACCGAACTGCAAGATGTTCCCGCCACGATTGCTTCACGATGCCAACGCTTCATCTTCAAACGCATTTCGGTTCAAGACATCGCCGAGACGCTCGAAGAAATTTGCAAAAAAGAAAACATCACCATCGACCGCGATTCGCTCAACCTCATTGCACGCAAAGCCGATGGCGCAATGCGCGACGCGCAAAGCCTTTTAGACCAAGTCATCTCCTTTTCGCTTCAAGAGTCGACCGATGAGACCATCAAGATTACATATCAAACCACATCAAGCCTGCTCAACATTTTAGATGAAGAACACTTCTTCACCGTTACCGATGCGATTGCTGAAAAAAATCCTGCAAAGATGATGGAAGTCTCAACCTACATCTATGAAAACGGCTTCGACATTCCCGACTTCCTTCAAAAACTTATCGGACACTTCCGCAATTTTCTCATTATCAAAAACCTGCGTTCCAGCAAACTCATCGAGACAACCGAAGTCTACAAAAAGCGATACGAAGAAAGCGCGAAACACTTTGAAGCCGATTCGCTCTTGCAGTTCGTTGATGTGGTTACGCAAGCCGAGCGCGAGATAAAAAACTTCCGTGAGCCACAACTCAAATTGGAACTTACTTTGCTCAAACTCATCAAGGTTTCAGAACTTGGCTCTTACGAAGCGCGAATTGCCTCGCTTGAAAAAGCTGTTCAAGCACTCGGCGAAGAAGTAAAAAAAAAAATCGCTGACGAGAGCATAGCAGTTGAACAAGCCAAGTATGCCGTTCCCCCGAAACCCAAAGTGCAACCCAAAGAGTTAGAGCGTGTGAATCAATCGCTCAATATTGCCGCGTGGCAAGGGAGATTTTCACGCTTCATTCAAGAAACGACCTATCGCCCTCGATACATCGGCTCGCGCCCATTAGCAAAAGAACGAGAGGAACAAGCGGAAAGCGACGCGCAAAAATTGATTCCGAAAGATGTTCTAAACGCGCATTGGGGAGCGTTTATCGAGTCGCTCGAAGGTGAAGGCAAATCGTTTCTGGTTTCACACTTGAAAATGTGCGAGATGGAAGCGGTGCGTGATGGAAAACTAATGCTCAAATGTGGAAAGAAGTTTTCGTTTGAATCGCTCCAAGCGGAATCAAGTGAACTGCATGAAGAAGCCGTCAAGTTTTTTGGCGGATTGTTGGAAATTGACATCGTGTTGGATAAAGCCAGCGTTGCCGAAGCGATGAAGTCGGAGAAAAGTGCGGCGGAACTCTTCAAAGAACTTTCGGAAACGAATCCCGTCATCAAATATCTCATTGAGCATTTCGGTGCAGAGCCGCTGTATTGAATGAACTTCACTTCTTGATTGCCCAATCAGGAAGCACGCCAAGTTCAACATCAAACACAAGAGGGGCTAAACCCAACACCAACAGCGTGATAAGCACGGTGAAAAGCAGATTCAGCCACCAACCTGTGCGTGCCATTTGCGGCATCGTGATGTAACCACTCGCATAAACAATCGCATTCGGTGGCGTGCCGACAGGAAGCATAAACGCACAACTCACGCCGAGCGTCGCAGGAAGCAACAAGACGTATGGATTCTCACCCATCGCCACTGCCACAGGCGCGAGAATTGGTAGAAGCGTTGCGGCAAGTGCCGTGTTGCCAATGAGCTCTGTTGCAAAAATCGCAATAAGCGCAACGAGTATCACCATTGAAAAAATTGAAACATCACCGAATCCGCTTAACGATTGACTGACATACGTCGCCAATCCCGATTTTTGAATTGCTTGCGCTAAACTGATTCCGCCACCGAAGAGAATCAACACTTCAAATGGCAATTTCTTTGCGGTCTCTAAACTCAACACGAACTCACCTTTCTGAAAATCAATCGGCAAAAGAAACAAAAGCATTGCGCCAAGAATCGCAATACCTGCATCTGAAAGTTTTATCTGCGGAAACCAAGCCGTGAGCAACGGCTCAAACATCCAAAGCACAGCGGTGATGACAAAGACAATCGCGACCAATGTTTCGCCCTTGCTCATCTTTCCAAGTGAAGCCAGTTGCGATTGAATCGCTTGCTGACTAGAACGAAGTTGTTCGGAGGGAAGCGGAAAAATAAATCGCGTCATCAAAAGCCACGAGAGCGGAAGTGAAATGAATACAAGCGGAACGCCAAGCATTGCCCATTGCGCAAAGCCAAGTTGAACTTTGTAGGTTTCGTTCATAAAGCCGACAAGCAGTGCGTTGGGCGGCGTTCCAACCAGTGTGCCTAATCCGCCAATGCTTGCCGAATAAGCAATGCCGAGCATCATGGCGGCTGAAAAATTTTTTCGCGTGGAGTCGTTTTGCTCTTCACCCATAACAAGCTCAACGACAGATTGTCCAATCGGCAACATCATCAGCGTTGTGGCAGAATTGCTCACCCACATTGAGATGAAGCCCGAAACGAGCATAAAGCCGCCGATAATCCAACTTGGCGAGGGCGACACTTTTGAGAGAAGCCACAGCGCAATGCGGCGATGCAATCCGTGCGCTTCAATCGCAAGCGCGATGAAAAAGCCGCCCATAAACAAGAAGATGACGGGATTGGCGTAGGGTGCGGTTGCATCTTTTATCGGCGCAATATCCAAAACAGGCAGAAGCACAATCGGCAAAAGTGCCGTAGCAAAAATGGGTATGGCTTCGCTTATCCACCACGTTGCCATGAGTGCTAATAGTGCGGTCGTTTTCCACGCCGCCGCGCTCATGCCCGAAGGCGCAGGCAAAAGCATTAGCAAAAGAAAAACAACTGCACCAAGTGCAAAGCCAATCCTTTGGTGCAAGTGATAGCGTGCAATGGTTTCCAACATGAGCAGTCTAACAGTGGTTTTTTTGAAGTTACTTTGAAATCAATCAAATTCAAGCAACGGGGGGTTGTGCGTTTTTGGAAGCGTAGTATATTTGCTCTGTCAAGTTAAACGAATAAATACATACTAAAATGATGAAAAGACTTATCGCTTTACTGCTGATGCTTGTAGGGATTCCTCTTCATGCCCAAGAGTGGCAACTCGTTTGGTCTGATGAGTTCAATGGTTCGGGGTTGGACTTGTCAAAGTGGTCGTATCAAATTGGAACAGGATTTCAAGGTTGGGGAAATAACGAACTGCAATACTACACCAACCGTCCTGTAAATGTTGATGTGTTTGATGGGCATTTGTGGATTGTGGCACATCGAGAAAACTTCGGCGGCATGCAATACACATCGGCGCGGATTCGCACGAGAAACAAAGGAGACTGGCGATACGGCAGAATTGAAATGCGTGCCAAACTTCCAAGAGGGCGCGGTATCTGGCCTGCCTTTTGGATGATGCCGACCGATGAAGTCTTTGGCGGCTGGCCACAAAGCGGAGAGATTGACATCATGGAACTCGTTGGTCATGAACCGAACCGTGTTCATGGCACGATTCACTTTGCCACACCTTCACTACAACATCAATTTCAAGGCTCCTTTTATACCTTACCACAAGGCACATTTAACGATAACTTCCATCTGTTTTGGATTGAGTGGCAACAAAATGAAATCAAGTGGTATGTGGATTCTACGCTCTACTTTACGCGCGTGCCTGCACATTTAGGCGGAGCGAATTGGCCCTTTAATGAACGCTTCCACATCATTTTGAATGTTGCTGTTGGCGGGAATTGGCCCGGCAGTCCAGATTCGACAACCGTCTTTCCGCAATCTATGGTCGTGGATTATGTGCGCGTCTATCAACGCTCGCCACTTTCTGCACAAAACACGCCTGAAAAACCCACACACTTTACGCTCGAACAAAACTATCCCAACCCATTTAATCCAACAACAGTACTTACTTATCAACTTGCCACATCAAGCGATGTCAGGTTAGAAGTCTTTGATGTGCTTGGCAAAAACATCGCAACGCTTGTTAATGCCAAACAAGAAGCCGGCAGTTACACGGTCAATTTCAACGCCGCACAGTATAATCTTTCAAGTGGTGTATATTTCTATAAACTCACTGCGGGAACATTCTCGCAAACGCGAAAAATGATTTTAGCGAAATAAAGATTGACCATGAGCCTGACCACTGCCACAGCACCGCCGAAGCCGAAAGAAAAGGTCTTCACGATTCGTGATTTGAACCGCATTCAAAAAGAGACGGGAAAAAACTTCTATCTCATCAAAGGGAAACTAATTGAAGTGATGCCCGGAAGCCTTCATCACGGAATTATTGCGCAGAACACTGCAAGAATATTGAGTCACTTTATTCGTGAGAACGACTTAGGCTTCTCGGTAGCGGCAGAAACAGGATTCAAACTTCCAATTCCCAACACAGTGATTGCGCCCGATTTCGGCTTCATCGCCAAAGAACGACTGCCGAAAGATTACAGCCGCAAAGGCTATGGCGATGTGATGCCTGATTTTATCGTTGAAGTTAAAAGTCCAAACGACTCCCTCACCAAATCGCTCACGAAAATTAACTTGTGGCTGGAAGCCGGCGTTAAACTCGCATGGCTTATCAATCCTGAAACGGAAACGATTACCTCATTTTCACAAAACGAAGTTGTGCAGTATAAAGGCGATGAAGTAATTTCCGCCGAACCGATTCTCAAAAAATTCCGAAAGAAAACTTCCGACTTTTTCAAATGAACTCACTTCGCGGGCAAGTTGCTTTGATTACAGGCTCTTCGCGTGGCATTGGCAGAGCAACGGCATTGCGATTGGCGCGTGAAGGCGTTTCAGTCGTTGTGAATTACCTCAAAAATAAACTCGAAGCCGACAAAACCGTTTCAGAACTGCGCAATTTGGGCGTTGATGCCATTGCATTGCAAGCCGATACCAGCAAGCCTGACGAGATTAAACGGCTTTTCGCCGAAGTCAAACATCATTTCAATCGATTAGATATTTTTGTGAGCAATGCCGCCAAAGGTGTCTTTGGTGCCATCACGCGCATTGGTTCGAATGGGTTTGATTTGACAATGGCAACAGGTCCAAAAGCCTTGCTACTCGGTGCGCAAGAAGCCGTTAAACTCTTTGGCGAAAAAGGCGGTGTGATTGTCGCAGTTTCAAGCATTGGCAACATTCGCTGTTTGGAAGGCTATTCGGCAATGGGTGCGGCGAAGGCGGCGTTGGAAACGATTGTTCGCTATCTTGCGGCGGAGTTAGGCAGTAAAAAAATTCGCGTCAATGCTGTTTCAGGCGGTGCCATCGATACCGAAGCCTTAAACGATTTTAAGAGTCAAGACGAGATGAAAAACGAGTGGATTTCGCGCACGCCACTTGGACGATTGGGAACTGCTGAAGACATCGCTGACATCATCGCTTTTCTTTGCTCCGACCAATCACGCTGGATTCATGGACAAACCATCATCGCCGACGGCGGCGGCACACTGCGCTAAAATTTTCACAACGATTTAACTCACTGTTGAATGTTCGGAGAAGAATCAATTTGGATGTGGCTCGGATTTATCGGGCTTGTTTCCGTTGTGTTAGCCCTCGATTTAGGTGTCTTCAACAAAGAAGCGCATCGCGTTTCAAGCAAAGAAGCATTGCTGTGGACTTGCCTTTGGGTTTCATTAGCAGTCGGATTTGCAGGCGTGGTGTGTTATTTCTACGGCTTCGAAAAAGCCACAGAGTTTATGACAGGCTATTTGGTGGAAGAGTCGCTTTCGGTTGATAATCTATTCGTCTTTGTCTTGGTGTTTCGGCATTTCAGAGTGGAAGAGAGGTATCAACATCGAATTCTCTTTTGGGGCGTGCTGGGTGCAGTAGTGATGCGAGCGATTTTCATTTTTGCAGGGGTTGCGCTCATTCAAAAATTTCATTGGATTATTTATCTCTTCGGAGCGTTCCTCATCTATTCGGGATTGAAATTGCTTTTTGAAAAAGACGGCGAAGAAGAAACCGAAGAAGTCGCTGAAAGCATGGCGGTGAGACTTGTAAAACGATTTTTTGCCATCTCAAAGAACTACGACGGACAAAAATTTTTCACGATTGAAAATGGAAAAAGAGTTGCAACGCCGCTCTTTCTCGTGTTGATTGTTGTTGAAATTACTGACCTCATTTTCGCCTTCGACTCCATTCCCGCTGTGCTGGCTGTGAGCAAAGACCCATTTATTGTGTTCACTTCCAACATCTTTGCGATTATGGGCTTGCGCTCGCTATACTTCTTGCTTGCTGACGTGATTGATAAGTTCGTGTTTCTCAAAAAAGGCATCTCGTTTATTCTCACCTTTGTGGGCGTGAAAATGCTGTTCCCTGAAATTTCTCGTTGGATTACAGGCGAATCACTTACGATTCCCTCGCCGATTTCACTCGTCGTGATTGCCAGCGTGCTGTTTCTCTCGATTGTGATTTCACTGCTCGTTGCGCCCAAAGACTTGAAGAAAGAAGAAAAGCAAGAAATTGTGCCTGCCAAAGAAGAGGCAAAGGTTTAAGGCAACGCATTGAGTTTGCGTATCAGCCATTCTGCTGAAAGGCACAAGACAATGACAAGCAACGTTTGCCACAGGTTCGCAAATTCAATCGTTGAGGTTGTGACGACGCTGACCGGTTGAAACGACGGCTCTCGCGAGATGTCATCAAAAAATTTCGGGAAGGTTTCAACCGTGTAGAACTTTCCGCCGCTTCGCTCGGCGATGCTCTGCATGGTTTCAGGATTCGCGGCAGTGTTTCGCAGTTCCGCGCTTGTTTCACTCACCGAAAAAATGCCGGACGCTGTGCCGAGAAGCACTTCGCCCTCTTTGGCTTCCGCTGTGAAAATGTAATCGCCCTTTTGGAAACCCTCGAACTTCGTTTGATAAACGCCCGCTTCAATCGCACGCTCAAAAGTTGCGCTGTAAGTTTCGCCCGTTTGTTTGTTCTTGACGCGCAAATCAATCTGTGCAGTTGAGACAGGATTCAAGAGTTCATCTTGCAAGGTTGCAGTGAAGAAGACCGTTTCGCCTTCATCGTAAAGTTTGCGTGAAGTAGAGACTTGAAACCGCTTCGCATCATCTTTTGCGGAAAGCCATTCAATCATGCCAATCACGGTTTGTTCATAGACTTTGCGCACGCTTTCGTCAGGGGAAAGAGAGAGTCGCCAAAATTGTGGCGTGCAGAGCGTCGCATATTTCTTGCCAGAACTTTGTGCGATGGCTAATGCCGCCCGCTCGGTGGCTCTGCCTGAAACGGAAAGTTTCCACAAAATTTGTGTGGTGGGTTTGGGCTGAAAATTGAAGTCCAAATAAGAGACGGGCGGCGCGGTTTGAAATGCGATTGGCAGCAGAGAGGCAACCGGTTTGAACGCCACGAAACTTTGTCCTTGCGCAGTAGGCGAAATGAACGCATTGTTGTCAAGAACATCGGCAGGGCTGGTTCTCCCAATGTTTATCGCAAGAATCGGCTCGTATTGCTTTAACTTCGCGCCCGAACTTTGCAAGCCAATGAATGAAAAGACAGGAATTTTATTCGCGTTCAAAAACCCAAACACGCGCTCGGCGATGGCTTCGCTAATGCTTGCACTCGGAAATCCAACAAGAAAACAAACGTCAGCGTCTTGATGCTCATTCAGGTTGAGCGAGCCTTCAAAAAATTCGGTCGATGTTTTTTGCGTGAAGAAAACGGCATCAATGTTTTCGGAGCGATTGAGCGTTTGGCGAATGGCAGAGATTTCAGGGTCGGCAAGTCCGGCAATCACCAAGACCTTCTTTTTGTTTTTCAAGACGCGCATAAAAAAGGACTGCACGTTGTTCTTCGCGGAAAATTCTCCTTGAAGTGATGAAATGCTAATAGTGTATTTCGTCTCGCCAACTTCTTTCGGCACAAATTCAAAGGCGATGGATTGCTCGGAAGGTGAAAGTTCAAATTGTTTGCGTGCTAAAATGCTCTCGCCGTTTTTCAGAAGTGCCTCAACGCGATTGCCCGTGAATCCTTGTTGCGCGACTACTGCCGAGACTGAAACGTTGGTATTGACAATCGCTTGCTCTGGTGCGTAGATGCGGCGAAGCACAATATCTTTGCGCGAAGTGCTATCGCCCAAAAGCACGGTGAAAATGGGGATTGGCGACCGCTCGGCTTCGTAGAGCGGAGTTTCGCCCGCGTTGAAAATGCCATCGCTAAACATCAAGGCGGCGTTGAATTTTTCACGCGCACCGATTCGGTTCAGCGTCGCAATCGCATCGGCGTGATTGGTGTATTTTTCTTTGAACGAAAAGTCGTTTAGCGCGCGCGCTCGCAATCGCTCGCCAAATGAATACGAGTGAATCTCAACGGCGTTGGAGAGTGCCTCTTGATACCGTGAAAGCAGTTGTTGGAGAAGGCTATCGCGCCGAATGCCGTTGTCGCTAATGGTCATGCTTTCGGAATCATCAACTATCAATGCCAATTTGGGCTTGCGTGTTTCTTCTGAAAAGAATTGCAACATTGGTTCAAGAAGCAAAGAAAGCGTGAGAAAGAACGCCAATGCGCGTAGGCAAATGAGACCAATTTTGAGCGGTGGGGAAAGCGTTGCGCGTTGGTAAGTCCAAACGGCAAGCAAGAGCGCAAGCAGTGCAAAGAGCAATAAAAGCCAAAACGATGAAGCGACAAAAGTCATTATGCTGGTTGAAAGTTGCATTAAGTCAAACAAAATAACCGCCAATTTCAATTCGTGAAAATTCTCGACCGATATATTGCCCTCCGTTATCTCTCCGCATTCTTGTTCGGAACGATTGCCTTCATCGCCCTTTTCGTTTTAATTGACCTCATCGAGCATATCGACGATTTCATCGACCGCAAACTGACGCTCGTTCCGATTGTGGCGTATTACGGCTACTTCCTTCCTGAAATCTTGAAACTCATCATTCCAATTAGCGGACTGCTTTCCGCCTTGTTTGTAACAGGTGCGCTCTCAAAGCAGATGGAACTAACAGCGATGAAATCAGGCGGAATCAGCCTTTATCGAATGCTCGTTCCATTTTTAGCGATTGCACTGTTAATTACCTTGTTGGACTTTTACCTTTCAGGCTGGCTTGTGCCACAAACCACACGAGAAAAACAGCGATTTGAATCAGTCAATCTTGGAAAAAACTTTTGGGTTGGCGGCAGTCGCTCAAATGTCAACATCATGGATTCGCCCACGAGGCTTGTCAGCATTGGCTACTACGATGATTACACCAAAACCTGTTACTCGCTTGGCGTTCAGCAATTTGATGGGAAGCGGTTGCTTTGGCGAGTTGACGCAGAACGAATGAAGTTTGATACAACGGCGCAAACGTGGCTCATCGAGAGCGGATATGTGCGCATTATTGAAGGCGAGAAAGAACGCATTGCACGATTCGAGATGCTCGATACACTGGAATTTTCTTTCACAGCAAAGGAACTCGGCGAGTCGACCCAAGCCCTTGAACTCATGACGCTTCCCGAACACCGCGCTTTTTTGAAAGCACGTGAGCGCGGCGGATTTGAATCTTCGGACGAAGCCATCGTGAAGTATCACACGAAACTTTCGTTTCCCTTTGCGTGCCTGATTGTGATTCTCATTGGCGTTCCGCTCTCGGCGCAAAAGAAGCGAAGTGGCATCGCGCTTGAAGCAGGCATTAGTATTCTTGTTGGATTTTTGTATATGGGCGTTCAGCAAGTTTTCGGAACGCTTGGCTATAAGGGCGCAGTCAATCCGATTTTAGCCGCATGGATGCCGAACATGATTTTTTTTGTAGTCGGTCTCTATATGCTCTTCAAAGCGCAGAAGTAAAATTCTCATTTCGCAAATTCGTGTTCTCTTGAAAGATGGAACACTGATGAGACGGATTCAACCGATAGGCACAGAAACAACTATCAATGTTCAACTCTAAAACAATCCGCGCCCTTATCTGTTTAATCCGTTTAATCTGCGTTCTTTTGAATGGGAACACCGACTTCTTCATCAAAACAAAACGCATCTCCCTTGCCCACGCCCTTTACGGCAATCTGTTCAACGAAATCCACCGGATTCATTCCTCTTCGTCACAAAAATCGCTCTTCCAACGGGCGATAGAGCCGATTCCCCTCGTAACTGCTGATAAAATAATCACTTAAAAATTTTTCGGGGGGGGGGCAAAATTTTGAAACTTTTGTTTGCGCTGTGCAACTGCCCACCGTAACTTGTTGATGAACATAGTTCCTTTACCAATTTTCAACAATCCCGTTTTCCCACAAAGAGAAAACGCCTAAACATCGTGAAGTATGAAACTCTCGCTCGTCTCACTTATCGCACTGCTCGCGCTCGCGCTCGTGGCAAACAGCTGCAAAGAGCAACCCAATGAGGTTATCGTGCCGCCAAACGAACCGGATCGTTGGCAAGCCATTCCTGAATTCGCCTCGATGAGCATACGCTATATGCTCCAGCATAATAATACGCTTTATTTGTCAGCAAGAGACACTCGTGTCAACTTGTACACAAGCACGGGTTGGTCAGGCGACTCAAGTGTCGTTTATAAAACCACTGATGGTCAAACTTGGACGAAAATTGCTGGCTTTTATCACGAAATTGGACCGATGACGATGCACGGCGATACGCTTTACGCGCTATGTAGCGACACAATTTTCAAGATGTTGCCCAATGGAGAATGGCAACGGGCAATTCCAACACCAGGTAGACTGGCTGATGGTAAAGCCGTTGGCGACATGATTTTTTATCGCGACTCTCTTTACGCGATGCAATCGTGGTATCAAGCATTACAAACCTTTGTTATATATCCTGATGGTACATACAGGGAGATACTGCCCATACCTGCCACACCCGCCTATCAACCGTATGCCGGAGCGAAGTTTTTAAAGCAGGTTGTCAATAACCAAGAACGTCTTTTTGTCAGAGGAAAACGAGCTGCATCAGTAGGTAGTCCAATGTTCACATTTGACGGATGGATATTCAGATATTGTGTAAATGGTCTTTCAGAGCGGGAAAAACTCTTGGCGCCAGTTAACTCTATGACGATAAAAAATGATACGGTCTATGCAGGCTTCATGGGACCTGCAGGGGTTAAACGTCTTGTCAATGACCATTGGGAGCCCTTTAAGGATACTTTACCGAATTGGGAACACGCCTTGAATGTCAGACCGAATCTAATTACTGAAACAACCGGAATCGTCTTTGTAGGGGAGCGGCTCTTTGTGTCAACGCAATGTATGGGCGTTTTGGAGTGGCGCGATAGCACTGGGTGGCAAGCAATGTCGGAAGGGTTGCTCAAAGGTTTTATTCCCGGTATCGATAACACGAACCTTTACACACCGGTCGTATTTTTTGAGCATTTCAAAGGTAAACTCTTTGCAGGTTACGGTTCGCCGGGATTTGCCCCGTATGGCAATCAAGTAACAGGCTTGTATCAATGGAATGTTAAATAAGTTTATTTGCAGTTGCAAACTAAATTTGAGGAGGTCATTATGAACACATCTTAACCAAGCCTGCGCAAAACAAAAAAAGGGAAAAAATCAGGTGACGCTGACTTTTTCCCAAGCACAACAAAATCACGCCTTTGTAACCAGACTGCTTGTTTTTCAAGCAAGCCCAAAAATGGATTTTTGTTTGCACTAAGATAATCATTACACCGTGAGTGAAAAATATGAAACTTAAAATGGTGAAGTCCAACAATGAAACTTATCAAGATATTACCTCTAATATTAATATTAATAACTTTTTTGACATCACTATTTTGCTTTGGATGTTCCAATAACAGTTTAGAAAGTCAAAATAAAGAATTAACAGGTAGTAGAAACTACAAATGGGACACAGATACCTTACCTATTTCTGGAGCACTTATTAACTGTATATGGGGGTCATCAGAAAACAATGTGTGGGTAAGTGGAATCGGCGTAATGGGTATTTTTCAATTCAATGGAATTTTATGGAGTTATACTCCCCTTCCATTCCAGCGAGGTTATGTAAGTTCTATTTATGGAACTTCTCCGACTGATATATGGATTGCTCCTGAAAACGAAATGTGGAGATATGATGGAAATGGATGGGTAAAATACGATTTAAAGATAGCTGGATATGAATATACTCATATTTATGATATGACGGGTAACTCTGCAGATGAAGTTTATGCTGTAGGCTTCATCGCAAGAATCTTTAATAATAGAAAATACTTCAAATCAGCCATCTTCAAATTCAACAGAAATGGTTGGACGGTTATAGATACTTCAATTGAAAACGCACAACTTCAAAAAATAAAGAAAAGTTCAAATGACTTATTCTTTATCTCGGGATTTAGAGAAATATGGGATGAAGACAACAATAATTTGATCAGATTAGAAAGCAATTTATTTGAATTTGATAGAAGATATTTAAGAGAGTTAATTGATTACAAAAATTTAGTATTTTCAATAAGTAAAATCAAAAACAATCTATATTTTTCTGATGGAAACAACAATCTCTATAAATACGATATGAATAGCAAAAAATTTAAGTTTTGGAAGAATATTGAGAGTCTCTACAACTGGGGCGATTTTGAAGGGAGAAGCGAAAACGACATCATTTTATATCACTCAGATACCTCTTTTCATACAAAAATACTTCACTTTAATGGTATAGATACTGAGATAATATATGAAAACGAGAAAAATTACGAAATCTTGCAATTTATTTTATTTCAAAATTCAATTTATTTATGTGCAAATTCTAGTTTGAATCGTGGAGTTATAAGAGGGGTGCTTAACGAATAGCTCAATGAAAAACTTATTTTAAATAGATTTATAAGAAAGTTTTAAGATGAATACAGTCAATATAGATTTTTTCTAACCTTAATTCCAAAAAAATGATGAACATATTGAAAATTGGGCAAAATGGTAAAAGAGGTTCTTTATTATTTCTATACTATATGACTTTATGTCATATCTCACTTGGTCAAAATAATGATTTAGTTGAAATTAAAACTACTAACAGATTTATTGCTAGTGATAATTATGGGGGAATTGTAAAGGTAAATGGAATACCTTACAACGCAGGAAATCCAGGTCCAAGTAGTAGTATTCAGAATTCAAATCGATTTATAGTAAACCAAAATGGTGTCACCATAGGTTTGGAAGCTGTTGATAATCAATCTGATGGAACAGGTTATAACTGCTTTTGGGATAATTCCATTAATTTGACAATTCCAAGCAGATGGGTTCGTCGTGCCCCCGGATCAAGCGTATGGAATATTGCGAATGGTACACCCAATTCTATTATAAATACTTTTACAGTAACCACAAGTAATATAAATTCGATTAATAACTCTTTATATGCCCCAATAATGTTACGAAGATTAACACTAACAACTTCAGGAGTTAAAATACCTGAAAATACTAATTTTACTCTTAATCAACCTATTACTTTTACAGAACGAACAACAAACCTTTCTATAACAGCACCAGACTCAATTTGTGAAAATGGAACAACATACTTTTTTGAAAAATGGAGTGATAATGTATATAGCAAAGATAGATTGATACCCAATACAACAATAAATCTTAATCTGACAGCTAATTTCCTCAGAGCTCAACAAATTGTAGTCAAATATATATCTGACAGTGTTGAGAACCTTCAAGCTTCAACGTCAAATAGAGTTTTATATGGATTATCGATCACATTAAACCCTCCCATAACCTTTTCTGACAGTTTCGGACGAATTCACTACTTCCAAAAATGGTCCGATGGAGACACAAGCCGAATCAAAACTTTCTCAAATGTCACAACCGATGACACAGTTACCGCAGAGTATAAAGGCTTTCGGCTCTCCAATATACCTGAATTAGCGGGCAAGAGCGGGGGCAGTCGGACGGTGGCAATAGACGCAGGCAATTCAAACTATTGGTATCAAGTGTATGAATCCAACAATGCAATATGGCTTTCTTACTCTACCAACGCAGGCGCAAGTTGGCAGCCCGAAGTCAAACTCGGTGACGGAAAAAATCCCAGTATAGCAGGAG
>Ga0272446_1002545_pt1 | contig 24594 bp, 18 predicted proteins | sample YNPCB0061_FD_194587 | JGI IMG/M metagenome (GOLD analysis project Ga0272446, IMG submission 194587) | Hot spring microbial mat communities from Yellowstone National Park, WY, United States - YNP-CB-006-1 | ecosystem: Environmental > Aquatic > Thermal springs > Hot (42-90C) > Sediment | place...
GCGTCGTAAATACGGCGCAGGTTGAGCAAGACGGCCAAGCCCATGAACAGCGTCACTGCGCCCGCCCCGACTAGCCACGCAATGCCCAGAACGTCGGTATTGAAGGCCATGCCCGGCGTAAAGCGGTTAAACCACGTCAGGGCCGAATACACGTACCCCGCTAAGACCAGCCCACTGAGCAGCCAAAACAGGCCTGAAAAGACGCGGTTCAGCGGCGCACGCCGCGCCCGTCCGGGCCGTTCAGGGGTCATGCGGTCAGCCGTGACGAAGGCCCATCCCGCAAAAGCGGCCACCAACGCCCCCACCGCCCGATCCAACGGGGGTAAAATGGCATCGGGCGGCTGCCCAGCCAACAACACCCCCACCGCCCCAACCATCAGGGCTAACCACGCCAGCGTAATCCCGAAGGTGGCGCGGGCATAACGGCCTGCCCCCGCTTCCCCTTTGCCGCGCATTCGCTGGCCAAGCGCCATAAAGAAGGCCGCGCAACTGAGCGCGATGACTAACATATAATACAGCAGCGCCACCGATGGCTCTGCAAACAAGGTGAGAAGGTTGGGGGCCACGTCTGCCTCTTTTGCCTGTTCTGCCGCTTAAAATGCACTCTCGCTCAATGGCATTGTAGCACAAGTGTGCAATTGGTTTGTTGAATGGTGGTATTGGTTCAGTTGGACGCCCGTTTAAGTATAGCAAGCATAGGGCAATGGGCGTCCTTTACTTTATCACATCGGAGACTGGTTGTCAGGCTTTGCACTCCCCTTCAGCCAGAAAACGTATATAATGCGCCCTTAATACACCTTACTTTTTGAAAGGTTTTTGTCCAATGTTTAAGTCTCGCGTTGTACGGCGTCTTTTTCGGATTGGCCTCGTCCTCGTGCTGCTGATCGTCCTCGTCGGCTACCCGCTGGTGAGCCTACTCGCCTATAATCTGTTGTCCACCGTCGCTACCAAAGCCGCTATCGTCAACCCGACGGGGCCTTTTGAGAATGTGAAGTTCCCCGCACGCGGGCAGGCTTACGATGTGTACGCCTTCTACCTGCCCGGCGACCCCGCCCGCCCCGCCATCATTAATGTGCATGGTTGGCGTGGCAGCCGTTTTGACCCTTCCAATGTGGAACGGGCTGAGAAGTTCCGGGCGCTCGGCTACACCGTCCTGAGCATTGACCTCAGCGACAGTCGGGGCGAGACCGTCGGCAATGGCCGGATTGCGATGGGTTACGAAGAACGTTACGACCTACTCGGCGCGTTCGATTATCTGATCAGTCGCGGCTTCGCCCCAGAACGCATCGGCGTCACCGGCCAATCGATGGGTGCGGTAACGTCGTTGTTGGCGGCGGCTCTAGAACCACGAATCCGGGCGGTGTGGGCGGATAGCCCCTTCGCCCGCCCCGATGTTGTTTCAGGCGAACAGGCCGAGTCGTTCGGCTACCCGCGTTGGATCGTGCCGGGCGGCCTCATCGTCGGGATGCTGATTACCGGCAACCGCATCTGGGAAGATGCCGCCGTAGAACAGGGGCAAAAGCTGACCGCCAATAAGACGACCATCCAGCTTGTCCACTGCAACGAAGACGACTTCGTCTTCTACCACCACAGCCAAGATATTTTGGCTGCCTACCAAGCTGCCAATACCGAAGTGGACTTGTGGACTCTAGTTTGTAAAAAACATGCTAGCGGGCTAGAAGCACATGAGTCCGAGTACCTTGCCCGCTTCGACGCCTTCTTTAAGGCCCATCTGGGGTCGTGATCGTTAGCCCCTCTAACCGCAACCACTGATCGTAAGGGGTGGCCCGGACGCCGAATCCGAGCCGCCCCTGCGGGGTGATCACCGCGTATTGGTTGTCGATCCACGCCACGAATCCGAGCCGCCCACGCGGGCCGAAGGCCGCCTCTAGGATAACTTGCCCATCAACACTGAAAGTTGACCGCCCGGCCTGCCAATCTAGCGCATAATCGTGCGGCTGGCTGAGGTCGACGTGCAGCGGGGCCTCTGCTGCGCCGATGGCCCACTGTGCAACGGGCCACAACGCCCGGTACAGGCTTGGTACGCGCATCAGGGCGAAGCCGACGGGCGCAAAGGGAGCCAAGCACAAGAACGGCAAGCGCGAAAAATCGGCGGTGGCAGCCTTCGGGCCGCTGCCCGGCACGCCCTGAACAAAGGCCATGTCGTGCGGCGGAGTCCCGACGAAGAACCACACATAGCGCGGCAAACGTGGGATCAGTGTGCCGGGCATAAACGGCTGGTTCCAGAAGCCAAAGCCCGCTGTCCCCACCAACTGATCCGCCGGATGGGAGAATTGCGCCCGCACGCGCATCCGTAACGGTGGGGTGCAGGGGTACTCCCGCCGCCGGAGTCCGGCGTAGTTATCGATCTGGGCATCGGCGTAGCGGGTGGCGGGCGTGGCGGGCAACGTGAGCAGCATCACGCCGCTCGCCGGATAGCTCACCCGCCCCCCGCCGACCTCAAAAGGCCTCATGGTGCGCATCAGATTTATCTTCCCTCCGCAGGCCCGATTCCTATCCCCCCATTCTACCCATTCCTGCGCTATACTTTGGCCCCAAATTGGTTTTGCCAAATGCTTTTGAGGGCGAAAATGCGCACTTTGAAACGTATCGCGTTGATTCTTTTGGTGGTAATCGTCGTTGTGGTGGTGGGTGCGGGCGGCTTTGGCCTGTACACCCTCCGCCGAATGTTGCCGACGTACAGCGGCACGGTGAGCGTGCCCGGACTCACTGCCCCTGTCACCATCTTGCGGGATGCGGACGGCGTGCCGCACCTCTACGCCCAGAACGCCGCCGATCTGTTCTTCGCACAGGGCTACGTTCATGCCCAAGACCGGTGGTGGCAAATGGAATTTCAGCGCCACATTGGGCAAGGGCGGATCGGGGAACTGACCGGAAAGGTCGATTCCGTGCTGGAAACGGATATGTTCATTCGCACCGTTGGCTGGAACCGGAGCGCACAGGCCGATCTGGCCGCGTTGCCGCCGGATACGCGCAACGTGTTGGAAGCCTACAGCGCAGGCGTGAATGCCTACATTGCCAACCGTACCGGCCCGGATTTAGCCATCGAATACTCGCTGCTGGCGGTGACCGGCGTCAATATTAAGGTCGAACCCTACCGCCCGCTGGATATTTTGGGGTGGACAAAGGCGCTAGGGTGGCAACTCAGCAGCAATTTTGAGGCGGAATTGCGTTTTGCGCGTTTGCTTCGCAAATACGGCGATTCCGAACGGGCGGCCCTGCTCGATACCTTCCAACCGCCTTTTCCCGAAGGACGGCCCACGATCCTCGCCGACGAAGATTTGCCCGTCTTGCCCCAAGCGCCGACACCCAAAGCCAGCGCCCCCGCTACCTTCGACTGGCGTACCCTCGTTACTGACGTGATCGGGCAAAATCCGTTCCCCCTCGTCGGGGCGAGCAATAGTTGGGTCGTCTCCGGCGCACGCAGCCAGACTGGATCGGCACTTTTGGCGAACGATCCGCACTTGGGTATCCAGATGCCGTCGCTGTTCTATCCGATTGGGCTGCATTGCCAGCCGGTGAGTGCCGCCTGCCCGTATGATCGGGTCGTGGGCTTCGGCATCCCGGGGGCGCCCGGCGTCCTGATCGGGCGGAACAGCCGTATCGCATGGGGGCTGACGACCCCCGAAACCGACGTGCAAGACCTGTACGTGCTCAACATTGACCCCGCTGACTCCAGTCAGTACCTCGTGGACGGCCAACGCGAACGGATCAGCTACCTCAACGAGGTGATTCGTTTTGGCGACGGCTCCCCCGATATGAACCTGACCGTTCAACTGACGCGCTGGGGGCCGATCATCACGGCTCTCGACAGCTATCAAGGCCAGTTCGAGCGCCCAATGGCCCTCCGCTGGGCCGCCAACGAGCAGCCCTACGACCTGATCGGGGCGCTGCTGGCCATCAATCGCGCCCAAAACTGGGATGATTTCCGCCTCGCTTTGACGGACTGGGCGATTCCCTCGCAGAACTTCGTGTATGCGGATGTCGAGGGGAATATCGGCTACCAGTTGCCGGGCCGCGTTCCGATTCGGGCAGCTGGCCACGACGGGCAGACCCCGATTGATGGCTCTACCACGCGCTACGATTGGCGCGGATTGTTGCCCTTTGAACTCATGCCGCGTTCCTACAACCCGCCGCGTGGGTACATCGTGACCGCCAATCAGCGTATCGCGCCGGACGCTTACGCGGCGGCCTTGCAATCGCGCTTCGGGGACGATTCAAACTATTTTGCCAACTTCACCGCCGATGTCGGCTACCGCGCCGCCCGCATCGAGGCGCTCCTGAAGGCCACCCCGAAACACACCCTAGACACCTTCAAAGCCATCCAAGCCGATGTTTACAGCGGCCACGCTGCCGAAATGCTCCCGAAGGTGCTGGCCCTCCCGCTGGGCGATGCCCTGCCCCAACCTGTCTTGGACTGGCTCCGTGCGTGGGATTACACCCAGTCTGCTGAGAGTGGGCAAGCCGCCCTGTATGAGGCCTTCGTGTATCACCTGACCCAACGCTTGTTTGCCGATGACTTGGGCGAAACACCCCGACGGATGGCGGCGCTCCTACAGAGCATGAGCCGCCTCATCGACATGCCCGACTCGCGCTGGTGGGATGACGCCAGCACGCCCGATCAGCGCGAGAGCCGCGATCAGATCGTTCAGGCGGCGCTCAAGGCTGCATATGATGAATTGGTTGGCAAACTTGGCACAGATTACCAGAAATGGCAATGGGGGAAGCTGCATACGGCCACCTTCGTGAGTAATCCGCTCGGCCTCAGCGGAATCGGCCCGATTGAGGCCTACGTGAACGCCGGGCCGTTCGCCGTGAACGGCGGCACAACGACCATCAACCGCACCGCGACCAACACCGACGACCCATATGCGGCGGGCAACCTCTCCGCGCTCCGATTCGTGGTCGATATGGGGCAACCCGATAGTGCGCAGGGCATCCACACCACCGGCCAGAGCGGACACCCGGCCTCTGAGTTGTACCGCAATATGATCGAACGGTGGCGGACGATGGGTTATACAGCGCTGCCGATCACAGAAAGCACGATCCGGGCGGCGGCCGTGCACACCCTCACCCTGACGCCGGGCCGGTAGGCCGTCCCCCTTCCCCCTCTGACATCCCTTTCCCAACGGCGAGTCGGACCCGCACCCCCTTACCCCCTCTCCATGTGGAGAGGGGGAATCAGAGGGATGTGCTACAATTTCCCGTATGCCAACCCTGCTGAGATTTTGGAAACCCTACGGTGTCTTAACTCAATTCACCGATTCTGAAGGCCGCCCCACGCTGGCCGACTTCATCCCTGTGCTGGGCGTCTACGCCGCCGGGCGCTTAGACTTCGACAGCGAAGGGCTACTGCTGCTCACGGACGATGGTAAGCTGCAAGCCCGGCTCACCGATCCGCGCTTCAGGCATCCTAAGGTATACTTCGCCCAAGTTGAGCGGGTTCCCGACGAGGCTGCCCTTGATCGGCTCCGGCAAGGGGTGACGCTCTCCGACGGCCCGACCCGCCCGATTTGTGCTGAGTTGTTGGCCGACCCGCCCGCCCTGCCGGAACGCATCCCCCCGATCCGTCACCGGCTGAACGTCCCGACGGCGTGGCTGCGCCTGACGCTGACCGAAGGCCGCAAGCGGCAAGTCCGGCGCATGACGGCGGCTGTTGGTCATCCGACGTTGCGGTTGGTGCGTTGGTCAATCGGCACAATCACGTTGGAGGGGTTGCAGCCCGGCCAATGGGAAGCCCTTCCGCCGGACATTGGTTCCCAATTCTTCCATCATCAGCGATAATGAATGCTGCCCAATACAATAGGAGACCCTCCGAATGGCCTATACCCGCGTGGCGCTGATCCGGCATGGTGAAACGCTTTGGAATGCAACCGGACGTTGGCAAGGTCATGCCGCGATTGCCCTCAACGACGAAGGTAAGCGGCAAGCGGCGTTGTTGGCCGACTACCTCGGCAAAACGCCCGATGCTTTCGCCGCGATTTACTCCAGCGACCTCAGCCGCGCCGCAATCACGGCCCAGATGGTCAGCCAGAAGATCGGCAAGCCCGTCCTCCTCGACCCCCGCCTACGCGAGATCGATTTGGGGGAGTGGCAGGGCCTCACCCACGAAGACATCCGAGCGTGGGACGGCGAGCGTTACGCCCGAATCCAGCTTGACCCGCACCACACGCCACGACCCGGCGGAGAGAGTCCGGCGCAAGTCTCGGCACGGGCGCAAGCCGCCTTATACGAAATGGCTGCCGCCCACAAAGGGGGCTATGTATTAGCCTTCACGCATGGCGGGACGATCCGCAGCTTGCTGATTGGCCTCAAGTTAATCACGCCTGAAGCACGGGTCATGTTCGATAACACATCGATCACCATTTTGCGCCACGAAGAAGGCCACCATTGGGCCATTGAGGGGATGAACTTGCTAGAGCATCTCGGCACACAACGGACAGTGCCGGGCGGCAACGAAGGCTAAGCCGTCTCCTGCCCCCGACACGGGGAAAAGGGGGCATTTCATTTCTTCCTCCCCGTTTTGGGGGGCCGTGTTATATAATCCTCTGAATATTTCCGCCCCCGAATGGAGATTCCGATGAGCCAACAGCCCAAATACAAAAAAGTCGTACTCGCCTACAGTGGCGGGCTAGATACCTCCGTGATCGTGCCTTGGCTACGCGAGACGTTTAATGTGGAAGTGGTCTGCTTCACCGCCGATCTAGGGCAGGCCGAAGAACTCGATGGCCTCGAAGAGAAGGCCAAGCGTTCTGGGGCCTCCAAACTGATCATCCGTGACCTGCGGAAAGAATTCCTGACCGATTTCGTCTTCCCCACCATGCGGGCTGGCGCCATTTACGAGCGGGAATACCTACTTGGCACGTCCTTCGCCCGCCCACTGATCGCCAAGCACATGGTCGAAGTGGCGGAAGAAGAAGGCGCGGACGCCGTCGCGCACGGGGCAACCGGCAAAGGCAACGATCAGGTGCGCTTTGAGGTGAGCGTGATGGCACTGAACCCCAAACTCGGCATCATTGCGCCTTGGCGGGATGATCGGTGGTTTATCCGCAGCCGTGAAGACGCCGTAGAATACGCCGAAGAACGCAACATCCCGATCTCCGCCACCCTCAAATCGATCTACAGCCGGGATCGGAACCTCTTCCATATGAGCCACGAAGGGGGGCCGCTGGAAAATGCGTGGACGAAGCCCGAAGAATCGATGTTCACCCTGACCCAAAGCCCGCAAGCCGCCCCCGACCAGACCGAGACCATCGAAATCAGCTTCAAAGAAGGCTACCCCGTCGCCATCGACGGCGCCCCGATGGACGCCCTTGACCTGTTCATGGCCCTGAACGAGATCGGGGCGAAGCACGGCATTGGCCGGGTCGATTTGGTCGAAAATCGGTTGGTCGGCATGAAGTCTCGCGGGGTGTATGAGACGCCCGGCGGCACGATCTTGTACAAGGCGCATCAGGCCCTTGAGAGCATCTGCCTAGACAAAGCGACCTTGCATCAAAAGCTGCAACTGGCGATCAAGTATGCCGAGTTAGTCTATAACGGGCAGTGGTTCAGCCCCCTGCGCGAGGCCCTTGACGGCTTTGTGAATGTAACCCAACGCACCATGACGGGTGATGTCCGGCTCGACCTGTACAAGGGCAACGTGATTGTGACCGGACGGCGTTCGCCATTCAGCTTGTACCGCGAAGATTACGCGAGTTTTGGCCGCATGGATGTATACGATCAGCATGACGCTGAAGGGTTCATTCACCTGTTCGGCCTGCCCAACAAGATCGAAGCGCTGATCGCCCAAGATGGCGGCGGGCGCAGCCGCTACCGCGCCCCCGATTACAGCAAGTTCAAGCGCGACTAGACTGGAGGGCTGCGATGTTAGACGATACCCTAACCCATGTGCCGGGCTTCCGCGTGGCGGCCATTGACGCCGGAATCCGTGCCCACTTTGGCAAGCCCCGCCAACCCGACCTGACCCTGATCGCGGCGGAGGGGCCATGCACGGCGGCGGGCGTCTTCACGACCAATCTGGTTAAGGCCGCCCCCGTCTTGCTGGATATGGCCCGTTTGCAGGCCAACCCGAACGCGATCCGGGCGGTGATGGTCAATACTGCGTCGGCCAACGCCTGCACGGGCGATGAAGGCCTCCGCAATGCCGAACAAAGCGCGGCATGGGCGGCGGGTGCGCTCGGCGTTGCCCCTGAGTCGGTGTTGGTGATGTCTACGGGGGTGATCGGGACGCAATTGCCGATGGCCGTCATTCAGGCGGGGATTCCCGACGTGGTGGCCGCCCTCCGGCCCGACGGCTGGCGCGATGCGGCGGCCGGCATCATGACGACGGATACCCGTCCCAAGTTCGCGGCGGTGCGGGAAAACGGCGTAACGGTGATCGGGATTGCGAAGGGCGCAGGCATGATCGCCCCCAACATGGCAACCATGCTCGGCGTCGTCGCTACGGATGCGGCGATTCCGGCCCCGTTGCTACAGGCCGCCTTGCGCCAAGCCGCTGACCGCACCTTTAACTGTGTAGTCGTCGATGGCGATATGTCCACCAACGACACCGTGATCGCGTTGGCGAGTGGGGCCAGCGGCCAGCACTTTGATGCTGAACGGATGCGCCACTTCCAACCGCTGTTAGAAGAAGTCTGCGCGGCGTTGGCACGCGCCATCGTCAAGGACGGCGAAGGGGCGACAAAGTTCATCACGCTGCACATCACGGGGGCGCGGACGGCGGGCGAAGCTAAGCAGATCGGCAACACCATCGCCACATCGGCGCTGGTCAAGACGGCCTTCTACGGCGGCGACCCCAATTGGGGCCGGATTTTGGCGGCGGCGGGCCGAGCGGGGGTGGCGTTGGATCAGCGGGCGCTTTCGCTCTGGTACAACGATTTGCAGTTGGTCGAACGCGGCACGCCCCTCAATTACGATGAGGTGAAGGCCAAACTGATCGCCGGGCTACCGGAGATCGATGTTCGGCTGGACTTGGGCATGGGCACGGCAGAGGCCACCGTCTGGACGTGCGACCTCAGCCATGACTACGTGAGCATCAACGGCCACTACCGGACGTAAGAACCCCACCCCCCTCCCCGCAAGCGAGGAGGGTGGAGCAGATCGCGCCCGCGATCACTCCTCGCCCTTAGGAGAGGGACCGGCGGTGAGCTTCCGTTAGCTCAGGAAAAATTCGTTGGTGGCGGTGTTGCGGGAGGCCGTCCAGCCGCGTGAGTGGCGAATCCACTCAAAGGGCGGGACGCTCCGGCGCTCTAGGCCCGTCACCATCTCGCCGGGCCGCAACTGCCCCAACACTTCGCCCTGATCGCTCGGCACGGCCCGAATGCGGAGCGTCCCCGAAGTGCGAACGGTGAACGTCCCCAACGCCGGAATCGGGGTGTAGCCCGCCAGCCAAGGCGCGTATAAGCCCCGCACGTTGAACAAATCCTGCCCGCTGAGCCGCCACACGGTGACGCCATATGCGCCGTTGGCGTCCATTGCGGCGCGTGCCCCCTCGCGCAGATCGGCATCTGTGCCGCCCTGAATGATGGGCACCATCGGCTTGCGGAAGGTGGCGAGGGCGGTCATGGCGGCGTTGACCAGCGCGGCGGGCCGTTGGCCCCAATCCCGCCAGAATAGGCGCGGGTGCAAGCTATCCACAAACGGAACCCACTCGTTGAGCAAGATGGACGGGTAGGTTTGCGGGCGGCCATCGAAGCTCAGGCCGACGTGTACCGCGCCCGGCAACACCCGCCGGACGTTCATCATGAAGGCGCGGATCGCGTTGGTATCGCGCAGGGCGAGGACGGCGGCGTTCGCCTCCAAGAGGATGCTCCGCACGCCGGGCGCAAGCGCCACCTGATTGATCATGCCGACTTCGCCGGTCAGGTTCGCGCCCTGCACCTCGTGCCACGTGATCAGGCTGAGGCGGGCAGCGCTCAGGGCAGTTGCCCAACGGGTGAGGTCGGCAGCGGTGCTGATGCCGAGTTCCCCGTTGCTGATGAACGACGTTCCGGCGCTGCACCGCACGATCAGGTTGCGGAGGTTGGGCGCATTGGCCGTCACCCGTGCGACCAGTGCGCCCAAGTTCGCATCGGGGAGGGGTTCCCCCGCAACGTGGGCGAGGCTGATCTTGCCGCTGTAGGGCGTCTCCGCCCGCGTAACCGATGGGTAATCTTGGTGGACGTTCTGAAAGAAGGCCGTGAAGATCGGCCCCTTCGCCTCCCCGTTGGCCGTCACGATTCCGGCCCTGTCCATCGGGTCGCTCCACGCGAACCATATCACCGCTGGGATCGCGTGGTTGTAGCTCTGGCGGATGAAATCGATCACGCTATCCATGTAATTGGCGATGCGCGGCCACAGCGATTGATCTTCGACGTTGACCCGCGCCACCCCGACTTCAGTAATGTACAGCGGCAGGCCGGGAAACACGTCCGTAATTTGCCGGAAGGCGCTATCCATCGTGCCGGGGACCCACCCCGCGAACGGCGAGGGCACGTTCGGCGGAACCAAGCCGTAGGGGTGCATAGCGATCCCGTCTGCCGGAATTTGGCCGTTATTGGCGCTGCGCACCGCTCGGAGGTAGTCGATCCCGTTCGTCACCCCGCTGGCGACCCCGCCCGCGATGACGGTAGCGGCGGGGTCGGCCTGTTTGATGGCCTGATTCGTCCGGCGGAGCAGATCGGCGTAGACCTCCGGCGCTATAAAGTGGGACGTTTCTGCGCCGGAGGTGTCCATTTCATTCCAAATTTGGTAGACGCTGACCACCCCCCGATAGTGGGCCGCGATCTGGGCGGCGCGGGCGGCAAAGCCCGGAATGTAGCCGTTCCAATCGCCATTCGTCCAAGGCAGGTTGCCCAGAAAGGTATCTTGCAACAAGATCAGGATTACTTTTGTGCCGTTGTACACGTAATCGCGGATGATGGGGTCGTAGAAGGCGAAGGCTTGGGCCAGACTTTCTCGGCGGCTATCGACATGAAAGGCGAAGCGCACCCATCCGGACCCCGTCAGGCGGCGGGCGGGCGGGTTGGCTTGCGGATTGTTGGGATCGATGTTGATGCCCCAAATCCGTTCGCGGGCGGGGACTCCGTCGGTGAGGAAGATGAAGCGCCCGTCTAGGCTACGTTCCACCGTCCACCCCCGCGAATGTTGTACCCACGTATAGCCCTCCGCATCGACACGGCGGGCGTCCTCGGCGGTGATCACCTCGTTGCGTTGGAGGGTTTGGCCGGTTTGAGTCGCCGGGTTCAAGCTGGGTTGAGAGCGAATCTTGAGCGCGGTCACGATGCAGCGGTATTGCCTGATCGCCATAGGTGGCCCTTCTTTCACACAGATGCGTGCCTATTGTATGCCGCCCAGCCAGATCGTACAATTGCCCACCGGGACTGACCATTGAAAGGGACATCGCATGATTCGTGGCGTGATCTTCGACTTTGGCGGCGTGCTGGTACGCACGGCTGACCCCGCCGGACGGCGCAAATGGGAGGCGCGGCTCGGATTGCGAGCGGGCGACCTTGAACGGGCCGTGCATGGCAGCGATTTATGGATGCTGGCCCAGCGCGGGGAACTCTCCCCAGAGGCGTTCTGGGCGGCAGTGGCCGAACGGCTCAGCGTGCCAGAGTCGGACATTCCGTCCTTGCGAGCGGATTACTTCGCCGATGATCACCTTGACCCTGCGCTGATGGCTCTGATCGCCGATCTGCGGGCGCGGGGCTGGCCCGTTGCCTTACTCAGCAACGATAGTGCCGCCTTAGAAGCCAAACTACGCGATGAACTCGGCATTTACGATGCCTTCGATCAGGTCTTGATCTCCGCCCACATCGGGTTCATGAAGCCCGAACCCGCCGCCTACCGCGCCGCCGCCGATTCAATCGGACTCTGTCCACCAGAATGCGTGTTTATCGACGATAATCCGGCCAATGTGGACGGGGCGCGGGCCGTCGGCATGGCGGCTATTCACTATCGGGCGGGCATGGATTTAGCCGCCGCCCTCCAACCGATTTTGTACGACAATAACCCGCCCACTAAGGCGGTGATCTTCGATTTTGGCAACGTGCTGGACATTCCCCTTGATCGTCCGGCGTGGGAGGCCCATCGTGATGCCCTCGCCGCCCGCTATGGAATCAGCGGGGAGGCCCTGACGGGTTTGATCCACCATAGCGAGGCGTGGCAGGCCGTCAAGGTCGGCCAGATCGACTATCAGGAGTATTGCCGCCGCATCTGGGAGCCGCTGGGCGTGCCGGATTATGAGACGCAACAGGCGCTGATGGCCGAGTATTTCAGTGGGCGCGATCAGGTTCATCCGGCCATGATGCAAATCATTCAAGAATTACGGCCCCGCGTGCGGCTGGCGCTGCTCTCCAACGCATGGCAAACCGACGTTCCGGCGTGGATGGCCGAAGTCCAGCTGTCGGGCGTCTTCGAAGTGGCCATGAGTTCCGCCGTTGTGGGGATCGCCAAGCCCGATCCGGCCATCTATCGCCTGATTCTCAGCCAATTAGGCCTCACGCCCGGCGAGGCCCTCTTCATTGACGACCTAACCCGTAACACCGAGACCGCCGAAGCGATGGGCTTACCGTGCATCGTCTTCAAATCGCCCGAACAGACGCGCCAAGCACTACACAGACGAGGACTGTTATGATCTTTCGTACCTACCAACCTAATTACCGAGAGGCGGTGCTCGCCCTTGTCGATGCTGCCGCCTCCCACGATAAAACGCGCCGCCTACCGCCTGCTGCCTTCGATGCGGGGATGCAAACGCCTGAAGCGTGGGAACAGTCTACGCTAGTCTTTACCCGTGAAGGCGCATTGGCAGGCTTTATTTGGTGGGGCAGTGGCGGGACGGGCATCGTCGAATGTGAGGGGTGGGTACATCCCGATTACCGCCGCAAGGGGTACGGGACGTCTTTACTCACGGCGGCGGAGGCCTACACGCGGCGGCAGTGGCCCGGCAGCACCTTGCGGGGCCGAACCTACGATGATATTCCCGGCGCAGTGCCCCTCTTCATTCGGCGGGGGTTTACCGCAGTGCGCCGCTTCTACCGGATGCAGACTGACCTGCGCGGGCGGCATATCGAGCGGGTCGAGGTGCCGGGGATCACCTTTCGTACCTTTGAACGGGGCAACCTTGAGCCGTTGGTGGAGGCCGATAACGATATTTTCTCGTCCCATTGGGGCAGCCAACCGAAAACTGTAGCGGCGTGGCGGCAAAACATGATCGAAATGCGCCCGCATGACCCGGCTTTGTGGGTTTTGGCGTGGGAAGGGGATCGCATCGTGGCGGAGTGCTTGTGCCATGCCAGCCGCGATGGAGGGCCGCAAGATGGCTGGGTGAGCATTGTCGGGGTGCGGGAGGCGTGGCGGGGGCGCGGTTTGGGGCGGGCCGTCTTGTTGGCGGGGCTGATCGGGTTACAGGCGGCGGGCTATCACACTGCCAGCCTCCACGTGGACGCTGAGAATACCGCCGCCGTGAACCTTTACCGCGCTGCGGAGATGGACGTGGTTCGGACTCGGTTACACTTTGCCAAGCAACTCCCGCTAGGATGAGTCCGCCCCGAAAAAAATCGGTACTATTAGGGCGTCACCCTAAAAAGAAAGGGCGGCAAGTGGGCCGCCCCTTCTTTCAGCGCCGCGAACCACGCTCTTCGAGCGCCGTAACCAGCACTCGGAAGTGTTCGCCCCGTGCGGCAAAGTCCTCATACTGGTCGTAGCTGGTTCCCCCCGGACTCAGCAAGACGACATCGCCGCTCTGGGCCACTTCGGAGGCCTTCCGCACGGCTTGATCGAGGGTTTGGAAGTTCTCCACCCCCTGTAGGGACGTGCCCGGCAGGTTCAGGAGGCTGCGGGCCATCTGCGCGATGTTCGGGCCGAATTCCCCAAACGTGACCAAGTACCGCACCTTGCGCCCGATCAGGTTCATCAGGTCGTCCCAGTCCAACTTTTTATCGCGCCCGCCGGCCAACAAGATGATCGGTTCGTTGAAGCTGTTCAGGGCGGCGATGGTGCGGCTGGGGGCGGTGGCAATGCTGTCGTTAACGTAGGTCACGCCGCCAACCGTCCGCACGATCTCCAGACGGTGCTCGACGCCGTTGAAATTCTGGATCGTCTCCCGCATCACCGTCGGCGGGACGCCCGCCGCCCCCGCGATGGCGCACGCCGCCAGCACATTGTACAAGTTATGTTCGCCCCGCAGCCGAATATCCTCGCGGGTGCAGACGGTTTGAGCGTCGCCGTTGGGGGAGCAGAGTCCGGCGATCATGAGGCGGCTGCCGACCATAAACGCCCCATCGGGGAAGACCGTCCGGGCGCTGAACCACCCCACGCGGGAGGTGGCCATGTCGCCAAGCGTGGCGCTGCCAGCGTCGTCGGCGTTGAAGATCGCCACATCGTCGGGCTTTTGGTGCAAGAAGATTTGGGCTTTAGCGGCCATGTACGCCTCCATCGTGCCGTGACGGTCGAGATGGTTGGGCGTCAAGTTCAGGACGGCGGCGATTTGCGGGCTGCGCGTCATGAGTTCAAGCTGGAAGCTGGAGAGTTCCATCACGACACGGTGTTCAGGCAGTATATCCGCCAGCACGTCCAGCAGTACCACCCCGATGTTGCCGCCCACAAAGGTGAGCAGCCCAGCGTTTTTGAGCATGAGTCCGGTCAGCGTGGTGGTGGTGGTCTTACCGGCGCTGCCCGTGATGCCCACGACGGGGGCTGGGCAACGTTCCAAAAAGGCTTGGGCGTCATTGGTCAACGGGATTCCACGCTGGGCCGCCGCTGCACAGAAAGGAATCTTTGGGTCTACGCCGCCGCTCAGGAAGACGACGTTTGCCTGATCGAGTAATTCAAGTGGATGGCTGCCAAGTGCGTACTGAATGGGAGCATCAATGAATTCGAGGATGGCTTCGGCCAGATCGCCGAAGGAGCGCTTATCGGAGACGATGACGTTCGCGCCGACAGTAGGCAGCCAGCGGGCCAGCGCTTGCCCTTGCCGGGCAAAACCCAGCACGACAGCCGTTTTTCCGCTTAGGGGGTCAGGGGAGGACATCATTCAGCATCGCTCTTTCGTGAAGTTACGCTAAAGTTGAATTGGGTTGCTTGTTCACCCTCCTATTGTATAGAAAATTAGGCGGGTGGTATAGCCCGTGCCTCAGCAATCCCTCCGAAAATAGGGGGAAGGCTACGCTCGGAGGGTGAGCAACCACCGATTCCGCATCAATTGACCCGCGTGGGAGAGTTTGGCCGCCAACATCAGGGCACGGTAGCGCGGATCGCGGGCGCTTTCGCGCAGCCATGTGCGTTCCGCCGCACAGAAGGCCTGCCGTTCGGCTTGGCTGAGCATGTTCCGCATGGCGAACAAGTAGCGTGAACGGTGATAGCGCCATAGGTATTTGGCCGTTGGCCGCCCGCTGAGGCTGCCTTTCTCATCGTGATGGGCCACTGCATCTGGCACATACCGCACCCGATACCCCGCCCGTCGCGCCGCCACGCACAGATCGGTTTCCTCGAAGTACATGAAGTACCCCTCATGCAGGTAGCCGAGGTGGGCCGCTAGCGGCCCCCGTATGGCGAAGGCCGCGCCCATCACGTAATCGCAATCGCGGGGGTGGTCGTACTGACCCGTATCCGGCTCCCCTGTCCCGATGTGGTAGGTCAGGGCATTGGGCCGGATTCCCGCACCGGCGTGCTGCAACAAACCCGTTCCAGCGAAGAAGATTTTACTCCCGACGACTCCCACGCTCGGATCGGCTTCCATCGCCCCAATGACCGCCTGCAACCAGCCCGGTTCAAGGCGCACGTCGGCATTGATCAGGGCGAAGTAGTCTGCTGGGTAGCGGCGCATGGCGAGGTTATTCCCCCCCGCGAAGCCGTGATTTTTCACTTCTCGGATCAATGTTACGTCAGGGTACTCCGCCGCAATGATTGTTGCCGTGCCATCTCGGGAGCCGTTATCGACCACCACGATCCGGCGCTGATCGGCTGGGTAGTCTAAGGCGCGGGCAGAATCCAACGCGGTACGGATGTATCGCGCAGAGTTGTAGGTCACATAGATCAACGTCACCGTTGGCGTAGAAGTAGGCATATGTCCGGTTAGAATCTAAAAATCGTAAAAGGGTGTAACAATGCTAAAAATAGGGTGAATAAAAGCCGTTTTTTGGGGCCAACGGGTACGATCTGCAAAGTAAAATTTTCGTTTGTGTGCAAAACGCGGTACATTTTGCCCCCTTGATCTCAACCCGAATTTGCCCTAATGTATGCTTACTGTGATAACTCTGTTAGATCAGGTTGCGGCCATGCCCACCTCAATCACTTTAGTGGGCTTTCTCAGGGGGCAAACGTGTCCTCAACCCCAAATGTGCCAACCCACATGGCCTGCGTTCAGTCTACATAGATGGTCAATTGGTCAACCGCCCCCCGCAGTGCCGGAACGTCACTGTATCGGTATCTGCCCGCTGCTGGCGCATCGCGCTACCGTTGAGAAGTCGATGATGCGGTGAAGAAGATGGATACTGACCCACTCGTCAAACAACTTGAAACGCTCGTGAAAGACCGCCTCCGTACTGCCACGCCGGAGGAACGCCCCCGTCTGATGGAGCTGTTGGCGTTCGTGACGAAGCTAAACGGCCTTTCGCGCCTACGCCAAGCCCTGATCGACACCCAACGGGAGTTGATCGAAGCCCGCACGCCGCCGCTGGAATACGGCATCTTTTTGGCGCTGTGCCCGCCCCGTCCCAAGCAGCAAATTGTAGACGAAAACGGTCAAACCGTCGATCTGCCAACGGAAACCGAACTGCTATGGGAGCAACTGGCCGCCATCCTGAACGATGCCATGATGCGCGAGGCCGACCCCGATGCCCGCCAGCGCATCCAATCCCTCCGGGACGACCTACAGGCGCTCTTGCTGACTGAGCGGGATGTCGTCGTCGGCTACAACGGCCAACGTATTGAGGTCAAGTTTGCAGCCCCCGACCTGCCGATTGACAAGCTACGGCCCGGCCAGCAGGTCGTCCTGAACCGGAGCCGGAACGTGGTCGGCCTGCGCGAGGACTTCCTGCGGGGGGAAACCGCCGAAGTGACCAACATCATTAGCCCAGTCAGTGCGGCGCGGGTGCTGTACACCCCCGATCAGGGCGCGACGGTACTGCGCGTGCAGTGGCCCGAAGGCGAAAAGTTCACGGTGAACGCCGCCCCCGAGTTGGTGGCCACCGTCAAGCGCGGGGATATTGTCCAGATCGACGATGCGGGCAAGACCGCCCTCAGCCGGTTGCGCCCGCGCTTGCAAATCCGCACGGGGACGACAGAGACGATTGTCGAAATCACCGATGCGCTGTTCCAGACCGGCGTCGAGATCGGCGACATGGTGCGGGTCGATGCGCGGCTGCAACTCGCCTTTGAAAAACTCCCCACCGCCGAGACGGGGAGCCTCACCCTTGAGGAAGTGCCCGATGTCAAATACGAGGACATCGGCGGGCTGGATGAACAGATCGTCCAAATTCGGGATGCAATCGAACTGCCCTACGTCTACCGCAACCTGTTTGATACCTACCAACTGGGCCGCCCGAAGGGGATTTTGCTGTATGGCCCGCCCGGTTGCGGCAAAACCATGATTGCAAAGGCCGTCGCTAACAGCCTGACGCTCAGTATTCGGGAATACCTGCACCGCCTGCTTGCGCTGATCGATGCGTACCGCCGCCTCAAAGCCGATCTAACCGACCCCGCCGCCATCGCCGACTACATGCGCTTGCAGCCTTCGGCCAACGGCAAGGTCGATCTGGACGAGCTAGGCAAAGAGCTAGAACGTAACGAGGTCGATCTGGATGACCTCGACGGCAAAGTGGCCCAATTGCAAGACGTCCTGCGCCGTCAAGAGGGGATTCGCAGCTACTTCATCAATGTGAAGGGGCCGGAACTGCTCAACAAGTACGTGGGGGAGACCGAATCCCGCATCCGCAAGATTTTCGAGGAGGCGAAGAGCCGCGCCACCTTTTACACCCCCGTCGTGATCTTCTTCGACGAGATGGAATCCATGTTCCGCACGCGGGGATCGGGCCGTTCGTCGGACGTGGAGACAACCATCGTCCCGCAATTCCTGTCCGAAATGGACGGCGTAGAAGGGGCGGAGAACGTCATCATCATCGGGGCCAGCAACCGCTCCGATATGATCGACCCGGCCATCATGCGGCCCGGACGCCTTGACGTAAAGGTCAAGATCAACCGCCCGACTCAGGATGCGGCGCTATCGATCATGGCCCTGTACCTGACGCCCGACCTCCCGTTAGACCCAGCAGGCCTGAAACAGGCCCCCGCCGCATATGGGCGGGCCGTCACCTTCAAAGCCGATGCGGCCAAACGCAACCTCCGCCTCGTGGCGGCAGACTTGCCCGCCGATCAGGTTGCGGCCCTAGAGGCGGCTATTCCGGATCGGTGCGACGTGCGGAAGTTGCTCGACCCGCGTGAGCCAAACGGCGCGGCGTTCCGCACCTTGTACGCCGACCCGACTTACACTGCCGTGATCGATGCGGCGGCGGCGCGGGAACAACTGGCCGAAGCGCTCATCATCGAGGCGCTGGCGGTGCTGTATAGTTCCACGAGTCGCATGGAAATGTCCGTTAAGTTGAATAATGCAGGCGGTGACGAACGCTATACCTTCCCCCTGCGCGATTTCGCCAGCGGCGCAGTGCTGATGAGCGTCGTCTCGCGGGCGAAGAAGGGCGCCCTTAAGCGCCAGATTCTGTCGCCGGGCGGGCAGGTGGGCATCACCCTCGCCGACCTGAACGCGGCCTTAGCCGAAGAATTCCGCGAAAATGCGGAGCAATTCGTCGCCAATTGGCTGCTAGAAAACGTGGGGCCGGGTGCTGCCCGTCAGGGCGATATTCGCTCGGTGAAGGTATTCCTAGAAGCAGTGCAAGATGACCCGTGGGGGATGGAAAAGGCTGCACCATACCGGGTGGCACAAGCCCCAACGGAACAATTGAATGGAGCAAACTAGGCCTATGAGCGTCCCCAAGCTATGCGGGATCGAAACCGAGTACGGCATCTTCATTCAGGGGGCCACGTCCTCCAACCCGTTCGTTGCCTCCCGGCTGGTGCTAAGCCAATGTGAGGAAGCCGGGCCGCTCCTCAAGCGCCAGCAACTCAAAGAGGCCCGCCTACAACAGATTTCCCGCCAGTACCAGCAAATGTCGCGGGATTGGCAGGACGTGCGGGCCGCTGATACCGGCATCCCAGATGTGGAGCTACTCGGCAGCGGGGAGGGTAGCTACCCCTCCACGACCTACTACGGGAGCGGCTATGCCGCGTCGTCCGGCTATGGGGCAGGCTACGCGGGCGAACCTGCAGAGGGGACATACCAGCCCATCAGCGAAGAAACGTACATGGCTGCCTACGGCTGGGACTACAGCAGCCTGATGTTGCCGAACGGCTCGCGCTTCTACATCGACCACGCCCATCCCGAATACTGCACGGCGGAGGCCCGCCTGCCCCGCCAAATCGTGGCGGCGGACAAGGCCGGTGAAGTCATTGTCGAACGTTGCCGCCAGCGGGCCAACCAACGCGGGAGCCTCGCCGAAGGCCAAGAGATCGCCATCTACAAGAACAATAGCGATCATAAGGGCAATAGCTACGGCTGCCACGAGAATTACCTCCTCTCCGCGGGCCTGTACGAAGACCTGATCAAGCGCAAGATGCATCGTACCCTGCGCGTCCTTGTGCCGTTCCTAATCAGCCGTGCAATCTACATTGGGGCGGGCAAGGTCGGCAGCGAAAACGAACTCTCGGCGGCGGGCTACCAACTCACCCAACGGGCAGATTTCTTCGAGACGATCATGGGCCTGCAAACGACCCATAATCGCCCGCTGATCAACACCCGCGACGAGGCCCACGCCGGCAAGGACGATTACCGCCGCCTACACGTCATCTTGGGCGATGCCAACATGGCCGAAACTTCCACCTTTTTGAAGGTCGGGACGACGCAACTCGTCCTGATGATGTTGGAGGACAACGCCCTGCCCCTCAACTTCACCTTAGACGACCCCATTGAGGCTTACCAAATCATCTCCCGCGATCTGACCTTCAGCCAACCGCTGCCGCTGGACGCAGGCGGGTCGATCACGGCGCTAGAGATGCAACGCCAATACCTGAGCGCGGCCCAAACTTACCTCGATGCGAAGGCGGGCGAACTGGACGACGCAACTTTGGCGGCCTTCCGCGAAGTGTGCGCCGCATGGGGTGATACGCTGGACAAGCTCGGGCGGGATTGGCGGCTGCTCAGCAAGCGGCTCGACTGGGCCATCAAGCGCAACCTGCTAGAGCGCTATCTGGCCGGGCAAAACACGTCTTGGGATGCCGTCATCGAATGGGAACTGCCCCTCGAACTGACGATGGACATCCAGCGCGGGCAGGCCAACTCCCTCGAAGACCTGCAACGTGCCCTGCGGCGGTTGCCCGGCGTGCGCGGCCAATATGTCGAGCGCTATCTCCAGCGCCACCAACTGGATTTGCGCCAATATTGGGCGCAACGTGAGATTTACTTTACGCTACGGCGGCTGGATTTGGAGTATCATGATATACGGCGCGGTGTAGACGCTCGGTCAACGGGCATCTTCTACCGCCTACAGGCCAGCGGCGCTGTAGAACGCATGGTGTCCGACGCCGAGATTGACCACTACGTGCAGTTCCCGCCCGATGATACACGGGCCTACCTGCGCGGGGAGATGATCCGGCGTTATGGGGAGCACATCTCCCATGCGGATTGGAGCGAATTGGCCTTCCGGGAGGCCTTCTCCAGCCGTGATACCTACTTGGTCATGCCTGACCCGATGGCGCTTGGCCGCGCTGAAGTGGCTGAGCTATTGGAAGGCGCACAAGACCTACAATCGTTGTTGTATGCCCTGCGGGGGCTTGCGAGAGGAACGGATAGACGATGAGCGACCAAAATCAGATTTTCGGTGGGCAAGGGATGGTGAATGCAGGGGGGATCAACGCTGATCTAGGCAGCACCCCGACGGATATTGTGGACGACGTGCTGAGCGACTTCTTCGGGCCATCCCAAAGCGTGCCCGTAGAGACGATTGGCGGGGCGACTGAACAACGCCCCGAACTGCGGACGGTCAGCTCTGAGGAGTTCGTCCGCCGCTTCCGGCAAGAAACGGGCGAATAAGCCGCCCCACGCCCCCCGTCGCACGGCGGGGGGCACTCCCGCCACCACGAACCCGCCCGCACCGCTGATTTGAGGGGAACCAACCTTGCGCGAACGTATCTTCAGCTTGGAATCCGAGTATGGCGTTTCGTTCATCCCCAGTGGCGACTCTGGCGAACCGACCAAAGAGACCATCGTCGCTGCCTTACGGGGGGCGCTTGTCGCTGAAATCGGCCTGAGCGATAGCGTCTTTTTCGCCAACGGGGCGAAATTCTACCATGACGTTGGCCATGCGGAGTGGGCGCATCCCGAATGCCGATCCGCTCGTGAGATCGCGCTGTACGATAAAGCCGCCGACCATTTGATGGCCGAAGTTCGGGAGGCGGCGGAAAACACCCTCCGCAAAGATGGCGGCTATCATGGCAAATTGCTGATCGTCAAGAACAACGTGGACGTTCACGGCAATACCTACGGTTGCCATGAAAACTACATGGCTGAAAAAGAGACGCCATGGATGGATCACGAAGACTATTTGCGGCTATCGATCCGCTATCTCGTCCCTTTCCTGACCACCCGCATGATCCTCTGCGGGCCGGGCCGCGCCGGGTGGGGCCGTCGGGGGGAACAGGGCATGTTTTTCCAGATCAGCCAGCGGGCGGACTTCATTAATGCCATCGTCTCGCGGGATACCCGTGACCTCCGCGGGATTTTTAACTTGGGGCGGGAAAATGAACCCTTCTCTGAGCCGGGCTACCGCCGCCTGCACCTGATCTTGGGAGATGCGTGCATGTCCGGCTATGGGACGTTGCTCAAACTCGGCACGTTTGGGATCATGCTGCGCATGTTGGAGGATTTGCAGATTCGGGATATTCCGTACTTGCGCCATCCCGTCTCGGCGTTGCACACCATCTCACGCGATCCGACGTGTAAGGTGCTGATTCCCCTCTACGATGGGCGCGAAGTGACGGCCATCGATATTCAGCGCATGTATTATGAGCAAGCCCGCCGCTATTTTGAACAGTACCCTGCCTCCCCCGTCGAAGCGGAGGTCATGACGGTGTGGGGGGAGGTGCTCGACGCGCTCGCCACCGACCCAACCCGTTTGTTTGGGAAGATCGACTGGGTGACGAAGAAATTGGTCATGGATCGGTACTTGGACGGCGCGGGCCTCACGTGGGGGGTCTCGTTGGGGAAGCATCCGGGCCGCTATAAGCTCCAAGAGATCGACATCCAGTACCATAACGTCAACCCAGCAGAGGGGCTATTTTACCGCCTGATCACGGGCAAAAGCCCCAGCCGTCGGCTCGACAGCCTCCACACCAACAACGAGATTCAGCAGGCCGCCCGTACCCCGCCGCCATTCACCCGTGCCAACGTGCGCGGAAGGGTGATCACGGCGGCGCGGCGTGCCAACGTCAAGGTCGAGGTGAAGAACTGGAACGAAGTCCGCATCGAAGATCAAAAGGTTGAGATGCATGACCCCTTCGCTTACTTCTCACCAGAGGCTTATATGCTGCTCAACAGCGGCAAGATCACGCCCGCCTAGTCGGGCGTTTTACGGAGAATGTGCCATGAGCGATCAACCCAACCGCCCTGCACCAGACGAGGGGACGCCGCCCCCCGCCCCACTGTCGGGTGCAGGTGAGGCTCCCCCTGACCGCCCTGCGTCGTTGCTCGGCCAACGCCCGCAAGGGGAGAGCGTCTCTGGGGGGAGCCATCCGGCCAGCCAGCCCCCCAACCCCGATCCAGAAGGCCCGCCATCCTCCCCCCGACCCGGCGGGGTATTCAGTAGGTTCGTGCGCGGCGCGTCCTCGCCCGGCAGCAGACCGCACGAGGAGCAGCCCTCAAGCCCGCCTACCGCCCCCCCATCGGGAAGCAACCCGTCTAGCCGCCCGGAATCGCCGCCTGCAACAGGGGAAACACCGAGTAGCTCCAGCCCATTTGGGCGCCCGGCCCCGTCATCGCCCTTTGGCACGCCACGCCCGCCGAGTCCGTTTTCAGCGGGTGGCCCGGCCTCGCCGCCGCAGCCCCCCCCTCAGACTCGGCCTTTCCCGCCGCCACGCCCGCCGTTTGGCATTAATACGTCGGCGGAGACTCCGGAAAACACCCCGCCCCGACCTTTTGGACTTAGCTTGTTCGGATCACAACCATCGCAAGGTGCGCGTATGTCCCAAAAATCGGCCCCGACGGAAGACCACGAAACCGCCGCGCTGATGCGCGATCAGCTGGCTCAGACGCTGCGCGAGGGCGAATGCCATAGCTCAGCCATCTTACGCCAAGCCGTGATTGGGCTAGGGCGGGTCGGGACGCCCGAATATGCCGATCTGATCCAGCTTTACACCCACGCCCGCTGGGAACAACGCCTCCGCTTGGCAGCGGTTCACGCCCTTGGCGGGATCGGGGGGGAAAAGGCGACGGATCTGCTGATCGGCTTGCTGAACGACTCCGATCTGGTCATTCAGTGGGCGGCCCAAGAAATGCTCGACAAGCTGTTAACTGGCCCCGCGCCGGTGGAGGGGTAGCCGTATGCCCATCCTAACATTTGTTCAACCTGATGGCTCGCTTGGCGAAATCAGCTTCCTTGATGGGCAACCTGCCTATCTCGGCACAGAGCCAAACGGCGGGCAAGCCGCCCCTGCTGCCGTGATCGCCCGCTCACAGGTCTACCAAGTGCCCGTCATCGTCCCCATGAGGGGGCAAGGCATCGCCGTTGATGGGCGACGCGTGGTCGGCCTGCGCGTGCTGCGGCAAGGCAGCCACATCAAACTTGGGCGGGCAGATTTCACCTTTTGGGAGATGGTGCTGCGCCAAACCCCTGAGGGCGGTTTGGGCCGTCAGCGCTGCCCAGTGTGCCGGATGAACTTCGCAGAGGGTGAAGAATACGTGGTCTGCCCGCGTTGTGGCCTGCCCCACCACAAAGAATGTTGGTTTGAGCACGAGTTCTGCACTAATCCAGGCTGTTTGTACCCGATTCGGGCATCGATGCAGCGCGTTTTAGGCCATCACGGGGTCACCTTTGAGGAATTGGCTGCCAACAGCCCCCTGATCACACAGGGGCGCAAGTGCCCGGCTGGAACGCCCGGCGTCGATGCGCAGCCCTTCATGTCTGGTCAGAAGATCACCTACTGCCCTAACCCGACCTGCAACGCCGCCTTCCACCTCGAATGCTGGGTAGGCCTCGAGCTGTGTCCAGTCTGTCAGAAGTACAGCCCGGCCAAGCTGTTCCGAGCAGCATTTACGCCCGGCGCGCCGCCCTACTTTGGCGAGGCGGTTATTGCCAATGCTGAGCCAACACCGGAAGGGGAGGGCTAACCCACATGCCTGACGACACGCACGGCCCGCTGATCGAAATTACCGACTTCGGCACAGACCGTTACGCCACCCTCAACCTGATCGACTGGTGGGATCAGGCCAAGCTACGGGCCGCCCGCGTACTAGTCATTGGGGCGGGGGCGTTGGGGAACGAAGTC
>Ga0272446_1002546_pt1 | contig 24579 bp, 24 predicted proteins | sample YNPCB0061_FD_194587 | JGI IMG/M metagenome (GOLD analysis project Ga0272446, IMG submission 194587) | Hot spring microbial mat communities from Yellowstone National Park, WY, United States - YNP-CB-006-1 | ecosystem: Environmental > Aquatic > Thermal springs > Hot (42-90C) > Sediment | place...
TCTCCTGGTTCGATGCCGACGCTTTTTGTCAGGCTCTGTCGCAGCGGCCCGAAGAGCGCGAGGCCGGCCGCGTCTATCGCTTGCCCACCGAGGCCGAGTGGGAATATGCCTGCCGAGCCGGCACCACCACGTTGTTTCATTTTGGCAACGATTTAACGTCGGATAAGGCCAATCTGGATGGTTCCAATCCGGAGGGGTTAGCGCCCCGCTCGATCTATCTGGGTCGCACCTGCCCGGTCGGGCAATACCCCAGCAATGCGTTCGGGTTGTACGACATGCATGGCCAAGTGTGGGAATGGTGCAACGACTGGTTTAGCGACGACTACTACCAGCACAGCCCGGAAGTTGATCCGCCGGGGCCAGCGGCGACGGCCCGACGAGCCTTGCGAGGGGGGGGTTGGTACTATGGGGCACGCATCGCACGCAGTGCGTACCGTTATCGCTACGAACCCGAGGCCCGGCACCACGATTTCGGGCTGCGAGTAGCGCTGAGTTGGCATCCGGGGTTGGTCGTGACAAGCGAATCACAGCGATGAATCCGACGGTAACAGATACGCCCAACAGATCATCTCCCAATCGAAACGTTTTCGCTAAAGCGCCTATCTTCCCATCGTAATCCACCGTCCGGCGCGGCAAGATAGAACGCGTCCCGAGCGGATGGTCTGTCTCGGACGTGTATCACATCGGAGTGTCGTTCCATGAAGCGTTTCGTTTGGGTCGCTCTGCTAGCCTGTGGTCTGCTGCTCGCTACCAGCAACTCGTCGCAGGCTCACGGCATCTATGGCATTGCCCCTGGCCATATCAGCCTCAGCGGCAGTGCCAACCTCAGCTGGGGACCGATTGGCATCGGCCAACTCAGCCCTGCCGGCTATGGCTACGGCTATGCCCCGCACTATGGTTATGGTTTAGGCTACGGAGTCGTCCCGGCCGCTCCGTTGTACTATTCCGAACCGCCTATCTACTTCAACTACACGCCGGCCTACGGTTATGGCTATTACCCCGGCTGCTGCGGCCAGTAATTGTTGTGACGAAAGAGCGACGCCGGGAGAGTAGATTTTACTCCTCCCGGATATTGTTTTCCTGCTCCTGCCTTGGGGGACGCGTCATAGTTGAATACGAAACAGCAGGATCGAACAGGGATCGATCCACTGAGGCATTCTGGAGGGTGGCAACATGCGACGCTTTCTCGGCCTGACGTTACTCAGTCTGGCCCTGTGCGGAGGTTCGGCTTCCGCCAACGGAATTGATTTCGGCTACGGCCCCGGTCATGGCATCTGGGGAATCGCTCCTGGTTACATCGACATCCATCTTCATGGCCGACTCAGCTGGGGGCCGTTCGGGTTCGGGCATCTCAATGGTCCGGGAGCGGGTTATGGCTATTACGGGGCACCGGTCAAGCCGTACCAATTAGGCCCGTGGTATCAGTATTTTCCGTATGAAGCCCACTTTCAACAGCCAGCACTGCCGCAGTATCCCTACTGGGTGCCGCAGTCGTTGCCGGGTGGCTCACCGGTGCTGAATCCGGGTTATCCGGGGCAGGGAGCGATACCGCCTTACTGGGGAGGCTGAGAAGCGAGGTGGACCAGGGGCAAGGTCAAACGACGCGTCCACGAGCGAGGCGAACAAAATTGCCCCTGATGGGTACCTCGTCGAGCAAACTCTTTGTCAATCGCGATCAGTAGAGCATCTTTATCTAACGCCCAGGCCGGCGCGACAAGATATTCGGGTGGAGCCTCACCGATGAGGCGATGAATCACGCGATCGGCCGGCGTGCGTTCCAGGAAGTCGACTACCAGCCTGACGTATTCTTCGCGTTCCAGGGTTCGCACCTGGCCCGCGAGATATTGCCTCTCTAATGGCGTTCCTTTGACCACGTACAAGTTATGGATCTTCACCCCCTGTATGGGCAAGCCGGCCAAGACGTCGGCCGTGGTCATCATGTCTTCACGGGATTCCCCCGGCAGGCCGAGAATCACATGCACGCTGAGATCCAGGCCACGCCCCTGACAGCGTTCGACGGCATCCAGAAACTCGGCGACACCGTGGCCGCGATTCATCCAAGCCAGGGTGCGTTCGTGGATGGTTTGCAGACCGAGTTCGAGGTAGACCGGCACACGCCGGGCGTAGTCTTCGAGCAGCTGCAAGACCGGCTCGGGCAGACAATCGGGCCGAGTGCCGATGGCCAAGCCAACGACTTCGGGATGGGCCAACGCCTGATCGTAGAGTCGGCGGAGCTTCTCGACGGGGGCATGGGTGTTGGTGCCGGCTTGGAAGTAGGCGAGGAAAGCCTCGGCCCCGTAGCGGCCCCGCAATTTGGGCAAGCTACGTTCGATCTGCTCGTAGACCGAGGCCCGAGGCAAGCGCCGATTGGGGGAAAAGCTGCGGTTATCGCAATAGACACAGCCGCCCGTCGTGATCGTGCCATCGACATTCGGGCAGGTGAAGCCCGCATCAATGGTGGCCACACGCACCGAGCGTCCAAAGCGTTGGCGGAGATGACGCGAGAGATACGAATAAGCACGCGGCATAGAATTTTTCTGCTCGTCGTCGGGCTATCTGCCTCTTCACATAGCGTTCACAAGTGACTAAAGTAATGGTAGTCGTCGAGTCAGCCCGGTGGCGACCATCTCTTTCGGTATCATGTCGATTCCTACCCATCGGGATGCTCCGATCGACCTATGAGGGCCTTTCGACCATGAGTTTCAAGGTGAACGGCGAACTGATTCCCACGGGGGGTGGAGACAACATCCCGCTGATTCGTGAACGGTTGACCATCGGCCGACGCGAATCGTGCGATGTGTGCCTGAAGTTCCCTAACATCTCGGGGATACACGCTGAACTGTCGTTCCGGGCGGGCCACTGGTACATCCGTGATTGCAACAGCACCAACGGAGTCAAAGTCAACGGCACCCGCGTCCAAGAAAAGCTCCTACAGCCGCGTGATCGCATCACGATCGGCAAACGGGATTATGTGATCCACTACGAGGCCCCCATCAGCTTGATGGGTCGGCTCGATGAGGAGCATCAAGAAGAATATATTTTTGGCACCTCGCTGTTGGAGAAAGCGGGCTTGACCAAGCCCCGGGATCGGCAAGACACTCGCAACCCTTTTGACGATTAGGGATTAGGCAACGATTCCTCCCGTCACGGCTTGGAGATCCGGGCGTACTGTGCCCGGATCTCTGCGCAATCCCGATAAATCCGCACCGCCGGTTGCAACGATGGCGAGCGGAAACCCGGTGAAGGCGGTATCGCTGACACTTCATACTCGCCCGCCCGGGCCGGCGAAGGACGCATCGGCACCAGATAGCTACCCGGGCCTTGCCAATCACTTGGTGCGTCTGGTCCCCCCAAAACCGGCCGACAATCTTCTATCAAGCGTAGCACAATCTCGTCTCCGGGCTTGACCGGTGCGTTTTCCCCGGGATAGAGTACTTCCAGCACCTTGGCTTTGCCCGTCTTTTCGCGAATTTCCACGATGACATCGATCGGCGAGGCCAATAGTTGCGGCCGCGACAACACCAACGAATAGCCCGGTGCCTGGATCGGCCGCTTGACCACCATCCAACTGAGATAACTCAGCCAGCAGCCATACAGCACCAACGGCGTGACAAAGAGCAACCAGGGCCGGCTCATTCTTCCTCCAGTACGTCGCGGGGCCAGTGGATTTCTTGCCCAGCCGACAGGGCCGCTTCCAAGTCAAACGGCTCCTCGAAGTCGGCGAGGCGATCCTCGGGATCGGCGAGCAAAAGACCGACGGCCAATAGATTGGCCACGATCTGACCGACATCATGGGGCGAGCGAAGATTCCAAGCGCGGAAGACCATGACCGCCAGCGGTCCAAACTCACGCCGGGCCAGATCGACCAGACGTTCGAGCAATTGCCGGGCATGGAAATGGGCTTCGGGGTCGGCAGCGGCGCGCTGGGCCAAGAGGATCGCATCACCAACGAAGGCATACGCTTCGATCGGGTAGCGTGCATCTTGGCGAACCACCTGCTCCAGTTTGGGGTGATAGCTGGCCATTCAGCGTCCCAAGCGGGTCAGCACTTCCGCCAACGCAACGGGCAGGCGTCGGCCATCTTCAAATTCAACCAACAAGCGTTTGGCAAGCAGTTCCTGGGCCAACACTTTGCCCTGGCCTTTGGAGGTCAACACCCGCGTGCCCACGGGGGGTAACTCGGCGGCGTGGGCCTCATAGACGTCTTGTTCGAAACGCAAGCAGCACTTCAGCCGGCCACACCGCCCGGAGATTTTCGACGGGTCTAGGGTCGATTTTTGCATCTTGGCCATCCGCATCGACACCGGCGGCATGGCGACCATGTGCGTGTTGCAACAGACCGGCTTACCACAATCGCCAAAGTCGGCCAAGAGCTTGGCCTCATCGCGCACACCAATTTGACGCATCTCGATGCGTGTCTGACAAACGCGGGCTAGATCTTTGACCAGTTGTCGAAAATCCACGCGATTCTCCGACAGAAAGTAAAAGATGATCCGTTCCCCGCCGAAGAGATGTTCCACATCGACCAATTCCATCTGCAAACGCCGCTGTGCGACAAACTGCTCGCAAAGCCGCATCTCCTGGCGTTCCCAGTCGCGCAGTCGGGCTCGATGGGCCTGATCCGCGGCGGTCATACGGCGGATGATGCGACCCGAGGTGGGCTCAGGCAGACTGGCCAGCAGCTCCGGCGTACTGGGGCACAGCAGCGTGCCGACCTCATGGCCACGTTCGGTACGCAGGATGACTTCCTGGCCGCGCGCGTAGCCCTCGTCCTGCTCGGGATCAAACACTCCCAAGAAGCGCATCGCTCCATGTCGGACAATCCACTGGTTCATAGGGTCTATGATACGAGGCGGATACCGAGGTTGCCAATCCCGAGCCTACGATTGGGAAATTGTGAAAGATGGATGAAACCTCTTTTCGATCGATTCGTTGTCGCTAGGGTAGCCTAGGGGCATGATCGCCCCACCTTTCCCCTCTTGTTTAGGAGACGCCTCCATGAAAACCGTTTGCTCTGTGACTCTGGCCTTGGCCATCGTAGGCACTTTGTACGCTGCCGAGTACAAACTCGACGCGAGCAACACCACCATCAACTGGAAGGGCACCAAGAAAGACGGCGAACATACCGGCAGTTTCAAGAGCATCAGCGGCACCATCAGCGGAGACGATGCCAAGTCGATCAAGATCGACGTGACCATCGACACCACGTCGCTGACCTCGGACAACGACAAGCTGACCGCTCACCTGAAAAGCCCTGACTTCTTCGAGTGCAAAGAGTATCCCAAGGCCACCTTCACCAGCACCAAGGTCACCAAGGGCGACAAGGACGGTGAGTACACGATCACCGGCGACCTAACCATTCGTGGCAAGAAAAAGGAGATCAGCTTCCCGGCCCAGATCAGCATGCGCGATGGGCAGATGACCCTCAAGGCCGAATTTGCCATCGACCGCACAGACTTTGGCATGACCTATGGCGTGGGCAAGATTGATAACAAGGTCAGCCTGAAAGTGATGGTTCAAGCCAAGAAGTGATGAGGCGTTTAGGCTAAGCTTCTCGGGACGACGAACCTCCTCTGGACGAACTTCGCAGCGTCGTAGCTGGCACTAGCTGCGACGTTGCGTTTTGGGGCGAGCTTGACTCTAGGGCGGGCCCCAACTTTCCTTGCCTGCTCCCAAAGCCGTGCGTGCTAGCTGCTCTTGACGGTTGGGCTAATTTCCGCTTAGGCTTGGGCCGTCCTGTAGCAGGAGCGAGGGACCGTTCATGCAAGTGTTAGCACCGGACATTCTGGAGATCACCCGGCAACTCTCGCCGCTGGTCAGTCTGCTGCTGTTTGCCTTGGGCACGGCCTTGTGGGTGTATGGCGGACAGACGCATCGTTTTTGGCTGGCGTTGGTCGTGACACTTGGGGGCGGACTGTTTGGCCTGCAAATTGGCCGCGATTTTGGTGTGCAACCGCTGGTCAGCGGGCTACTGTTGTCCTTGTCTGCGGGTGCGTTGTCGTTGGCCCTGGCTCGCGTTACCGTCTTTGCTCTGGGCGGGGTCGCCGCTCTGCTCGTAATGAAAAGCCTGGCCAACGGCTGGAACGATTATCTCTGTTTCTTGATTGGTGGTCTGACCAGTATTCTGCTCTATCCGGTATGGATTGCGATGCTTACATCGACCGCGGGTACGGTGTTGATGGCCTATGGCTTGCTCAGCGCGTTGGACAAGCTATTTCGTGTCGATAGCGTGGCCTTGGCGAGTGGCTATGGGCCGTTGTTGAACTGGATTTTAGTGGGCTGGGTCCTCCTCGGGATGGTTCTTCAATACACTATCGAGCGGTGGCGTCATCAACCGGTCAGCCCGGACATGACCAAGGAAGCCGCCCCCAAAAAAGACGAGAAAAAGGAACCTTCCAAGGCTGATCCGCTGCCCTGGTGGCACTGGAAAAGTTTAGTCAACAAGGCCAACAAAGCTGCATAAAGAAAAACAACAATGTGGCAATCGATCTTAGCCCAGATGAGCGGACCGCTCGGGCCACCGGCTGCGCCCGCAGCGGCGGCTCCCGCCGGGGATGCTGCGGAGCCAAGCGTTTTGCCTTGGGTAGTGGCCTTTGTCTTGGTGTTGGGTATCCTCTTTCTCGTGTGCATGCCCAGCCGCAAATCGCAATAGAGGAGCAACCAGCCATGCCAATTGATCCACTGGGTTTATCCCAACGTATCTGCGCGGGAGAGGACCTCTCGAGGCAAGAAATCCGCGAGTTGCTCTTGCTGCAAGGGGACGATTTGTACGACCTGTTTTACGCGGCGAACCGAGTGCGGCGGCATTATCACGGCAACAAGGCGACGTTTTGTAGCATTTTGCCCACGAAATTTGGCAACTGCTCAGAGGACTGCGGTTTCTGTGCCCAGAGCGCTCATTTCGACACAGGCATCCAACCGCATCCCATGATGGATCCTCAGACGGTAGCTCAGGCATGCCAGAGCGCCCAGGACAACGGCGCTAGTGCCTTTGGCATCGTCAACAGTGGGCGTGGCCCCAACAAACGAGAGTGGCCCAAGATCCTAGAGGCCATCCAGGCCATGAAACAAGTGGACGGCATCTGCCACTGCGCGACGTTGGGCCGACTCGATGCGTCCCAGGCACGCGACTTAAAGGCTGCGGGCATTCGCCGGATCAATCACAACATCGAAACTTCCAAAGAGTTTTTTCCTCGGATTGTCAGCACGCACAGCTGGGAAGAACGGGTGCAGACCATTCGCATTGCCCAGCAGGCGGGTCTCGAAGCGTGCGTCGGCTGCATCTTTGGCATGGGGGAATCGATCGACGACCGCGTCAGTATTGCCCTGAGTTTGAAAGAACTCAACCCCAGTGTGGTGCCGCTCAATTTCCTTAACCCGATTCCCGGAACTCCTCTCGAACACATGCCCCCGATGCAGCCGATGGAGATTCTGCAAACGATTGCGGTTTTCCGCCTTGTCTTGCCGCATCAAGATCTCAAGGTGGCCGGCGGCCGCGAAAAGAATCTCCGCGACTTGCAAAGCTGGATCTTTTACGTCGGTGCTACCAGTGCCTTGATCGGTAACTATCTGGCCACCTACGGCCGTCCGCATGCCGAAGATATGCAGATGGTTCGCGATTTGGGGCTGGAATGGGCCGACGACCGCGTGGGGGATCGCGATCCCGATCGCACGCTGCCGGAACTGCCCGCGAGCCAACTGCCCACCTCGCGAACTATCGCCCTACCGATGGTGTGACCATGCTCGGCTGGATCGACGAGGAATTGGCCCGTCTGCGGCAGCAGGGGCTTTATCGCCAGCGGCGACGCCTGGAATCCGGCCAAGGAGCCGAGGTTCGCTGGAACAGCAGCGACTACGTCAATTTTTCGTCCAATGATTATTTGGGCTATGCGGTGGATGAACGGCTGGCCCGAGCCGCCCAACGGGCCTTGCTGCGGTATGGCAGCGGTGCGGGAGCCTCGGCACTGATCTCCGGCTATCATCCGTTGTTGCAACGCCTCGAGCGCGACTTGGCCCGCTGGCAAGGGACCGAAGCGGCCCTGGTTTTCCCCAGTGGCTATCAAGCGAACCTGGCCGTTCTTAGCGCTCTGGGCAAGGGAGCAATCCTGTTTTGCGATGCCCTGAATCATGCGAGCCTGATCGACGGCTGTCGCTTAGCGAGGGCGACGGTACACATTTACCGACATAACGATTTAACGCATTTAGAGGAGTTGCTACAGGCTCATCCCGGACCCCGTCGGCTGATTGTCAGTGATTCGGTCTTCAGTATGGATGGCGACTTGGCCGACGTGCCTGCGTTAACAGAACTGGCCCGGCGTTACGAGGCGTTGCTGGTGCTGGACGAGGCTCATGCCACGGGGGTACTCGGCAGCCAAGGACGTGGCCTGACCGATACGCTGGCTGGCCTGCCAGCGCACGTCGTCAAACTCGGCACGCTGAGCAAAGCGTTGGCTTCGCAGGGCGGCTTCGTCTGTGCCAGCGCTCGCCTCGTGGAGTTCCTCATCAACACCGCTAGGCCATACATCTTTGCCACGGCCTTGACCCCGGCGGCGGCGGCCGTGGCCCGTCGGGCCATCGCCCTGATCCAGGCCGAACCGCACCGCCGTGAGGAGCTACTCAGGCATGCAGATTGGTTGCGTGGCAAACTGCGAGAGCTGGTTTATCCGATTGGTCCGTCGGTTAGTCCCATTGTGCCGCTGATCGTGGGCACCCCCCAGGCCGCCTTGGCCTTGCAGGAGCGTCTGGCCGCACAACGTCTGCTCGTCCCCGCTATCCGTCCCCCCTCGGTGCCGGTCGGCACTTGTCGCTTGCGTATCAGCCTCAGTGCTACTCACACGGCTGACGACTTCGAGCGGCTGCTAGCGGTCCTGCGCGAGGCTCGCTCAGGGCTGGAAGGCGGCTAGCTGCTGGCTGAGGGCTTCTAGGCACTCCCGTAGCCGTCCTAAGCTGGCATGCAGTTCGGCGGATGGGGCGGTGCGGCTCAAAAGCTCCAGTTCTAAGGCGGCCTGGCGGGCCGGCTCCGCTCCGAAGGTAGCGACGGCTCCTTTGAGGGTGTGGGCCAGACGATAGATCGTCTCGGTATTACGGTCGTCGATGGCCTGCTGCAGGTTGTTCAGTTGCCCGGGGATGTCGGCCAGGAAAAGGTCAATCAGTTCGCGAAGCAGTCCTCGATCGCCTCCACAGCGTTCGAGGGCTTCGTTGAGATCATACAGGGGCTGCATCGTCGAAGAAACCTCGTCAGAGGAAACGGACCGGGGGACAGACTCGACCAAACGTTGCGGATTGTAGGTTTGCAAGACCTGATGCATCGCCTCGAAGAGATCTTGCTCATGGATCGGTTTGCTCACATAGGCGTCCATGCCCGCCTGCAAACACTGCTCGCGGTCGCCTTTCATCGCATGCGCCGTCAACGCCACAATCGGGGTGTGACGCGGCGACGGCAACTCTCGTTCTCGCTCGCGGATCAGGGCGGTCGCCTCCAACCCTCCCATCTCCGGCATTTGCACATCCATGAGGATTAAATCATATGGCTCGCTTTGCCAACGATCGACGGCAATTAGGCCGTTGCCTGCCACCGTGACGCGATGGCCGGCTTTCTCCAAGAGACGAACAGCCAAGCGTTGATTGATGACACTATCTTCCGCCAAAAGAATGTTCAAGGGGGGTAGCCGGTGAGACACAGGCGGCGAAGGCGGAACCACCACGCGGTTGGCTATGGGCAAACCGGTGGAGACAATCTGAAGCAAAGTATCTAGCAGTTCGGATTGCTTCAGCGGTTTCAGTAGCGTAGCCCGAGGACTGGGGCCTGCTTGCTTGTCGAGACAGTCCTCTTGTGGTTCTCTAAGCATTTTGTCGCAAGCCGCTACCATCAGGATCACCGCGCCGGCCAAACTCGGTTGGCTCTGGATCTGCTGCGTCAAGCGGTAGCCGTCCAACTCGGGCATCTGAGCATCGACGAGAACCACGGGATAGGGCTGGCCAGCCTGGTCGGCACGCTGGAGTTCAGCTAGGGCTTCTCGTCCCGAGGCGACCAGGGTGGGCTTCATCCGCCAGTTGGTAAACAATTCCTGCAAAATCGACCGATGCGTCGCGTTGTCATCGACGATCAACACACGCAACCCATGCACATCGGTAGGTTCTCGCAGGCTGTTGTTGTCTTGCTGGCCCTCGATGAGGTCAAACTGGGCGGTAAAGTGAAAGGCGCTGCCCTGGCCAACCTCACTCTCTAGCCACATCCGCCCGCCCATCAGAGCTACCAACTGTGAGGAAATCGCCAACCCTAGTCCGGTGCCTCCAAATCGCCGTGTGATCGAGCCATCGACCTGCTCGAATGGCTCGAAGATGGCATCGCGACGGTCCGGCGGGATGCCGATGCCCGTGTCATGCACATCAAACCGCAAGGTCAGCCGTTCGCCGGCTTGCCGTTGCACCCGGACCACGATCTCGCCTCGCTCGGTGAATTTGATGGCATTTCCGACCAAATTAATCATCACCTGACGCAGCCGGCCGGCATCGCCCACCAGCAGATCGGGGACTTCGGAATCGACATGGCAAACCAGCTCAAGGTTTTTTTGCCCCGCACGCAGAGCCAAGCTCCGCAGCGCATCGGCCAAGGTATCACGCAGGCGGAACGGGGCAGCCTCTAGTTGCAGTTTTCCAGCCTCGATGCGCGAGAAATCCAGCACATCGTCAATGATGCGCAACAACGATTCTGCCGAGCTGAGTACGATCTCTAAATATTCGCGTTGTTCGGCAGTCAGTTGCGTACCCAGCGCCAGCCGAGTCATCCCCAGGATGCCGTTCATCGGCGTGCGAATTTCATGGCTCATGCGGGCGAGAAAATCGCTTTTGGCGCGGTTGGCTGCCTCGGCTACATCGCGAGCGCGGCGGAGTTCGGATTCCATCGTTCGCCGTTCGGTGATGTCGTGGCAGATGCCGACAATGCCGGCAATCTCGCCGTGGGCATCGCGTAGGGGCACTTTGGTGGTGGCCAGCCAGCGAGCCTGGCCGGTGTTGTCGATGTGCAATTCTTCGTGTTCAAACAGGGGCTGACCGGTAGTCATGACGCGGCGGTCGTCTTCCATGAAGGCATTGGCCCGATCCAAGGGCAAGAAATCGCGGTCGGTCCGGCCGCGCACCTCTTCGATGTGTTCCGCCCCCAGACTCGCCAGGGTGGCGCGGTTAGCCTCCAAAAATCGCCCTTGCTTGTCTTTGACAAAGACAAACGCCGGCAAATGATCCATCAACGTGCGCAGCAGATTGCGCTCGCGGGCCAACTCCTGAGCGGCGGCCCGTTCGTCGGTCACGTCCCGCCCAATGCACACCAGCCCCCGCACCCGCCCATCGGCTTGCCGTAACTGGACTTTGGTAAACGCATACAACCGTTCCCGTCCATCCAGCAACTGGAGCGATTCCTCATGGCGGACGATCGGCTCCGAGCCATGGATCAAATCCAAGTCATTGCGGTGGTAGATGGCTGCTTGAGGGGTGGGGTAAAAATCGAAGATGGTATGACCGACCACTTGCTCCTCGTGGATGGCCCCAAGCAGGGCCCGATGAGCGGCATTGCTGACGACATAGCGACCTTGTTCATCTTTGAAGTAGATCACCTCGGGCAGATTATCCATCAAGGTGCGCAGATGGTTACGTTCGGCATCGAGGCGTTGCTCGGTGCTTTTGCGGTCGGAAAGGTCCGACAGTACGCCATCCAGATGAAACACCCCCGTGACCGGATCGCGGGTCGCCCGAATCGATTCGCGTAACCAGCGTATCCCCCCATCCGGCAGCAGCACGCGATATTCCAGCTGGACCGCTGCCTGGCCCTGGCGAAGTTTCTGTAGGCCGGCTTGCCAACTGGCCCGATCTTCCTCGTGAAGGATGTCGCGCCAGCGTTGCCAATCGACGGCGAAGTATTCCGGGGGGCGTTGCGTGAGCGTTTCGACGACCGGCGAGACATAGCGATAAGCAAAGGTGCCCTCGGGGAACCACTCCGCGCTCCACAGGCAATCCGACACCGATTGCAAGACCCGACGCAGTTCGGCCTCGGTCTGCTGCAAGCGTTGGGTGGTGGCAAACTGTTCCCGCACGTCGCGTAGCGTGATCAATGCGAGCGTGTGCGGCTGGACATGCAGCCGAGTGATACTGACGGTGACAGGAATCCACACCTCTTCATCACACGTTCGCAGCAGATACCCCTCGTGGGCATGAAAAATTCCCGTTTTGCTGGCGGCCGCCTGGAGCTTCTGCTTGCCGTTGCCTGGTCCGACAAAGCGTAGCAAGTGGAGCGCCTTATAGCTCAGCAACTGCTGTCGCGTAAAGCCGGTCAGCCGCTCCAGCATCGGGTTGAGATCAATGATCTGTTCGGATTGCGGCTCGAAGAGCAACAGAGCATCGCTGGCCTCGTCGAAGAGAGCCTGAGCAAGTTCGGCGTTGAAAGTAGCCCTCATGAAAGGCGATGGCTCCCGAATCCTCCTGCGGCACGGCAGGTTAGGCCCAACAGAGGCAAGCGCGTGAAAGTTATGCTATAAGGCTGTCCTACGCCTCGCAAGATCGACCGCACCTGCTGCCAAGGTGTGTCCAAGACCCCCTTGCCGGGTCGGCTCGCTCCGGTCGCACCGCTTGCGATGGACAGCGTTGCACCGGCGATCTAGAATGCCATCTCCGTCAGGAGATTTACCATCGTGTCCGCTAGTGCTACTGACTTTGAAGCAATTCGTTCTCAAAAACTCCAAGCCATCGCCGCTCTCGGGGTCGATCCCTGGGGCCACCGCGTCGATGGCCTGATGTCCATCGCCGAGGTGCTGCAACTGCCTGCTGACGAACCCGAAGGCCAGCGGCCGCGTGCGAAAGTGGCCGGCCGCATTGTGCTACGCCGCGATTCGGGCAAGGTGCACTGGGTGGATTTATGGGACTGGACCACCCCGTTGCGTCTCAACAAGGAAAGCAACGAATACGAGCGTGGTAAAATTCAAGTGATGGTCGGGCAAAAGCAGGTGGGACCCGAGGGCTGGATCATCTCGGAAAACCTCGACCTAGGTGATCTGCTGTGCGTCGAGGGAACCTTTGGCAAAACCCGCATGGGCGAGCCGACCATCTTCGCCGAAAAGCTCACCTTTCTGGGCAAATCGCTCTTGCCGCACCCCGACAAATACAGCGGCATCCAGGACATCGAGTTTCGCCTCCGGCACCGCTATCTCGATCTGATCTACAACCCCGAGACACTTGATCGAGCCAAAAAACGGATCAAGATCCTGCGGACGATTCGCTCTTACCTCGATGGTCAGGGCTTTGTCGAGGTCGAAACCCCCGTCCTGCACGCCATCGCGGGGGGGGCGGCGGCCCGGCCGTTCGAGACCCACCACAACGCCCTGGACATCCCGCTGTTTTTGCGCATTGCCCTGGAGTTGCACCTCAAGCGGCTGCTGGTAGGCGGCATGGAGCGGGTTTATGAAATTGGTCGCGTCTTCCGCAACGAGGGGATCAGCCCGCGGCACAATCCCGAATTCACCATGATGGAGCTGTATCAGGCCTACGGCGATTATCGCACCATGATGGACCTGACCGAGGGGTTGATTGTTGCATGTGTGCAGGCGCTGGGCGATTGCATGACCATTCCCTTTGGGGAGCATACGATTGATTTCACGCCTCCTTTTCAGCGTGCCAAGTATGCCGACCTGTTTGCGCAATATGTCGGCGTCTCCATCGACGATGCCGATGCCTGTGCCCGGGTGGCCGCTCAGACCGGCTTTCCCACGGCGGGCAAGCATCCGGATGTGATCGTGCAACACTTGTTTGAAGAGATCGTCGAGGATAAACTCATCGGGCCGATCTTCGTTTACGATTATCCCGCTAGCCTCTGCCCGCTCACCAAGCGGCAATGGGGCAACGAACGCATCGCCGAACGCTTCGAGCTGTACGTGCGGGGCATGGAGTTGGCCAACGCCTACACCGAGTTGAACGATCCGGTGACGCAAGAGCAGACCTTCCGCTCGCAGTTGGCTGGACTGCCCCCCGAGGAGTCGATGGCGAAAATGGATGATGATTTTCTTCGCGCGTTACGCTATGGGATGCCACCGGCGGGCGGTTTGGGGATCGGCATCGATCGGCTGACGATGTTGCTGACCAACACGCCAACGATTCGCGATGTGATTTTGTTTCCGTTGCAGCGGCCCGAGCGTCGAGGAGAGTAAAGGGGAACGTCTGGTAGGAAACCGGCGGCCCCACGGAGGGAGGCGGACCGATGTACAAGTGGCTGTTGTGTTGGCGTTATCTGCGTACCCGCTATTTGGCGCTGGTGTGCATTTTCAGCGTGATGCTCGGGGTCGCTACCCTCATCGTCGTCAATGCCGTCATGGGCGGCTTCAGCACCAAGTTGCGCGAGCGTCTGCACGGCATCCTCTCCGATGTCATGATCGAGGCCCACGATTACAACGGCTTCGGCAACTACCACGACAAAATGGAACGCATCCGCCGCGATCCGTACCTCGCTGAGCAGGTAGTGGCGATGGCCCCGACGCTGGAGATCTTCGCCATCGTGCAGTATCGCATGGGGTTTCAAGAGGTTTACCAGCGTGCCAACTTAGTGGGCATCGAGCTAGAGAGTCGTTCGGCGATTGGAGGGTTTGCGGAGTTTGTCGTCAAGCGTCCCAACGCACCGAAGTTTGAACTGGACGCGGAGGGACGCAAGCGTCAGGAGTTGCTAAGGCAACGGGGCGAGATGGAGATTCCGACCCCTGTACCGCCTTTGCCCGGAGCCGGCCCCGAGTTTCCACCGGGCATCGAACCGCCTCCTGCCGGCGAACTCTTGCCTTTGCCTGAACCGCCTCCCTATCGAGACGAACCGTTTTTGCCCCCTTGTTGCATCATTGGCCATGCCATGGCCCATCGGCGTTATCAGGAAAGCGATAAACCAGCGATCGAGGTGCCGATCCTGCCTCCGGGGGAGGAGGTGATCGTCACGACGATTTCCGGCGGGCGGTTTGCTCCGGTCAACAGTGTGTTTACGGTGTGCGATTACTTCCGTTCGGAGATGAGCGAGTACGATTCGAACTACATCTTCGTTCCGTTGGACTATTTACAAAAGCTGCGGGCCATGGAGGGACGCGTTAGCAGCATTCAGATCCGCCTCAAGGACGAATCGCGCAAGAAAGAGGTGGTCGAACGCCTGAAACAACTGCTGGGCGAGGGAGTTCTCGTGCAAACCTGGGAAGACAAACAGGGAGCGCTGCTCGCTGCCATCAGCATCGAGAAGGGCATCCTCAACGTGTTGTTGTTTCTGATCATCGCCGTCGCCGGGTTTGGCATCCTGGCGATTTTTTCCATGATCGTGGTCGAGAAGACACGCGACATCGGCATCCTCAAGGCTCTGGGGGCGTCGCATTTAGGAGTGTTGCAGATTTTCTTGGCTTATGGTTTGTTGTTGGGACTGGTCGGCGCGTTGTGTGGCACTGGACTGGGGCTGCTGATCACGCATTACATCAACGAGATCGAGGCACTGCTTTCGTCTAGCTTTGGCATGGAGGTGTTTCCGCGAAACGTCTATTATTTCGACAAGATTCCGACGAATATCCATCCCTCTCAGATTTTGTTCATCAATGTCTGTTCGATCCTGATCGCGGTCGTGTTCAGCATTCTGCCGGCCTTGCGGGCGGCCTTACTCCACCCGGTGCGGGCGTTGCGGTTTGAATAACTGTCGAAAGAACGAAGGAAACCCTCGACCACCACCTCAACCAAGGACTCGTGCCATGAACGATTCTGTGCCACTATTGGCCGTGCAGGGTTTGCACAAAGCGTACCGCAAGCACAAGCTGGTGGTGCCGGTGCTCAACGGGGTCGATCTCGAAGTGCAAGCGGGGGAGTTTTTGTGTGTGCTGGGCGCGTCCGGCTCGGGAAAATCGACGCTGTTGCATCTGATCGGCACGCTCGACGCCCCCGATAGCGGCAGTGTTTGGCTCGAAGGCCAACGCATCGACAACGCACCGGCCCATCAACGCGATCGTCTGCGCAATGCCACGTTTGGCTTCATCTTTCAGTTTTACCACCTGTTGCCGGAACTGACGGCGTTAGAAAACGTGTTGATACCGGCGATGATGGAACGGAGTCTGTGGAGTTGGTGCTGGCAGGGCCGAACGCTGCGGCAGCGGGCGACGCAGTTGCTCGAACGCGTCGGCTTAGGCCATCGCCTGCATCACCAGCCGTGTGAACTGTCCGGCGGCGAGATGCAACGGGTGGCCATCGCCCGTGCTTTGATGAACCAGCCGCGTGTGTTGCTGGCCGACGAGCCGACCGGCAATCTCGACGAGGAAAAGGGCGAAGAGATCGTACGGCTGCTGCGTGACTTGAACGCCCAGGAGGGGCTGACTATGATCATGGTTACCCACAACCGGGATCTCGTGGCCCCGACCGACCGCGTGGTGCGTTTGGTCAAGGGACGTGTGGAACCGACCCAGAACCCTGTCGTTGCCCACACGCCAGCGATCTTCGAGCTGCCTCGACGCGTCGCTCTGTGAGGCGGCTCCCACGCCGGGCTTCTCTCCCTCACGCGGCACCGGGTTTGCTGGGCTAGTGAGTAGGGAGTGCATGTCGATGGCCGTGGTGAACATGAATGGCGAAGTGGTGCCCAAAGAGAAGGCGCTGGTCAATGTCTATGACCACGGCCTGCTCTATGGCGATGGGGTGTTCGAGGGAATCCGTTTTTACAACGGCAAAATCTTCCGCCATCACGAACACATCGAACGGCTCTACGAGTCGGCCCGGCACATTTTGCTCGAGATTCCCTGGGGCCGCGACCGCATGATGGCCGAGGTGGAAAAGACCGTGCGGGCCAGCGGCATGAGCGATGGCTACATCCGCTTGGTGGTGACGCGGGGCGTTGGCACGTTGGGGTTGGACCCCGCCCGGTGTAGCCATCCACAGATCATCATCATTGTGGATACCATCGCCTTGTATCCAGAAAAATTCTACGAGGAAGGGCTGGAGATCATCACCTCCTCGGTCATCCGCGCGCATCCCAACACCATCAGCCCCCGTGTCAAATCGCTGAACTACCTCAACAACATCCTCGCCCGCATCGAGGCTAGCCGAGCCGGCTGCCAGGAAGCCCTGATGCTCAACCATCTCGGCGAAGTCGCTGAATGCACTGCCGACAACGTCTTCTTGGTAAAAAACGGCCTGCTCCGCACCCCCCCACCCAACGCCGGCATCCTCGAAGGGATCACCCGCAATACGGTCATCGAACTGGCCAAGGCCGCGGGCATCGAAGTGCAAGAAATCCCTTTGACCCGCCACGACGTCTATTCTGCGGAGGAGATGTTCCTGACCGGCACCGGGGCGGAAGTCATTGCCGTCGTCAAAGTGGATGGCCGACCGATCGGTACCGGCAAACCAGGCCCCATCACCAAGACACTGCGTGAGCGGTTTATGGTGTTGGCCCGCAGCTAGATTCCGCAGCTAGCTAGCTAGGAAGCTAGATTCCATAGCTAGCTAGAGAGATAGCTCAATCCCACGATAAACAGATAGAGGAGTGTTCAACGTGAGCAAGTACAGCTTGCTGGGCCTGATGGGCGCTGTGGTGCTGAGCCTGGCTGCCGAGCTGAAGCCTAGCCACAGCTGGTCGACCGTCGTCAAGGACGAGGCGTTGGCCAAGAAAGCGCCAGAGAACGGCGTCGTGACCGAGGCCAAAACCTTTGAGACGCTGTGGAAGACCTACATGGGCGACGAGAAACTGCCCAAGATCGACTTTGCCCAAAACCTGGTGGTTGTCTCCCTCGCTTTGGGCGGCCCCAATCGCCCCCGGGTGGTCTCTGCCAAGCTCGGCGAGGATGGCAACCTCGAAGTCTTGGCCGTCGCCAGCAAGTTAGGCGGTCCGGGTTTTGGTGTGGCATTTTCGGTTTTTCCCAAGGCCGGCGTGAAAAAAGTCAACGGCAAGGACATCCACTGAGGGACATTTCCTAAGGAGGCTGACGATGCGTTTGCTAAGTGCCTGTGCGCTCCTGCTGCTGGTCGGCGTGGTGGTTGCCGATGCCGAGCGGGTCAACCCCGTAAACAATTGGGTCGGCATCGTCACCGACGAGAAGCTGGCCAAGGAAGCGCCTGAGAGCGGTATTATTGTCGATGCCAAGACGTTTGAAAAGGTCTGGATGTCCTGGCGTAAGGACGAGAAACTGCCCAAGATCGACTTTTCCAAGCAACTCGTCGTCGTCACCCTCGCGTTGGGGGGTCCCAATCGCCCCGCCATCACCGCCACCCTCGACGAGGCCGGCGACCTGAAAATCCTGGCCCGTTCTACCCTGATCGGCGGCGAAGCCTTTGGCTACTCGTTGGCCACTTTCGACCGCAAGGGGATCAAGACGGTCAACGGCAAGAAGGTACCGCCGGCCAAATAAGCCACCATACGGACACCACCTCATTTGGTGCCTAGCGAATCATCCAGTCGCCCTCACGGTGTGTCCACGATGAGGGTGACCGGTCCATCGTTGACCAGTTCGACGGCCATGTCGGCTCCGAAGCGGCCGCTGGCTACGCGCACACCATGGCCGGCAACGGCGGCCAGCAAAGCCTCGTACAGCGGGATGGCGATTGCCGGTGGGGCGGCCTCCGTAAAACTGGGCCGGCGTCCCTTGCGGACATCGCCATACAGCGTGAACTGGCTGACGATCAAGGCGGCACCTCCCACGTCCACCAGCGAACGGTTCATCTTGCCCTGCTCGTCGGCAAACAGCCGCAGGTGAACGATTTTCTCGGCCAACCAGCGAACCTGTTCCAGGGTGTCGCTCGGAGCGATGCCCAGCAGCACCAGCAGCCCTTGATCGATGGAGCCAACCACTTGGTCTTCGATGCGGACGGCCGCGCGCGAAACACGTTGCAAGACAGCACGCATGGGAAATTCCTCTGGCCCCGGCGGCGAGGGGTGGTCAAACGGCGCTAAGGCTCATAGCCTGTGCTTCAATGCCCGCTCAAGAAGCGAGGCGAGCCGACGAACTCTCTTACGAGCGTTTTGTAGCGACAACCACCCGAGGAAGTGAGATCGATCCCATGTCTAGCACGCCTCCTGAATCGACAAGCCCCAGCCCGGCTTCGGCTACGACGGCCGCGACTACAGCCCCGACTCCGACCGGAACTCCTTCCGTCCCTAAGGAGGTCACGGTCATCAGCCATTCCCCCTTGTTGTACTGGTGGCCGATCTGGGCTTGTGGCTTTTTGATGGCCGCGATCACCTGGATCGAGGGTTCGCTAATGACCACCCTGCCACCGGGCACCAAAGCACTGAAAACCACGGTGAAGATAGACGGCAAAGAGGTGGAACGCGAGGTGCTGGTGGTGCCGGAAGGCAAGGAGCTGCCCCGAGCCAGCCGCGGCGACAAGGAACCAAGCGACCCCGTGCGACGGATGTCGGAGCGAAAGGAATTAGGGGTGATCTTTTTCACCTTCCTTTTGCTGGTGATTTTCATCACCAACGTGCCCTTGCGTGGCATCTGGTCGATCATGCTGATCATCGGCACCTTTACGATTGTGTTGATCTTTGCCCTGGCGGGGATTCTCGACGCGATTTTGTCCTGGGCCTACTTGCTTGACGTGCGCATCAACATGGGTGGCTACTTGTTTGTCTCGACGGTACTCTTTATCCTGTGGGCCTTCACCGTGATGGTTTTCGACCGACGGATTTACATCGTGTTCACGCCGGGCAACTTCCGGGTTTGCACGGAGATCGGCGCTGGCGAAAAGGTCTACGACACCATGGGCCTGAAACTCGAACGCCAACCCAGCGACATCTTCCGTCACTGGGTCCTGGGCTTGGGCGCGGGCGACCTCATCGTCAAAACCAGCGGAGCCACCAACGAAACCTTCGACCTGTACAACGTCCTGTGGGTCGATTGGAAAGTCCAACGCATCGAAGAAATGCTCGGCAAACGCAAGTCAGCCGGCTGATTCCTTCCTTCCTTTCAACAACTCCTCTGGACCCACCGCAGTCTGGAGGAGTTGGCTTGGTTACCTCCTCCTCCCCCGAGAGATACTTCCCATGCCTCGCACCCTTGCCCTGCTGCTAGTTGTGCCACTGCTTGTGGCCGGCGATTGGCCGCAGTGGCGTGGCCCCAAGCGTGACAATGTGGCATACCTGCCCGGACTGCCGGACAACCTGCCGGACAAACTCCCCGCACGCTGGCGGATGCCGATCGGCGGCGGCTATGGCGGTATCAGCGTCGTGGGCCAGCGGCTCTATGTGATGGATCGGCAAAAAGATCCGGAGGTCGAGCGGGTCCTGTGCCTGGATACCCAGTCCGGCAAGACCTTGTGGCACTACTCCTATCCCGTGCGCTATGGCAAGCTGGACTATGGCAACGGGCCGCGTTGCACCCCCACGGTGGCTGACGACAAGGTCTTCACCTTTGGGGCGATGGGGCATCTGACGGCCCTGGACGCCCGCACGGGCCAGCTCCTCTGGTCGCGGGACACCGTCAAAGAGTTCGAGGCCAGCCTCCCCACCTGGGGCCAGGCCTGCTCGCCGCTCTACGATGGGGGTTATCTCATCGTGCAAGTGGGAGCCAAGGACGGCTGCCTGATGTCGTTCGCGGCCCGCACGGGCAAGGTGGTCTGGCGCAGCTTGAGCGATCCGCCTGGCTATGCTTCGCCGGTGCTGAGCGGCGACGAAATCCGCTACTTCACTCCGACGCATCTCGTGGGCCTGGCGCGCGTCGATGGCAAGGAACGCTGGCGGGTCCCTTTCGAGGGCATCACCTACGGCGTGTCGATCAGCGATGTAGTCGAGGCCGACGGCGTGATTTTGGCCAGCAACTACTGGTCGGGCAGCAAGGCGATTCGCCTCAAAGAGGGCAAGCCGAGCGTAGTCTGGGAGGGCAAGCAGTTAAGTCTGCTGATGAGTACACCGTTGGTGCGGGGCAAATATGTCTATGCCCTCGATCGGTTTCGCGGCCTGAAGTGCATCGAGCTGGCCAGTGGCAAAGTGTTGTGGGAGAACGAGCACGTCACGCCGCGCGATCGCAACCCCCAGGCCAGCCTGGTCTGGGTCGGCGACAGCGACAAGGCGCTCATCCTCAACACCCCGGGCGAGTTGCTGCTGGTGCGGCTTACACCCGAAAAGCTCGTCCCGCTGGGCAAAGCCAAGATTCTCGGTAAAACCTGGGCCCATCCGGCGTATGCGTCGGGTTGCATCTTCGCACGCAACGATGAAGAGATTGTGTGCGTTCCTCTTGTCAAACAGTGAGGGGGACTTGGTACAATGATGTCATCCAAGCGAACATCCACGAGTTGAGTTAATTCTTCCATGACTGATCCACATGCACGCCAGCAATGGGACGAACTTCTGGCCGATCTCGGCTTTGAGCCGGCTCGAAAAGCAGCAGAAAACCAAGCTGTTCCGCCTGCTGCAGTCGAGCCTGATTCACCGGTCGCGGAGACCCCGTCACAGGCCGAAGATACGCCGCCCACGGCCACTGCTCCATCTGTTGAGGTGAGTCAGGCGCTCGAGGTTGACCAGCCTGCCGACACTTTTCCACTGGCTGAGTCAGCTACGCCACGTCGTCGAAAAACCCGCTCTCAATCAACTAAAAGCAAGTCCTCTCGCCGCGATTCTAGCGATGAGTCTAGCGATGGGGCATCTCCCAAACCTCGCCGTCGTACCAAGGTTCTCGAACCAGCCGGGGAACCCGCTGAAGTTTCCCAGGCCACTGAACCTTTGCCAGCGTCTGACGCTGCGTCCGAACTCCACCAGCCGTCTTCGGGCGTTTCCTCCGAACCAGCCTCTTCTGCGGCAGCCGAGTCTATTCCCGAAGTCCAGCCCATCCCAGTCGATGTGCCTGCTGTCAATGTCGGCGAGGGCGTCCTCAAGGTGGTCGAGATCACCGAAACGGTTGAAATCACCACGATCGAATTTGCCACCCGTCAGGCTACCTCGGGCGTCAGTGAAGGTGCCGCCACGGTTTTACCGGACTCCCCGGAAAAAGCCGATCGACCCGAGAACGACAAAAAACGTAAACGGCGTCGACGCCGGGGCAAAGGCCGCAGCCGGGACGAAAGCATCGCCCCACGGACCATCGAAGCAGCCAAAGGGCGTTCGGTCTCCTTAGAGGACGAGGATGCCGATGACGAGGTAGTCGGTGAAACTGGCGGTGAAGTGGTTCCAGCAGTCGAAGAAGATGACGAGGTCGAATTTATCGACCTGAGCGATTTGCAGGTACCTTCCTGGCCGGAATTGGTGGCTTCGCTGTATCGCCCGCCGGATCGTTGAACGCAGAGAAAGCAACCTTGGAAAATCGCGCAGGCAAGCGCAGCGTCAGGCTCTCTCCAGCCTAAGAATTCTAGTAGAACGCCGGTCCTCCCCACCGCTTTGCGTTCGCGAGGTGATGAAAATTCTTATGGCGGATGTCATCGTCGATCCCATAGCCCCCGAGGATGTCAACCTCGTCGTGGACTTGTACAATCAAATCTTTCGCCCCTCTCGGGATCGCTCCTCCTTCGAGCATCGCTACCGGGGTCGGCCGCAATTGTTGCAACTGGTCGCTCGGCGGCACGATCGACCGGTCGGCTTTTTGGTTGCTTATGAATCCGAACCGAACATTTTATTCGTGTGGTTGCTCGGGGTGCTTCCCTCTGATCGCCGTCAGGGCGTTGCCTCGCAATTGCTCGAAGCGGCCGAATCCTGGGCCAGCGAGTCGGGCTACGAGTGGCTCCGGGGGGAATGCAGCAACGCCCAACGTGCCGCCTTATCTCTGCTGATCGCTCGCGATTTTGATTTGGTCGGTCTCCGCTGGGACAGCGAGCAGATGGAAAACCAACTGCTCTTCCAAAAAGCCGTCCGCTAGACCGATCGAAGCGGATCGACGACGCTGGCAAGGCTTGGGCTGCGATAACCCCCTCTCGCCTAGCCTTGACTTCGCAGCTAGAGCGATAATGTCTGAGTTGTCCGTGTCCTGTTCGAGAGTCTTCACCATGCTGTCGCTGCTGCTTGCACTGGTGCCTGCCGAGGGGTTGGTCGTTTCCGTGTCGCCCGCCGCCGACGCTGTCGGCAGGGCCATCCTGGCGGACGGGGGCAACGCGGTGGATGCGGCCGTGGCGGTGGGATTTGCCCTGGCGGTCAGTTGGCCCGAGGCGGGGAACATCGGCGGGGGCGGATTTATGCTCATCCGTCCGGCGGGGGCCACATCCGAACCGGTGGTCATCGACTACCGCGAAAAAGCTCCTGCCGCTGCCACCAAGACCCTTTTCGCCAAAGGCATTGCCACTCCCTACCACACCGTGGGCGTGCCCGGGAGCGTCGCGGGGCTGTATTTGGCCCATCAGCGGTTCGGCAAACAGCCCTGGAAACGGCTGCTCGCCCCGGCCATCCAACTGGCCGAAGAGGGCGTGGTGGTGGATGCGTCGCTGGCACGCTCGCTGAACGCGGGCATGGTCCGGGGCAAAGCGTTTGCGGAATTCGTCCGGGTGTTTGGTCGGCCCGGGGGCGGTCAATGGCAAGCCGGCGATCGCCTGGTGCAAAAGGACCTCGCCGCCACTCTCCGCCGCATCGCCGAGCTTGGCCCCGATGGCTTTTACAAGGGAGAGACGGCCAAGTTGCTCGTGCAGGAGATGCAGGCCGGCAAAGGGTTGATCACGGCCGCCGATCTGGGAGCCTACCGTGCCGTGGAGCGTAAGCCGATCGTCGGCCAGTATCGCGGCCACACGCTGTACGCCCCGCCGCCGTCCTCCTCCGGGGGCATCACGCTGATGCTGATGCTGAACATGCTCGAACCGATGGAATTGCGAAAGCTCGGCCGGCACGACCCGCTCACGCTGCATCGCCTGGTGGAGGTGATGCGTCGTGGCTATGCCGATCGGGCCCGGCATCTGGGCGATGGCGACTTTGTCAAGATACCCACCGAGACCTTGCTCAGCCGCGATTACGCCCGCAAGCGGGCTGTCGACATCAACGACGAACGGGCCACGCCCTCGGCCGAGGTCGCTCCCGAGATCAAACTCCGCGACGAGAAGCCCTCCACGACGCACTATTCCATCCTCGACAAGGACGGCATGGCGGTCAGTACTACGACAACGATTGAAGATAGCTTTGGCTCGCGTATTGTGGTCCGCGGTGCCGGCTTCCTGCTCAACAACGAAATGACCGACTTCAACTTTGCCCAGGGCGTCACCACTCGCACCGGCCGCATCGGCACGCCGGCCAACCTGATCGCACCGGGCAAGCGGCCGCTCTCCAGCATGACGCCGGTGATCGTGGTAAAGGACGGCAAGCCGGTGTTGATCACGGGCAGTCCGGGGGGGCGAACCATCATCAACACGGTGCTACAAGTGGTACTCAACGTGCTGGAGTTTGAGCTATCGCCCGTCGAGGCCGTCAAGGCCCCACGGCTGCATCATCAGTGGTTCCCCGACCGGGTCCAGGCCGAGGCTGGCTTACCCGTGGAAGGGTTGACGAAACGCGGCCATGAGGTCAAGCGGATCAAGGCGCAGGGCGATGCCCACAGTATCGGGCGGGAGGCCCGCTCGGGTAAGCTGGTCGCCGCCCCCGACCACCGCCGCGCCGGCCGCCCCGCCGAGTAACGCTCGCGGGGATACATCAGGTGGCCGAAC